>Ga0209026_1000583_pt1 | contig 23981 bp, 20 predicted proteins | sample AraplaCL_Col_mCL_FD_184262 | JGI IMG/M metagenome (GOLD analysis project Ga0209026, IMG submission 184262) | Arabidopsis root microbial communities from the University of North Carolina, USA - plate scrape CL_Col_mCL (SPAdes) (version 2) | ecosystem: Host-associated > Plants > Roots >... | reverse complement strand
GCGATGATCTGGACCAGTCCGCGCCTGGCCGGGTTGACGGCGCTGGTGATTCCCGCCGTGGTGTTGCCGATCCTGATTTTCGGACGGCGCGTGCAGAAGCTTTCGCGTGCCAGCCAGGATCGGCTCGCCGACGCGGCGGCGGTCGCCAACGAAACGCTCAATGCCGCGCCGGCGGTGAAGGCGTATGCGCGCGAAGACATCGAGAGCGATCGCTATGGCACGGCGATCGACCGCGCCCTGGCCACGGCGCGCCGCCGCATCGGCATGCGCACCGGGCTCACCGCCGCGGTGATCGTGCTGTTCTTCGGTGCGATCACGCTGGTGCTGTGGGTGGGCGCGCGCGACGTGCTCGCCGGCAACCTGGATGCCGGGGTGCTGGCGCAGTTCGTGGTGTACGCGATGCTGTCGGGCGGTTCGATGATGGGCCTTTCGGATGTATGGGGCGACGTGCTGCGCGCGGCCGGCGCGATGGAGCGCATCGGCGAGCTGTTCAATGAGGAAGCGAGCATCGCCAATCCGCCTCATCCGCAAGCCCTGCCGCGGCCGGTGCGTGGCGCGCTGCGTTTCGAAGACGTGGAATTCCACTACCCCACCCGCCCGGACGCGCCCGCGCTGCACCGTTTCAATCTCGATATACGGCCCGGCGAAACGGTGGCGCTGGTCGGCCCATCGGGTGCCGGCAAGAGCACGGTGTTCGCCTTGCTGCTGCGCTTCTACGATCCGCAACGCGGGCGCATCCGTTTCGATGGCATCGACCTGCGCGCCATGACGCTGCCCGAACTGCGCGGCGCGATTGCGCTGGTGCCGCAGGAGACGGTGATCTTCGGCGGCACTGCGGCCGACAACATCCGCTTCGGCCGGCAGAACGCCACCGACGAGGAAGTGCGCGCCGCCGCCCGCGCGGCCGAAGCGCACGATTTCATCCAGATGCTGCCGGACGGTTACGAAGCGGAACTGGGCGAACGCGGCGTGCGCCTGTCCGGCGGCCAGCGGCAGCGCATCGCCATTGCGCGCGCGATCCTGCGAAACGCGCCGCTGCTGCTGCTGGACGAAGCCACCTCGTCGCTGGACGCGCAATCGGAAGCGGCCATCCAGCAGGCGCTGGAACGGCTGGAGAAAGGCCGCACCACCCTGGTGATCGCCCATCGCCTGGCTACCGTGCAGCGCGCGGATCGCATCGTGGTGATGGATGGCGGGCGCATCGTGGCGCAAGGCACGCATGAAAGCCTGCTGGCCGAAGGCGGACTTTACGCCGAACTGGCCAGGCTCCAATTCGTCGCGTAGGTTGGGGTGCAAACCCCAGCATCGTGATGCATGGACATGGCAGCGTTGGAGTTTGCACCCCAACCTACGCGGCTGCAGTTCGCGGCGTGAGCCGATCGTTTTGCATCGATCCAAATCACATCCGAAAAAAAAGCCTTGCGCTAGACAAGGCTTTCTTGAAATGACTGAAGCAACGGCAACTTATACAGGCTGGACGTTGGAGGCCTGCTTACCCTTCGGGCCGTTGGTTACTTCGAAGGTGACCTTCTGGCCTTCCTGAAGGCTGCGAAAGCCCTTGGCATTAATGGCCGAGAAGTGGACGAATACGTCCTCGGCACCATCGTCCGGCGCAATAAAGCCAAACCCCTTGGCGTCGTTGAACCACTTAACCGTACCGCTAGACATTGCGTGAACCTCTGAATCTTTAAAGGACTGGATGCACCAAGTCTCTGCGAGAACCACCTCTACCCCTAGGTCCGCCGCCCCTGGCACAGAGAAAGTATCTGCATGTTTTTAGTTAAAGCGCAATATGCACTGCGTTGAGTAGGGTAATGGGGACGCCATCCGTTGCTCAGCTTTTGAGCAGCTGGGCAAGGATGGGAGGCACCGCCGCGGTGGCCGCCGCCAGGTGCGCAAAGATCTCCTCGATGCTGATTTCCGCTTCATCGCCGCAACCGGCGGCGAAATTGGCGACCAGGGCCAGGCAGGCGTAATCGAGTTCGAGTTCGCGCGCCAGGGCCGCTTCGGGCATGCCGGTCATGCCAACCAGATCACAGCCGTCGCGTTTCATGCGCGCGATTTCCGCGCGGGTTTCCAGGCGCGGTCCCTGGGTGGCGCCGTAGCAGCCGCCGTCGATCACCGCGATGCCCGCCTTGCTTGCCGCATCGATCAAGGCGATGCGCAGGGACGCCGTGTAAGGCTCGCTGAAGTCGATGTGTTTCACCTCGGCGCCTTCCACGTCGCAGAAGCTGGTGTAGCGCCCGTGGGTGTAGTCGATGACCTGGTCCGGCACCACGATGACGCGCGGCCCCATGTCGTGCCGGATGCCGCCGACCGCATTCACCCCGATCACCCGGCGCGCGCCGAGGTGATGCAAGGCCCATACGTTCGCGCGGTAGTTCACCCGATGCGGCGGCAAGGTGTGGCTTTCGCCATGGCGGGCGAGAAAGGCGATGCGCCGGCCCGCGAAATCACCCACCACCACGTCGCCGGATGCCGGGCCATACGGCGTGTCGACGCTTTGCCGGGTGGCGTTTTCCAGGCCGGGGAATTGATACAAGCCGCTGCCGCCGATTACGGCCAGGTCGATAGAGTGGGTCATTGCAAATTCCTTTTGAGGGAATGGGGAATAGTAAATAGGGAATAGGAAAAGCCAAGCCCGCCGCGAAGCGCTTTTAACTATTCCCTTCTCCCTTCTCCCTATTCCCTCAAGGCGTAGATGGCAGGCAGATTACGCCCCTGCTCGTAATAGTCCATGCCATAACCGAAGACATAGCGATCGGGCAGTTCCACGCCGTTGAAATCGCTTTGAATGCCTTCCACGCAGCGGCCATGTTCCTTGCGGCAAAGCGTGGCCACCAGCACGCGCTTCGCGCCGCGACGCAGGCAGTCGTCGCGCACGGCCTTGAGGGTATGCCCTTCGTCGAGAATGTCGTCCACCAGCAGGACGGTGCGGCCCTGCAGATCGGCGGTAGGCTCGCGCAGCCAGACCAGTTCGTTGCCGCTGGTGGCGCCGCGATAACGCGTGGCATGCACGTAGTCGAATTCGAGATCGGTGCGGATCGCCAAGGCGAGCTGTGCGCCGAACATCAGCGCACCGTTCATCACGGTAAGAAACACCGCGCGCTCGCCATCGAGCGTGGCATCGACGGCGCGGCCCATATCGGCGATCACGGCTTCCAGCGCTTCACGCTTGACCAGGACATCCGAACGGGTCAGCGCTTCGGCGAGGGAAGGAACAGCCTTGGAGGGAGATGTGCTCATGGAAATCCTCAAACGTCCAATGCGGTAACACGCGCGACGAATTGATCGCGCTGCGGATTGTCGAGCAGGCTGGCCCAGGTCGAGCCGACCGCGCCGCGCAGGGCGGCGATGCGCTGCACACTGGCGTCGTCAGGCGTGGGCATGGCGGCGAGGGCCTCTTCCACTACGTCCGGGAAACACGCCAGCACCAGATCGCAGCCGGCCTCAAGATGCGCATGTACACGCTCGGCCACGCCACCGGCCACGCCCGCGGCGGCCATGCTGATGTCGTCGCTGATCACGGCGCCTTTGAAACCAAGTTCTGCGCGCAGGATGTCCTTGATCCAGCGGCGCGAATAGCCCGCGGGCTGTTCGTCCAGCGCCGGATACACCACGTGCGCCATCATCACCGCTTCGGCATGCGCGGAGAAACCTTCCAGGAACGGCCGCAGATCGTTGCGGCGAATCTCGTCCAGCGAACGCGGATCGATCGCCTGCGCCTTGTGCGTGTCGACCGCCACCGAGCCATGGCCGGGAAAATGCTTGAGCACTGCGGCCATGCCGCCCAGGTGGATGCCGCGCACGTAGGCGTGGACCAACTCGCCGGCGATGTCCGGATCGGCATGGAACGCGCGCGTACCGATCGCCGCGTTGCCGCGCGCCAGATCGGCCACCGGCGCGAAACTGAAGTCGACGCCGCTGGCGCGCAATTCGCTGGCCATCAGCCAGGCGTGCTCCTGCGCCAGCTCGATCGCCTGCCCCGGATCGCGATCGTAAACCGCACCGATTTTCGCCAGCGCCGGCAGGCGCGTGAAATCATCGCGGAAGCGTTGCACGGGGCCGCCTTCCTGGTCGACGGCGATCAGCACGTCGTCGCCGGCGATCGCGCGGATCGATTCGGTCAAGGCTACGAGCTGCTCGCGATTTTTGTAGTTACGCGCAAACAGGATCACGCCTGCCACGCCGGGCGCGGTGAGCCACGCGTGCTCGTGCGGCAGCAGCTCGGTGCCGGCAACGCCGATCAGCAGCATCAGCCGTGCTCCCTTGCCGCGGCGTCCAAGGCGTGGCGTTCGTCCTCAGACCATTCGGCATACGGACGCTCGATCAGGTTGACGTTGTAGTAGCGCGCCAATGTGCTCACTTCGCGTCCCAGCCAGGCCGGTCTCGGAAACACGGCATCCTTTTCCGGCAGTTCCACTTCGGCCACGAACAGGCCGCGGTTGGCGCCGAGAAATTCGTCGACTTCGAACAGCCAGCCGTCGATCTCGACGTGATGGCGAATCTTTTCGAGCACGCCGTTGCACAGCGTGGCCAGCATGGTTTGCGCATCATCCAGCGGCAGCGGCAATTCGTACTCGGCGCGCGCCACGCCCAGTTCCACCGACTTGATGTTGAGCCAGGCCTGGTCGCCACTGATGCGCACGCGCACCGACGCGCGCGCGGTGCCGTCGCGCAGCGCGCGCACGTCCACCAGATAGCCTTGCGCGATGGGCTTGCTGGCGCTTACCGCGCTGCGCCAGTCGTCGTTGGCGAGCAGGAATTTGCGTTCGATTTCGATAGCCATTGGGGAATCTTAGAGCCTGCTTATGGTCTTGGCGTAGTCCGCGTTGTCACGGTGCGTTCGCCAGGGGGTGGTGCGTGACGCAGCGCTTGACTGGCCGTCAAGCCAAGTCGCGCGCCGCCGGCTGGCGAACGCATCGTGGCAACCCTTTGGGCCAAATCTGTTTGCCCAGCTAACCACGCCTCGTCCAATTCTGTATTGAAAGTATCGGGCTTCATCCCTCGTTTCTTTTTCAGCAAACAGATTTGGCGCGGACTACGCCAAGACCCTAAGCAGGCTCTCAACTGCGTTCAAACAAGGCAATGGATTCCACGTGCGCGGTGTGCGGGAACATGTCCATTACGCCGGCCGCCTTGAGACGAAAACCATGCTGGTTGACGAGGATGCCGGCGTCGCGCGCCAGCGATGCGGGATGGCAGGACACGTAAACGATGCGGCGGGTCTGTTTGTGCGGCAGGTATTCCAGCACCTTGTCCGCACCGGCGCGCGGCGGATCGAGCAGGAGCTTGTCCCACGGCTTGCGCGCCCAATCGGTGCCGCGCTGGTCCTCGAACAAATTCGCCACCTGGAAACGTGCGTTGGCCAACCCATTGCGTGCGGCGTTGTCCGCCGCGCGCGCCACCAGGCCATGCTCGCCTTCCACACCGGTGACCTCGGCGACACGGCGCGCCAGCGGCAGGGTGAAATTGCCCAGTCCGCAGAACAGATCCAGCACGTGATCCTGCGGTTGCGGATCGAGCAGCTCCAGCGTGCGCAGCATCATGCGGCGATTCAAGCCGGCGTTGACCTGCACGAAATCCAGCGGCTGGAATTCCAGCTCCACGTCGTCAACCCCTTCGCCGGCGGGCACGCGAAAAGCCAGGCGCGGTTGCTCCGGCCACAGCGGATGCACGCTGCTGACGCCGCCGGGCTGCAGGTAGATGGCAAAACCCTGTTGCTGCGCGAACGCCACCAGCTTGGCGCGATCGCTTTCGCTCAGCGGCTTGAGATGGCGGAATACCAGCGCGATGGTATCGTCGCCAGCCGCGAATTCGATTTGCGCGATATCGGCCGCGGCATCCATGCTGCCGACCAGTTCGCCCAGCAAGCCGATCTTCGGGCCGAGCGCCGGATGCACGACGTCGCAATGGGTGATGTCGGCGACGAAACGCGGATTGCTTTCTTCGCGAAAACCCACCAGCACGCGCCCCTTCTTCGCCACTGCGCGTACCGACAGGCGGCCTTTGCGGCGATAGCCCCAGGCTTCGCCAGTGAGCGGCGGCAGCCAGGTATCGGGTTCCACCTTGCCGATGCGCGCGAAGTTGTCCAGCAGCACGCGCTGCTTCGCTTCGATCTGCGAGGCGGCGTCCAGGTGTTGCAGCGAGCAGCCGCCGCATTGGCCGAAGTGGCGGCAACGCGGTTCGACGCGGTGCGGCGAGCGGGTGAGGATCTGGACGGTTTCCGCCTCGTCGAAATTGCGGTGGCGCTTGCGGATCTGCAGGCGTACCTGCTCGCCCAGCAAGGCGCCGCTGACGAACACCGTCTTGCCGTCGATGCGGGCTACGCCGCGGCCGTCGTGACTCAGATCGGTGATGGCGGCTTCGAACTCTTTCATCGGTACTCTTGGGGTATGGCGCGCCTGGATCGCAGCAACCCGGCGAACGCGCAAAGGGAAAGGACTGAAGGGCCTCGCCGGCCCGGCTGGCCGTCCATGATACCAGCGGCGGTGTGCCCGCTTAGCGCTCGGCGACGGCGCCCTGGGTGGCCGTCTTCAGGCGCCTGATCAGCAACGGCCAGTCGATCCGGTTCTGCGTGCCGGTGACGTGCAGGTACGGCAGGCCGGAGCCTTCGACGATCGAGTAGCCGCTGGCATCGCCGTCCAGGCCGCTCAGCGAGCAGACGCCGTTCTGCAGGCTGATGTCCAGGCCCATGCGCTTGTAGCTGGCGGCCTTGAACAGCTTCATCACCGCGCCCTGCAAACCGCTGGCCGGATTGCCGCCGGTGACGACGGAAAGATTGTTGGCCGCGCGCAGGCTGATGCGCCCGCCGCCCTGCGCCAGCAAGGACGCCTTGAACGCCACCGGCGTACCGCCGACGAGTTGCAGGCCGTTGATGCTGCCGTCCAGGTGTCCGCTCATGGCGCCAAAATTGAAGGTGTCGGCCAGCGGTGCGAGATCGATCTGGTGCAAGGTGACGTCACCGCCCCATGCCGGCGCGCTGCTCAACGGTTGCTGCAGCGTGAGGTGATCGATCGCGGCGCTGCCGCCGAAGGCCTTGGCGGTGAGCTGCCCTTCCAGCGCATAGCGATCGCCGGTCCAATGGATGGCGGAGATGCTGCCGTCCAGCGTGCCCGGGAACGGCATCCAGCCCAACGCCTGGTTGACGGCGCTCAAGTCGACGCCTTGCACGTCGGCGCCCAGATCGATGCGTTCGCCTTTCGCCGCCGCCGGCCGCCAGTCGAACCGGGTCAGGCGGGTTTGTCCCTTCCAGGTCGGCAGCAGCAGCGGCGCCTGCAGGCTGAGCACGCCTTCGCGGCTGCGCCAGCGCGATTGCATCGGTCCCCACACGAACTGGCGCAGGGTCAGCTGATTCCACGCCACCGTAGTGGTGGCTTTCTCGCCCTGCGACGACCAGTCCAATTCACCGCGCAATCCGTTCGCTTGCCATTGGCCTGAGCCGCCGCTCACGTCCAGCCCGTCCGTATGGAAGGCGAAGTTGCGCAGGCTCTCACCGGCGTAGTCGACGTGACCGTCGAGCTGGCCGGCGATCTGCGGACGCGATTGGGTCAGTTCATCCAGCCACGGTTGGCCGTAACGGTCGTAGGCGGCGGGGAAATGCGCCTGAAAATGATCCAGCCGGAGTTTTTGCAGATTGCCCTTGGCGTCGATCGCCAGCGCGCCTTCCATCTGCAGCGCGTCGACGTCGTCCATGCGCAGGCGGCTGATGGCCAGGCCGCCGTGTTCGGAACTGGCGGCGAGATCCAGCACTACCTCGTGCGCGGGAAGTTTGGCCAGCACCGGTCCCATCTGCAGATCGCCACCATGCAGGCTGCCATTCAAGGCCAGCTGTGCAGGATGCGCGCTGCCGTCCAGCGAGAAACGCGCGTGCCCGTTCAAACCCTGGGCCGCGAGATTGCCGGCGGGCGTGGCGTATTTGAGCTCGGCGAAGGTGACGTCGCCGGAGGATTGAAAACCCTCGTCGCGAACGTCCAGCGCGAGATCGGCGTCGATCTTTCCGCCCGACACGCGCGCAGGCCACACGGTTGCCAGCAAACCCTGCAACCAGCCCGCCGGCAGGTTGCGCAGGTTGATCTGCGCGTGTGTGGTCTGGTCGAGCGGAAACGCCGCATCGATACGCGCTGCACCCTGTTCGGCGGTGATCTCCAGCGTATTGGCGGAGGCATCCACCATCCAGCTCACCGTGCCATTGCCCAAGGCGCCGCCCGGTGTGCCGCTGAGCTGCACGGTGCCATCGAAGATCCAGCGCAACTGGGCATCGCGGCGCAGATTGCCGTTGACCGTCATGCCGACCTTGCGCCAGCCGAGCGCGGGGATGTCCGCCTTGCCGGCGTGCAGGCTAAGCTGCACGGTATCCTGCACGGTGCCGGGCGCGAGCTGCGCACGCACGTCCTGCAGGCTGACGCCCGGTACGTCGATGCGCTTGGCGACCACGACGGTATTGGCCCACGCGGGCGCAGCCCACAGCAGGGTCCAGAAGGCACAGACAGCAAGCGGGCGGCGGAAGGACAACATGGAAGGGTCATTCTGCCAAACTAAGCTGAACGATACGGACACAGGACTATGCCGTACCCGCTAGACAACACCCTCCCCGTTTCTGCTACCGAGCCCTACGTACTGGTGGCCGACGACGATGCGCCCACACGCTGCTTTCTCGGCGACGCCTTTCGCCAGTTCGGCGCGCGCGTGGCGCTCGCCGCCAGCGGCAGCGAGGCCCAAGCGCTGACCCGCGACGAACCGTTCGACCTGCTGGTGCTGGATTGCCGCATGCCCGATGGCGGCGCCGTCGAGATCCTGAATTACCTGCGCAACGACCAGCAGGCGCGTTCGGTCTACAGTCCCGCCGTCGCCAGCAGCGCGGAACTGGATAGCGATGCGCAGCAAGCCTTGCTTGCAGTGGGTTTTCACGCCGTGCTGCCCAAGCCATGCACGCTGCAGGATCTGCGCGAGATTTTCACCCTGGCCACCTCCAGCCACCGCAACCTTCCCGTGCTGGATGATGGCCTGGCCTTGAATACCAGCGGCACGCCTGCAGTGGTGCAGGCATTGCGCGGCCTGTTCCGGCAGGAACTGTTGAACCTTTGCGGCGAGCTGGACGATCTGAGCGCCGACCCCAAGGCGCTGGAAGCACGCCTGCACAAGCTGCGCTCATCGTGCGGATTCTGCGGCGCGGCGTCGCTGTCCGAGCACATCGTTTCGTTGCAGCAGCATTTGAAGCTGGAGCATCGCGGCGCCATGCTGCCCTTGGCCGCTTTTCGGCGCTCGGTGCAGCAGACCATTGAAGCGCTATCGGCAAGCTAGGAACGCCTTGTAGATTGGGTTATCCCTGACTTGATCCCTGTCTCTTGATCACATCTTTGCCCTTCGGCTTAAGACATAGCAGGCCGGATACTCGTGCTGGTCATCCCAGCGAAAGCTGGGATCCAGCGACTTGGCTTTCCGCTCAAGCGGCCTGATGCGAGGTACGCGGCAACTGCAAAAGGCACTGGATCCCGGCTTTCGCTGGGATGACGAGCATAAAAGCGGGAATATCGCGACGATGGAGATATGATCAGTCTGGGACAACCCAACCCGCGATGCTACGAGACATCACCGGCGCGTGAGCGCACCGCGTAACACCCGCCAGGCGCGCAGTTCAACGCCGCCAAGATGAAAGCGGATCAGCTCGCGCATCATGCCGCGCAGCGCATGCAAGCCTTGCGCGCTGGGCATGCGATCGTCGCGCAACGCAAGCAGATCTTCGCCATGCAGCACGTTAGGCTCGTTGGGAGTGCACCGCACCGCGCCATGTTCCGGACGATAGGCATACAGCGCCTCCGGCTGCAGCGCTTCGCCGGTATCGGCCTCGACATCGAGTTGCAAGGCGTAGCCCAGCGCACCGAGCAGATCGCGCTCGAAACGCCGCAAATGCCACGCCAGGGATGCGCCGCTCGCCAAACGTGCGAGGGTTTGCGCATAGGCGTGATAAAGCGCCGGATGCGGATCCTGCCGTTCGGTGAGTCGCACCACCAGTTCGTTGACGTACAAACCCGCCAGCCCGGCATCGCCTTGCAGGCGCAGCGGCGCCGCGGTGGATTCGGCATTGCGCAAGGTGGCCAGTTCGCCGCGCAATTGCAGATCCAGCGCCAACGGCTGGAACGGTTCCAGTTGCGAGCGCTGCAGGCGGCCGCGCTGGCTGCGCACGCCGCGCGCCACCACACCCAGGCGCCCATGCTCGCGTGTCAGGCATTCGAGCAGCAGCGAGGTTTCCCGATAAGGGCGCGAATGCAGGATATAGGCGGGCTGTTGCTCGATGAGCATGGCGGCTCAGAAGTTTCGAGGATGCCGGTTCCGTGCGGGCGCTATTCGGTATAGCCGAACTGTTTCAACATCGATTCGTCGTCCGCCCAGCCTTCGCGCACCTTCACCCATAGCCGCAGGAAAACCTTGCGCTCGAACATCCGCTCCATGTGGCGGCGCGCGCCGGTACCGATGGCTTTCAATTGCTCACCGCCCTGGCCGATGACGATGGCTTTCTGCCCTTCGCGTTCCACCCAGATCACGGCGTGGATTTCCGCGACGCCGTCGGGGCGGTCCTTGAACTGCTCGATTTCCACCGTGGTGGCGTACGGCAATTCCTGATTCAGGCGCAGCATCAATTGCTCGCGCACCATTTCCGCGGCGAGGAAGCGTTCGCTGCGATCGGTGATCTCGTCTTCGCCGAACACCGGCGCGCGCACCGGCAGGCGCGCGAGGATGTCCTGGGTGAGCGTGTCCAGACCCTTCTGTTTCAGCGCGCTGACGTAGTGGATGGCCTCGAAGCTGTGCTTCTGCGCAAGCTCGGCCACGAACGGCAGCAGCGTCGTCTTGTCCTTGCTGAGGTCCACTTTGTTGATCGCCAGCAGGCGCGGAATGCTCTGTTCGCCGAGCGCCTCGTACAGCGCTTCGTCTTCGTCGGTCCAGCGACCGGCCTCGATCACCTGCACCGCCAGTTCCACTTCGCTGAGCGCGGAATGCACGGCGCGGTTGAGGCTGCGGTTCATCGCCCGCTTGGCGCCGCGGTGCAAGCCGGGCGTATCCACGTACAGCACCTGCCCGGCCTCGCTGGAGGCGATGCCGAGGATGCGATGGCGCGTGGTTTGCGGACGCGGGCTGACAATCGACAGGCGAAAGCCGATCAAGGCATTGAGCAGGGTCGACTTGCCGACGTTCGGCCGGCCGACCAGCGCCACGAAGCCGCAGCGGTAATCCGGATGCGGCAGTGCGTTTTCGACGGTGGCGTCGCGTTGGTCGTTCATGATGCGCAGTACTCGTTCGTAGTCGGGGACAAGCATGGCGCCGCGCGCGCGCGAACGCCACTACACGTGGCGCCGCCATGCAAAATAATCAGGCGTGGAGGCGGTGCGAGCCGGCCGGGTGGATCACGGCGCTTCCTGGGCCACAGTCAGGCGGGCCAGCACCACCTCGGCCGCGTCCTGCTCGGCCAGCCGCCGGCTGCTCCCGCGCCCTGCCGCGATCACCGGCATGGGCTCGGCGATGACGCAATTCACCTCGAAGATGCGGGCATGCTCTTCGCCTTCGGCGGCCACCAGTTCGTATTGCGGCAGCGGCCAGCCTTGCGCCTGCAACCATTCCTGCAGCCGGGTCTTGGCGTCCTTGGAGGCGCGCGGCAAGGCCGCGATGCGATCGTTGAACAGCGTACGCACGACGGTCCTGCAGGCGTCGAAACCGCCGTCCAGGTACACCGCCGCGATCAGTGCCTCGAACGCGTCGGCGAGGATGGAATCACGCCGGAATCCGCCACTCTTGAGTTCGCCCGAACCGAGTTTCAGGCGATCGCCCAGTTCAAGCTCGCGCGCCACCGCCGCCAGCGCCTGCCCGTTCACCAGCTGCGCGCGCAGGCGCGACATGTCGCCTTCGGCCGCCTTGGGGTGGGTCTCGTAGAGCATCTCGGCGACGATCGCCCCGAGCAGGGCATCGCCGAGAAACTCCATGCGCTCATTGTTGGGTTTGCCCGCGCTGCGATGCGTCAGGGCAAGTGCGGCCAGCGAGGGATCGCGAAAGTGATAGGGCAATTCCACTGTTATTGCGGTGGAGCGACATTGCCCGCCACGGGCACGCTCTTTTCGAAATGGATCAGGAAGTCGATGTTGTACATGAACGGTACGTCCTTGTCATAGCTCACGCGCAACTCGTTGCCCTTGGGGCCCTGCCCCATGGTGATGTCCTTCGGGCTGATGGTGGCATCGTCCACATACTGGAAGCCGAGCTTGAACAGCAGATCACGGCGAACCTGGTCCAGCGTCTTGCCTTCCACGCCTTCGGTGCCGATCTGGTTCATGGCTTTGACCACGCCCGCATATTCGGTATAGGCCGGCACCAGCTTCATCGCCATGTAGGCGAAAAAGCCCGCCACGGCCAACAGGATGATAAAGCCGATGAGCGTGATGCCCGACTGTTTGGATTTCATTGTCCCCTCGCTATGCCGCCGGTGCGGCCCCTGTTCCAAAGCTAAACCCCATACGCATACTTTGCCCGGTCCACGCACGCATCGCCAGGGACATGTTCACGATTCGGCCAACGTCGGCATCAATGGATGACGGTGCCGATGCGGCGGACATCCACGCTGCCGGTGCCCCAGCCTTTCCAGCTGAACCAGATCATGAAGGCCTTGCCGACCAGGTTCTCTTCCGGCAGGCAGCCCCACCAGCGGCTGTCTTCGCTGTTCTCGCGGTCGTCGCCCATCACGATGTAGCAGTTGGCCGGCACCACCGCCGGCACGCGGCTGTTGGGGATGGGCGGCGTCGGGCCGCGCGATGGCATGCGCGCGATCAGGTGATTGACCGGACCGAGCTGCTCGCTCCAGATGGTGGCGTTGTAGTACAGCAGCTCGTTGTCTTCCTGGCGCGCGGGGTTGCCCTTGAACGGGCCGATCTGGGTGTCGATCACCGGCTTGCCGTTGATCACGATCTGGCTGTCGTGCACTTCCAACGTATCGCCCGGCAGGCCGACCACGCGCTTGATCCAGTTCTGGCTGGCGATCGGCGCACGCGGATCGGCGCAAGTGATGTCGCCGCTGCGGATCGTCTTGCCGTTGTCGTCCTGGCAGATGTAGCCGGGGAAACGGAACACCACCACGTCACCGCGCTTGGGCTCGCCGATGCTCACCACCTTGTTGTTGAACGCCGGCAGGCGCAGGCCATAGGCGAACTTGTTGACCAGGATGAAATCGCCCACGTCCAAGGTCGGCATCATCGAACCGGAGGGAATGCGGAACGGTTCGGCGACGAACGAACGCAGCAGCAGCACCACGAAGATCACCGGAAACAGCGAGCGCGCCCAATCCACCGGAGCCGGATCGCGGTATTCCTCGCCCGCCGCGGCGAAGCGCGCCTTGCGCTTGCTGTACAGGAACAAGCGATCAAGACCCCACACCACACCGAACAGCACGGTGAGGGCGAGCAGAATGGCCGAAAAATCAAAATCCATGCGTTGGCTCCGCTATTTGTCCACTTTGAGCACGGCGAGGAAGGCTTCCTGCGGAATCTCGACCCGACCGACCTGCTTCATGCGTTTCTTGCCTTCTTTCTGCTTCTCCAGCAGCTTCTTCTTGCGGCTGACGTCGCCACCGTAGCATTTGGCGAGCACGTTCTTGCGCAAGGCCTTCACCGTGGAGCGCGCGATGATCTGCGCGCCGACTGCGGCCTGGATGGCCACGTCGAACTGCTGGCGCGGAATCAGATCCTTCATGCGCTCGACCAGGTCGCGGCCACGGCGGTCGGCCTGGCTGCGGTGCACGATCAGGCTGAGCGCATCCACGCGATCGCCGTTGATGAGCACGTCCACGCGCACGAACGGGCCGGCGTCGAAGCGTTCGAGGTGATAATCCATCGAGGCGTAGCCGCGCGACACCGACTTGAGCTTGTCGAAGAAATCCAGCACCACTTCGGCCAGCGGCAGCTCGTAGCTGATCTGTACCTGCGTGGCCAGATACTGGATGGAGCGCTGCACGCCGCGCTTCTCTTCGCACAGCGTGATGATGTTGCCGATGTAATCGGGCGGCGTGAGGATGTTGGCGACGATCACCGGCTCGCGGATTTCCTCGATCTGCGTCGAGGGCGGCAGGTGCGCGGGATTGTCCAGCCGGATCACCTCGCCGCCGGTCTTGAGCACTTCGTACACGACGGTTGGCGCGGTGGTGATCAGGTCCAGGTCGTATTCGCGCTCCAGGCGCTCCTGCACGATTTCCATGTGCAGCATGCCCAGGAAACCGCAGCGGAAACCGAACCCCATCGCTTCGGAGCTTTCCGGTTCGAAGAACAGCGCGGCGTCGTTGAGGCGCAGCTTGTCCAACGCTTCGCGCAGCGCGGGATAGTCGTCGGCCGCCACCGGGAACAGGCCGGCGAACACGCGCGGCTGCATGGTCTGGAAACCCGGCAGCGGATGCGGCGCGGGCTTGCCGGCCAGGGTCAGCGTGTCGCCCACTGGCGCGCCGTGCACGTCCTTGATGGAGGCGGTGATCCAGCCCACCTCGCCGGCGGAAAGTTTTTCCAGTTTCTTGCGCTTGGGCGTGAACACGCCCACTTCGCTCACTTCGTGCGCACGGCCGGTGGACATCACCTGCAGCTTGTCGCCGGGCTTGATCTCGCCCTGCATCACGCGCACCAGCGAGACCACGCCGAGGTAATTGTCGAACCAGGAATCGATGATCAGCGCCTGCAGGCGATCGGTATCGCGCGGCTTCGGCGGTGGAATGCGCGCGACGATCGCTTCGAGCACTTCCACCACGTTCTGGCCGGTCTTGGCGCTGACCGCGACCGCGTCGGTGGCGTCGATGCCGATCACGGCCTCGATCTCGCCCTTCACTTTTTCCGGATCGGCGGTGGGCAGATCGATCTTGTTGAGCACGGGCACCACTTCCAGGCCCTGCTCCACCGCCGTATAACAGTTGGCGACCGATTGCGCCTCCACGCCCTGGGCTGCATCCACCACCAGCAGCGCGCCTTCGCACGCAGCCAGCGAGCGGCTGACTTCGTAAGAAAAGTCGACGTGGCCGGGCGTGTCGATGAAATTGAGCTGGTAGGTCTTGCCGTCGCGCGCCTTGTACGGCAGCGACACCGACTGCGCCTTGATGGTGATGCCACGCTCGCGCTCGATCGGATTGCTGTCCAGCACCTGGGCTTCCATCTCGCGCTCGGCAAGTCCACCGCAGATCTGGATGATGCGGTCGGCAAGCGTCGATTTGCCGTGATCGATATGGGCGATGATGGAGAAATTGCGGATCAGTTCCATGGGCTCGCTGTCAGCTTCACCGCCCCGCGCGATGCAAAGGCCGGCTATCGCCGGAATGGCGATATTAGCCGGTCATTATCGCATGGTTTGAGAACGCCGGCCCACGACGCCCAGAGGCGCTCCCCCTGCCCGAAAAAAAGACCCGCCATGTGGGCGGGTCTTTTTTGGATGGGATTACTGGTCCCTGTCGCTGGGAACAGTGAGCGCGATGAAATTGTTGGCATCGCCCCGGCGCACCAGCAGCAGCACGGTGTCGCCTGGCTTCACGCCGGCCGTGGCGGCGCGGAAAGCGTCGACGCTGCCCACCTTCTTCTGGTTGACCATCAGGATCACGTCGCCCGGCTGCAGACCGGCCTGCGCGGCCACCGGACCGGTCACGTTGGCGATGGCCACGCCCTCGCCCGCCTTCAGGCCGAGCTGGCTGCGCGTGGCGGGGTCGACGTTTTCCACGCCCAGGCCCAAGGCATCCGAGCCGGTGCTGGGTGCGGCCTTGCCCAGCGCGGAGCGGGCGTTCTGGTCGCGCGGCATGGCGCCGATGGTGGCTTCGACGGTTTTTTCCTTGCCGTCGCGCAGGATCTTGATCGGCACCGCCGAACCCGGCTTGGTCATGGCGACCAGCGGCGGCAGATCCGTACCCTGCAGGACGTCCTGACCGTTGTAGGAAAGAATGATGTCACCCGACTGCAGACCGGCCTTTTGCGCGGCGCTGTCCGGCGAAACGCTGACCACGATCGCACCGCGTGCGCGGTCGAGCTTCAGCGCCTTCACGACGTCCTCGTCGACCGGCTTGATCTCCACGCCCAGCATGCCGCGCGTGACGTAGCCCTTGGTCTTCAGCTGGTCGACGGCGTTCATGGCCAGGTCGATCGGGATGGAGAACGCAACGCCCTGGTAGCCGCCGGTATCGGAATAGATCTGCGAGTTGATGCCCACCACCTGGCCCTGCAGGTTGAACAGCGGGCCGCCGGAATTGCCGCGGTTGATCGGCACGTCGGTCTGGATGAAGGCGGTGGAGGGCTGATCCCTGGCGCCGAGGTTGCGGCCGACCGCGCTCACGATGCCCTGGGTCACGGTGTAGTCGAAGCCGAACGGCGAGCCGATCGCGAGCACCCATTGCCCCGGCTTGAGCAGCTTGGAATCGCCGATGGTCACCGTGGGCAAGCTGCCGCTCGCATCGACTTTCAGCAACGCGATGTCATAAGTGGGATCGGTGCCGACCACTTTCGCGGTGAGCGTGCGGCGGTCCTGCAGGCGCACCGTGACGGCATCGGCGCCATCCACCACGTGGTTGTTGGTGAGGATGTAGCCATCGCTGGAAATGATGAAGCCCGAACCCAGCGAGGTGTGCTTCTGCTCTTCCGGCGAGGGCATCATCGGCATGCCGAAGAAGCGACGGAAGATTTCCGCCTGGCCCGGATCGATGCCCTGCAGCGGCACGCCATTGGCGCCTTTCGGGCGGCGGCCTGAATATTTGGCCTCCACGTGCACCACCGCCGGGGCGTTCCTTTCGACGATGCCGGTGAAATCGGGCAGGCCGCCAACGGTCGGAGCAGCCTGCGCCCAGGCCACCGCGCTGGGCGCCAGCACGCCCACCCCTAAGGCGCAGCCGAGCAGGCCACTGAAAATACGGCTCCTGACAAGACGGGTATGACTCATGACTCCTCCTCGGGTTCTAGACGCCCCATCTCGCGCGCCGGAACTCGCAGGTCGGAACGGGAGAGGGGAACAATGAAGAAAACGGGACGCCTCGGCGGCCAGTGCCGGAAGCGGCGAGCCGGGCTCGCCGCTTCCGGAAGACGCGGCTTAACGGGCGCCTTGCGCCGCAGGCCGGGCTTGGGGTGTATCGATCAACAGCAGGTAACTGCCATCCTGGTTGTTCAGCGCCTTGTAGCCGTGGATGGAATACGTCTGGCTGGGATAGCGCTGGAACAACGGATTATCGGCGGCATCCCCAAGCGTGGCGGACGCACGCTGGCTCAACGCCGAAGCCGAATAGGGGCTCAATGAAGGCGGAATCGCCGCCAACGAATCATTGCTGGCGTGCACCCCATTGGCGGCAGCGAGCGATGCGCTGGCCCGCGCGCCAGCGGACACCGTGCCGCCGCTGTTGGCGGCGAGGCGGGCCGGGCGTTCGGTATCCGGAGCGGTCGGCTGCGACACCATCAAGGCCGCCACGGCGACGCCGGCGGCGATCGCGCCGCCCAGCGACAAGCGCAACCAGTCGCGCCGGGGCGCCTTGGTGGCGGCATGCTCGCCTTCGATCGCGGTCATCACGCGGCTTGCGAAATCGACGCTCGCCACGGCGGGCAACTGGCGGCGAAGGCTTTCGCCGGCCACGTGGTAGCGCGCCCAGGTCCGCTGCATCGAAGCATCGTGATCGAGCCTGCGCAGCAAGAAACGCAGTTCTTCCCTGGACAGCTCACCGTCCATGGCGGCGGAAAGATTTTCCATGTTGGTTTCAGTCATGACATTCGATCCTCGCGGTCTGAAAGCAACGGCCGCAACTTTTCATCGATCGCCTCGCGTGCCCGGAAAATGCGTGAACGCACCGTTCCGATCGGGCAGCCCATGGCCTCGGCGATCTCTTCGTAGCTGAGGCCTTCCACTTCACGCAGTGTGATGGCCGTCCGCAGCTCCTCGGGCAAGGCTTGGACAGTGGCGAATACCGTTTGTTCAATTTCCTGTCGCATTAATTCGCGTTCGGGGGTGGCCCCTTCCTGCATGCGGTCGGCGCCGGGCACGTAGACGGCATCTTCGATTGCGATGTCGTCGGTCGGCGGCCGGCGGCCCATCGCCACCAGGTGGTTCTTGGCCGTGTTCACGGCAATTTTGTACATCCAGGTATAGAAAGCGCTCTCGCCGCGGAACGAGCCGATCGCCCGCCACGCCCGCACGAACGCCTCCTGCGCCACGTCTTCGCATTCAGCGGCGTTGTGCACGTAGCGGGAAATAAGGCCGATGACCTTGTTCTGATACTTGCGTACGAGGAGATCGAAGGCGCGCCTGTCTCCGTTCTGTACACGCTCAACCAGCGCACTATCGAGTTCGTTGTCGCCCATCCGGGCCGTCTCCTTCGTCACTGGACCATACCGGGATATTTTTCCCGTCGGATGGATGAGCTGCTCAGACCTGCTGCGCGCCTGCAAGTTCAGCAGGCGCGCCTCGAGTCCATCGGTATTCTAAGTTAGGGCTGGCCGGATGTGGCTCAAGCGGGCGTAGAGTTTTACGCCATCACCGCAGACAGGCCCTGTTCGGACAAGAGCCGCTCGCGCTCGCCCAGCAGGCGCTCGAAACTGGCGTGCGGCAGCGGCCGGCAGAACAGGTAGCCCTGCAGTTCGTCGCAGTGGTTGGCGCGCAGGAACTGCAGGTGCTGCTCGATCTCCACGCCTTCGGCCACCACCCCGCGCTTCAGGCGATGGGCCATCTCGATGGTGGCGCGCACGATCGCCTCGTCGTCCGGGTCGACGCCGATGTTGCGCACGAAGCTCTGGTCGATCTTGATGCGGTCGGCCGGCAGCTTGCGCAGATAGTCCAGCGACGCCGCGCCGGTGCCGAAATCGTCGATGGCGATATGGCAGCCCAGCTTGTGCAGCCGCTGCATGTTCTCCATCAGGTTCGGCGCGGCCTTGATGCTGATGCTTTCGGTGACTTCCAGTTCCAGCAAACCCGGTTCGAGTCCCGTTTCCTCCAGCACCGCACCCACGATCTCCGGCAGGTCCGGCTGCATGAGCTGCACCGCGGAAAGATTCACGCCCAGCCGCAGGCGCAGGCCGAAGCGGTCGTCCCATTCCTTGGCCTGCTTGCAGGCGGTGCGCAGCACCCATTCGCCGATGGATACGATCAGCCCGGTTTCCTCCGCCAGCGGGATGAAGAAGCCGGGGCCGATGTTGCCCAGCTCCGGATGCTCCCAGCGCAGCAGCGCTTCCATGCCGACGATGTCTTCCGTCTGCGCATTGACCTGCGGTTGATAGAAGACGCGCAGCTCGCCATTGCCTTCGGCGTGGCGCAACCGCGCCTTCAAGGCGGCGTTCTGCTGCTCCTGCGCGGGACTGACATCGTAGACGCGGTAATTGTTGCGGCCGGCGCTCTTGGCCGCATACATCGCTTCGTCCGCGTGCTTGAGCAGGGTTTCGGCATCCAGCGCATCTTCCGGAAAGAAGCTGACGCCGATGGATGCCGTCACCTGCAGTTCCGGACCGTCTTCCAGATGCAGCGGCGCATCCATCAGTTGCACGATTTTTTCCGCCACGCGCAATACGTCGTCGGTCTTCACGATATGGCGCAGCACGATCGTGAATTCGTCGCCGGCATAGCGCGCCACCGTGTCGGACGCGCGTACGCTGCTGCGCAGGCGTTGCGTCACGGCGACCAGGACTTGATCGCCGACGGCATGACCGAGCGTGTCGTTGATGAACTTGAAGCGGTCCAGGTCCACGAACAGCACCGCAAAGGTTTCGCCGGTGCGATTGGCTTCGCGAATGATGGTGTCGAGGCGATCGTTGAACAGCAGGCGGTTGGGCAAACCGGTGAGCGCGTCCAGCAGGCCTTCGGCCCGTCCCTGTTCGCGCGTGCGGCGCAATTCGAGCATGTGCGCAAAATGCGCGGCGGCGCAATGCAGCACCGGCTCCACGATGCCGGGTTCGCTGAAGGGATGGCGGCTGCCGGCCAGCAAGGCGCCCAGCACACTGCGCCGTTCGTCGAGCAAGGGCAAGCCGACGAAGCCACGCAAGCCCAGCAGGCCGATCAAGGGATCGACATCGGCCAGCCGGCGCGCATCGTTCGGATGCATCAAGCTGCGGCCGCCGAGCACCAGGCGCAGCGAACTCTGCAATTGCGGACCGGGCCAGACCTGTTCGTCGCCGCGCCAGCGCTGCACGATCTGCACCGGCACGCTGCTTTCTTCGGGCCGCGCCGACCACACGGCCAGATAATCCAGCTCCATTTCGTCGAGCAGCAAGCGGGCCGTTTCCGGCAGGCTCGCATCGTCGTGCGTGCCGGAGAACAGGCGCGCCAGCACCGCCAATGCAGCGCCGGGACGCACGCTGGCGCTGGCGCTGCGGAACTGCAGCGCGACCATGTCGCGGCCGTTGTAGCGCACGCGGCGCACGTTGGCTTCGCCGGTGTCGTAGCCGCGGATGGATTTGCGCCGGCACGGCAGCCAGCTACGGTCGGCGTCGAACAGCGCCTTTTCCAGGCTCACCGATTCGAAGATCAGCACTTCCGGCAGCGGCGTGCCGGTCAACAGGCTGCTGGCCAGTCCGCTACGCCTTATATAGGCGGGATTGGCTTCCACCACGCGCTCGGCGGCGGGATCGACGATCAGCCAGTCGCCCTCGTTTTCCTCGAACGCGAAGCGGTAGTGATAGTCGTTGGCCGGCGAAGCGGCAATGGGCGCGGCAACCTGCGGCACGCTCACGCTGGGCTCGGCGACAGGTTTGCTCTTTCCGTTGTGCAGTTGCTGCCAGCGTGCGATCAGCTCCGTGCCGATCTGCGATGCATACACCCAGCTGCCGATCGCGGCGGGCAACTGCGACGGTTTGACCGCGGCCTCATCGAGCAGCACCGCGATGATCGGCACGTCCGCGCAGGCTGGCAGCAGGCGCAATTGCTCGCACAAGACGGCGCTGGCGCGGCCGTCGCCGTCGAAGACCACCACGATCAACGCCAGCGGATCGCGTCCTTCCAGCAGGATCGCCGCATGCGTGGTGTCGCGAGCGGAGTGGATGGTGGGATGGCCTTCGCGATCGAGCACGTCGAACAGCTCGCGGCGCAATTCGCGCTGCGAGGCGACCAGCAGGATGCCGGCTTGAAAGGTCTTCGCGCTCACAGCAGCCACCGTCCATCACGCAGGCGCGGGCGCTGGATCGTGTTCGCCGTGCTGCCCAGCCTTACGGCGACGTCGTCGATGCTCGATACCAAGATCTCGGGCGCATCCAGCAGCACCACCCGTCGCACGTGGCCGGCGGGCGCGCGCGCGAGCTGGCGCAACAAGGCGCTGTCCGTCGGCACCAGCGGCAACGGAAACGGCGCAAGCAGGTAGATACCGAAATGGATGCTTTGCTGGATATAGCGCAAGGCGTTGCCCAGGCGTTGCGAACCGGGAATCACCGCGTGCGCCTCGCGCAGGTTCTCCATGCCGGTTTCCTGCCGCCACAGGTAGACCGATTGCCCGTTCAGGCGCGCCAGTGCACGGAACTGCTCGATGACCGCATCGCTGTCCACGTGCTCGAGCACGACCAGGCCGCCTGGGGCGGTCAGGATGCGCTCGTAGATATCGCTGCCGGCAAGCGGCGCGGGGGCCATCAGGGAAGTCATACCGCCCGGGAAGAAGTTATCGCGTCTCGTACGTTACGCAGTCGTACGGGAAGCGCAATAGCCGGAATGCGGAGGCGTGATCCATGCGGCATACCGGCACATACCGGTCCGAATGGTACGTCTCGCAATCATCGCGGCGGGACGGTATGGTGAACGCCTCCTAAGCCATCCCCCTCATACCCCATGTTCGAAGGATTGCGCTTCCATCATTGGAAAACGAGCCTGGATGACAGCGGCATCGTTACCCTCACGCTCGACCGCGCCCGCAGCAGCGTCAACGCCATTTCCCGCGAAGTGCTGGATGAGCTCGGGCAGATCGTGGAGCGGCTGGCGATCGAAAAGCCCACCGGGGTGATCATCCATTCGGCCAAGGCAAACGGCTTTGCGGTCGGCGCGGATATCAAGGAATTCGTCGAGTACGCCAGGCACGGCACGGTGCTGGAAAACATCGAGAACGGCCAGCGCGTGTTCGACGCCCTGGCGCGCCTGCCCTGCCCCACGGTGGCCGCGGTACACGGCGCCTGCATGGGCGGCGGCACCGAACTGATCCTGGCCTGCCGGCAACGCATCGCCGCCGATGACGAAAAAACGCGGATCGGGCTGCCCGAAGTGATGCTGGGCATCCATCCCGGCTGGGGCGGGTCGGCCCGGCTGCCACGCCTGATCGGCGCGCCCGAAGCGCTGCCGGTCATGCTTACCGGCAAGGCCCTCTCCGCCCGCAAGGCCAAAAGCCTGGGCGTGGTCGATCGCCTGGCCCGGCCGGATGAGCTGATGGCCGAAGCCCGCGCGCTACTGCGCCACCCTCACACGCGCCCGTTCGCACAGCGGCTCACCGCCTGGGCCACCAACACCTGGCTCGCGCGCCAGATCCTTGCGCCGATGGTGCTCAAGCAGACTGCCGCCAAGGTGCGCAAGGAACATTACCCTGCTCCGTTCGCTTTGATCGATGTCTGGAAGCGCGGCGGCAGCAACGTCCAGCAGCGCCTGAAACTTGAAGCGCGTTCGGTCGCGAAGCTGGCCGAAACCGCCACCGCGCGCAACCTCATTCGCATCTTCTTCTTGCAGGAACGTTTGAAGGGCCAGGGCAACGACGTCGATGCCGGCATTCGCACCGTGCACGTGGTCGGCGCTGGCGTGATGGGTGGCGATATCGCCGCGTGGGCCGCATTCAAGGGTTTCGACGTCACGCTGCAGGATCGCGAAATGAAATTCATCCAGCCTGCGCTCGACCGTGCGCAAGCGCTGTACGAAAAGAAACTCAAGGCACCGGAAAAAGTGGACGACGCACGCCGCCGCCTGCGCGCGGACGTGGAAGGCGCCGGCGCCGCGCGCGCCGACCTGGCGATCGAGGCGATCTTCGAAAACCCCGAAGCGAAAGAAGCGCTGTACGCCACGATCGAACCGCAACTGGCCAGCCACAACGGCATCCTCGCCACCAACACTTCTTCCATTCCGCTGGACGAATTGCGCAAGCGCCTGGCATCGCCGCAACGTTTCCTCGGCCTGCATTTCTTCAATCCCGTCGCGCAAATGCCGCTGGTGGAAGTGGTGCGCCACGATGCGCTCGATCCCCACGTCGAAAAACGTGCGATGGCGTTCTGCAAGGCGATCGGTAAATTGCCGGTGGCGGTGAAAGGCACGCCGGGGTTTCTGGTCAACCGCATCCTGATGCCTTATCTGCTTGAAGCCTTGCGGCTCTACAACGAAGGCGTACCGGGGCCGGTGCTCGACAAGGAAGCGAAAAACTTCGGCATGCCGATGGGGCCGATCGAACTGGCCGATACGGTTGGCCTGGACGTCTGCGCATCGGTCGGCAAGGAGCTGGCGCCTTTTCTCGGCCTGGAACTGCCGCCGGGATTGGAAGACAAGCTCGAAGCCGGCAAGCGGGGCAAGAAGGACGGCCAGGGTCTGTATACCTGGCAGGACGGCAAGCCGCAGAAGCCGCAGGTGGATCCGGACTACACGCCACCGCCGGATCTGCAGGACCGCATGATCCTGGCCATGGTCAACGAAGCCGTCGCCTGCCTTGGCGATGGCGTCGTGGACGATGCGGATCTGCTCGATGCGGGCGTGATTTTCGGCACCGGCTTTGCGCCGTTCCGCGGCGGTCCGATTCAATACGTACGCAGCGAAGGCGCGGCGAAAATACGCCAGAAGCTGGAAACGCTGGCCAAGCGCCATGGCGAACGCTTTCTGCCCAAGAACGGATGGGACCATGCCGCCCTGACGCAGACCGAAAGTGCATAACGCGTAGGTTGGGGTGCAAACCCTGAAATATCCCCACGTTTTTTTGCCAGATATGTTGAGCAAAATCAGCGGGCTCGCCATTTTTGTGTGCGATCGCCAATAGCCCCGTCGTCATTCCGGCGAAAGCCCACTGCTGTCTGGGGAAA
>Ga0209026_1000576_pt1 | contig 24236 bp, 26 predicted proteins | sample AraplaCL_Col_mCL_FD_184262 | JGI IMG/M metagenome (GOLD analysis project Ga0209026, IMG submission 184262) | Arabidopsis root microbial communities from the University of North Carolina, USA - plate scrape CL_Col_mCL (SPAdes) (version 2) | ecosystem: Host-associated > Plants > Roots >... | reverse complement strand
CCGAACTGCCGCAGCGCCCCGACGATGCCGATATCGACGATCTGCTGCCCTTCAACTTCAATAGCCGGCCAGCCTAAGCCGCCGCCCTTCAACGCGATTTACGACGTGCACTGAAAAGCGCGCTTACGAAATGGATCGATATTCCGGCGGTTTCAAAAAGGAATGGTTACCCACCACCGCCTTGATAATGGTTCACACAATAGCGCCAATGCATCATGGCAATGCCGGCCGCAACGGGACCGGAAGCGATGCTTAACATCGGTGCCCAGATACCGAGAACTGGGACTTCCTTGCCCAAGAGTACCGCAACCGGCACAAAACTGATGAATGCCAACGGCATCACAGTTAGCATGACGATTTGAATAGCTCCAGGAAAGATATTGAGCGGATAACGCGCCAACTGCCAGAACCCGAAGAAGATTGAATAGAGATGGTTTGAGCGCCCCCAGATCAGGGCAGTGGCGCCAATCATCGTCAAAATTGCGCATACAAGCATTGCTGCACTGATCAGCGCTCCAACGATGAACGGGATTATCCACCAGGCCAATGCAGGATGTAGCTGGATTATGGCCCAGATGCTCAATCCCAGCCCGAGAAGGATATGGCCACCATAGCCAATATTGAGGCCTGAGAACACCAGATAGGCCCACGGGCTGATCGGTTTGACAAGCAGCATATCAAAGCCGCCGCGCTGCACCAATCCTTCCATGTCACGCATCTGGACGAAGCTGAGGGAAGCCCCCAGGGAATAAGAAAGTATGTGGAAACCAAGCAGGAGTGCCAGTTCTGGCCAACGCCACCCACCCAGCACCTCAAACCGGGCAACGATTAGCCATACGGCGGCATAGGCTCCAGCGTAGCCGAACGCCTGAGAAATCCAGCCTAGTACCAGTGAAGAGCGATATTCCAGGCGCGTCCGAACGTAGAGGCCTGCAATGAACCAAAGCATGGAAAACGAACGCCGCATCTAGCCCCCTTGCACGACGATGCGATACCGCGCCTGCGACCAAAGCGCGCCCACTGCGCCTGCCAGCACCATGGTCCAGGCGATGCCTGCTATGAGAGCGAAAGCCGCATCAAGCGGGTCAAGTTTCCCCAGGTAGACGGCTGCAGGGTAATAGGAAATCCAACCGAATGGCAGAACACGCGCAATGGCCGCAAGGACCGAAGGAAAAAACCAGAGTGGGACTATGCTACCGGACAGAAACGACATTATGCCCTTCAGGAACCAGTCGAGTGAATTGGCATCCATGATCCAAAAGGACATCAGGCCAATAGCGGTTGCCAATAAAAAGTAGATGCAAAAGGACAGAAGCCAGAACGCCAAGAAGAATACTCCATCGGCAATGCTCGCCGGCAGTTGGAGACCGTAGATCAGGCCGACGATCAGGATGACGGGCAAAACCGATGTAATCAGCGCGAAGCCAAGATTGCCGATTTCGACGGCAAAGAGATAAAACGGTAATGGAAGGGCTTAAGCAGGTGAACGGCGACATCGCCAGACTTTACCGCCTTGCCAACCTCGTTGATGAGATAGGCCGGATCCCATGCGCCAAGCAAAGTTCCAGCGATCAGGGAATAGACGATCATATCGCGAAGGGTGACGCCACCGACACTCGATCCGCCCGCAAAAACCGCTGTCCACACAGCGATCCGTGCCAAAACCTCGACCAGTCTGCCAAAAACGCTAGCCCAGACTTCTCCTCGATAAGCAAAGCGCGCTTGGAATGCGGTTGCCGTGAAAGCCAGATACATTCTTGTCACGCTGGCTCCATCGTAAGACGGTTCTGATAATATGTCCGGATCACCTCCTCGATATCCGGCGCATCGACGGACACATCATGCAGGTCGTAGCCATTGGCCAGTTCCGTGAGGACCTCGACCAGCGAGGTTTTGTCGTTTTCCAGCAGAAAATGGCGCGTCAAACCTTCGCTTACGACGGCGCTCGCACATTTCAAACGGAGATGGCCTGGATCGGTTTTGAATTCCAAGGTCAATCGCCGTCGCGCACCGAAAGCGGTTCGCAACCGCGTCAGTTCGCCATCGAACAAGAGCTTTCCATTGTCCACCATAATCAGGCGCGGGCAGATCTGCTCGATGTCTTGAAGGTCGTGGGTCGTGAGGATGATTGTCGCTCCTCGTTCCTTGTTGATCCGCGACAGGAACTTACGCACCACATCTTTGGCCATAACATCGAGACCGATCGTAGGCTCGTCGAGAAACAAGATCTTTGGATCATGCAACAGCGACATGGCAATTTCTGCACGCATCCGTTGGCCGAGGCTCAGTTGCCGAACCGGCCGATCCAAATAGGACGAGATGTCCAGCATATTGCAAAGCATATTGAGATTTTCATCAAATCGACTCTGCGGGATATTGTAGATGTGGCGGCTAAGCTCGAAGCTATCGCGGACCGGTAGATCCCACCAAAGCTGGCTGCGCTGACCGAACACCACGCCAATTTCTCGCGCATTGGCCATGCGCTCTTTGTGCGGGACGCGCCCGAGGACCGAAACTCTACCACCCGATGGCACGAGAATCCCGGTCATCATTTTAATCATCGTCGACTTTCCGGCCCCGTTCGGCCCGAGATATCCGACGGCCTCCCCCGCCCTGATGGAGAAGGAAAGGCCGGCAACCGCTTTGATTTCGGTATACTCGGGAGAAAAGAGACCTCGCATCGAACCCAGTATCCCGGGGTAGCGGCGGCGCTGGCGGAATGTCTTGGACGTGTCTTCGGCGATGATGACGTCCATCATGTCGGAATGCTCCCTAACAGATCTCCTGGAATTTTCTGTGCAAGCTGCCGGAATCAATGAACTGACCCGATGGCTGCCCGTGCCATCGGGTGGTCATTGAGATTTTCACGATTAACGAATCAGATTATCAATCAAAGATTGCCGTCACGCTAGCCCCTTTGTGCCTTTCCCTATGAGGAAGATTCGCTCAGACTCGGCAACCACCACAATGGTGTGCTGAATACAGTGGTCCAGGATCCACTGCTTGTCGCTCCTGCGCGTTGCTTCGCCATGATCGACGATAGGCGCTTATAATCGCTGCCGAGATACAGGTCGGCTTTGCTACAAACTCGATATCCTCTATGCGAAAGGTGCTGACCATGAGGCAATAAAACCAAGCGCGATGTTCGCCTTGAAGGGATAAGAACCTGCGGCCCTTCTTTCTATAAGAGCTATCCGTCTGAAATTGCTCAGTTGCCGACAGCAAGATGGCAGCCCGCAGCCAACTACTGCTGTTTGACACCTGTTCCGGCTGCCATACTCTGAAAACGCGCCGCGGTCGAAAATGATCCGCGGAATCAATGCCATCGGCGACAGGCGGCATACGACACCATGGATAGGCCTAAGCCCTTGAAATTAGATTCGTTTCGATAGGGAACAATCGCTCAGGTGATTCGGTTGACTCGCATTGGTTGTTTGGAGTGCGAGTATCATGGTTGCCCCGAGAGCGAACTGGAAAGGCTTTGTCAAATTCGGAGAGCTCGCTTTTCCTGTGGCGCTTTACACCGCCGCCTCGACGTCGGAGCGTATTGCCTTTCACACGCTCGACCGCGCGACAGGAAACCGCGTCCGGCGGGAATTCATCGATAGCGAAACCGAAGAGGCGGTCGCCCGTGAGGACCAGGTCAAGGGGTTTGAGATCGAAGACGGCCGCTACGTCGTCCTCGAACCCGAAGAAATCACCGCTGCCATTCCAAACAGCGACAAGACGCTGAAGATCGAAGCTTTCATCCCATGCGACGAGGTCGACGACGTCTATTTCGACAAGCCTTACTATCTTGCCCCGGACAAGATGGGGAGCGACGCCTTCAAGCTGCTGCGGGAGGGCATGAACAAATCCAAGGTCGCGGCGATTGCCCGCACGGTCCTCTTCCGCCGCCTGCGCACCCTGTTGATCCGACCGCATGGCAAAGGCTTGATCGCATCCACCCTCAACTACGATTACGAGGTTCGGTCTTCAGAACAGGCCTTCGACGAAATGCCGGACCTGAAGATCGAAGGCGAGATGCTGGAGCTTGCCAAGCACATCATCAACACCAAGAAGGGCGCTTTCGATCCGAGTGAGTTCGATGACCGGTACGAGGCAGCCGTCGCCGAACTGGTGAAGGCGAAGATCGAGGGCCGTACGCTGCCGAAGAAGAAGGCTCCGCCGTCATCGAAACAGAGCGATCTGCTGCAGGCCCTTCGCGAGAGCGCCGGAATTGCCGCGCCGGCAAAAACGAAGCGCACAGCCGCCGGCCCGAATGCTGGAAAGGGCAGGCAGAGCGCAAAGCGGACCGCGGCTCCGAAATCTCGGGCGTCGGCCGGTCCCCAGCAGCGCCGCCCGCTTGGTTTCGACGGCGCAAGCGAGGCCAAGAAGCTCGGCATTGCCGTTTCCACGACGCAAGTGCGCTCGAATGGCGCTCAACTTGCGGAGATCGCGCCTATGCTGAACGACGGAACGATCCGCGTTGCCATCGACAGCATCTATTCCCTTTCAAAAGCAAAAGAGGCTCACGAGCGCGCGGCAACCGGACATATTCGCGGCAAGATCGTGCTCACGGCAACCCAGGAGGAACAGTCATGAACACTGTGGCAAAGCTTCCCCAAGGCACGATGACATGGTTTGGGATGGTCGGCACCTTGATGTGCGACGCAGCTTCGCGGGCCGGCCTCGCAACGGACCTAAATTGGCTGGTGGAACGCTACAGCGACGGCGTCGTGATGCCGAACGGGCGCGTTCAAGGCATACGCTTTGACATCGTGAATGGCGCGCCGTCCTTCACGATCGGTGTCGGCAAGGACGAGAGCGGCGACGTCACCATCGAGGTGGCCGCCGACGCCGCCCTCGAACTCAATCTGCTTTATACAGTAGACCCCGCCTACGTCGCCTCGCTCGACCGGGCGACTCGGCAAGGCCAAATCAGGGTGCAAGGAGACCTGTCGGTGATGGCCGATTGGCTCACAGCCATACATGACACGATTGTGGACCGGACATGCTGAATGTGAATCGCTGGGCCGTGCACGCTTTGCGTCGACCAAGATCGAGTCTGATCTCATACCATGAGGCGACAGGTTGATCGGTCTATTCAAAAGGAACGGAAGTGCCGGTCGCGTCAGCACTTCCCCTTATCTAGGCATTCAGACGTGCGAATGCCTCGTCGTAGCGGCCTTCACGCTCAGCCCAACGCTGGAAGAACACACTCTTCACGAGGATTTCTCCCGATTGCGGCTGCGCTTCCAGGGCAGACATCGTTTCCGTGATGTACTCGTCGAGCGGCATCGCATTCGGATCGCTGGCCTGGGCCTCCCCTGTCAGCATGGTCTGCACGTAGGGAGGTGCGATCTCGATGACCTCGACCGAGGTATCCCGCATCTGCCGGCGAAGCGTCTGCGACCACGAGTGGATCGCGGCCTTGGTTGCGCAATAACTGGGAAATTCGGATCGCGGCACGAAGGCGAGGCCCGACGACACGTTCAGGACCGCAGCGCTAGCCTGGGCCTGAAGATGAGGCAAAAGAGCGGCGGTCAACCGGATCGGGCCAAGCAGATTGGTCATGATCGTCGCTTCGGCGATGCCGGTGCTCCCGTCCGCCAGGTTTTCCGTCCGCATGATTCCGGCATTGTTGACAAGAACGTTCAACGTCGGGAAATCGCGGACGACTTTTTGACCAAATGCCGCGATGGCCTTCGGATCGTCGACGTCGAGTTCCAATGCCTTCAGCCCGGGATTGGCCGCAACGGTTGCTTCCATTTTAGACCGATCGCGCCCTGTGATGATGACGTCGTTGCCCCTGGCCAGGAACGCTTCGGCGAGGCCTCGGCCGATGCCGCTGTTGCCGCCCGTGATGAGAACAGTATTTCCGCTCGTTTGCATGGCTCACTCCTTCGATACCGATCTTAAGTTAAGCTGGACCGGTAGTGTGTGCCTGCCGCATCCTGCGACATATCTGCCTAATTCTGCGAAACAGTTTTTACGATCCATTGATTTGCAGCGCAGTTCGTTTACCGTTCTGCCTGTTTCTGCGGTGTGCCTCATGACCCTCCAAGCTTTGAAAGATCGTGTCCTCGCCCATGCTCGCCAACGACCGGGCGGCCTCGATCCGTTCGAAATCGGCCTACCCGGTCTCAGCATCTCGGTACACCAGCAGCCGACAGACCTATTTGCGGTGAGATACTGGCCGATCTTCTGCCTGGTACTGCAAGGCGCCAAGCAGACGTCCATCGGAGAACAGATCGTAACCTTCGCCGCCGGGCGTTCCGTGATTATCGGCGTGGAGCTGCCGACGTTCGCGCGCGTGCTCCGAGCCTCTACGAACGAGCCCTACGTCGCATTGTCCATACACCTCGACTTGTCGCTTCTGAAGGAATTGGGGGCCGAGCTAGAGGGGAGCACACGAGGCGAATCCCCTTTGCCGGCGATCGCCTCCGGTGAGGCTGACGAAGCAGTTATGGACGCTATGTCGCGACTTCTCGGCTTGGTCGATAAGCCAGCCGCTATCTCGGTGCTGCAGCCGTTGATCGTTCGTGAAATCCACTTCTGGCTGCTTTCGGCAGGGCACGGCGCCATCCTGCGGCAGATCGCACATGCCAATACCCCAACTGCGCGGATCGCCGAGGCCGCCGCACGGATCCGCAGGACCTTCGCTGAGCCGCTACACATCCCGCAGCTCGCCCGGGAGACCGGAATGAGCGAGTCGACGTTCCATCTGCATTTCCGGACCGTGTGCGGGACGACCCCGCTGCAATTCCAGAAGCGGCTGCGCCTGCTTGAAGCGCGAAGGCTGATCCTCGCTGAAGATCACTCCGTCTCTGCGGCGGCGCTCTCTGTCGGCTATGAGAGCCCAACCCAGTTCAGCCGCGAGTTTTCGCGGCTGTTTGGGCTGCCGCCTAAACGAGCCAGGCAGGCGGCAGGCAAAGAAATTCAGGAAGTAGCGGTCTAACTCTGGCCATAGGGGCCCGCCGCTTGGCCCTCGCCAGGTAAGCGGCTCATTCTTTTGTCGCGGCGCGGCGCTACACGATCCCTCCTGCTGACCTCAATCTTCGTATTGGCGCTCTGGTCAACGACTTAATCGGTCGTATAGCGGATAAGTGGACCATGATGATCCTCGACATCCTCGCCGACCTCGGAGAGTTGCGGTTTACATGTCTGAGCGAGTTGGTCGAAGGCATCAGTCGGAAGATGCTCACCCAAACCCTTCGGCAGATGGAGCGCGACGGATTAGTCGTTCATACGGTGCATCCCGTCGTTCCTCCTAAGGTCGAGTATAGGCTCATTGCATTGGTCTTAAGCTTTGGCTCTGCCTTCCGCGGCGTCTGGGTTTGGGCCGCTGAGAATCTTGAGCAAGTTGAGGAGGGTCAAGCTAGTGATCGCAAAGCCGGTACTCGGGGACCTGCGCCGCAGAAGCACGCGACTCGGGCTTCAGCTAACTGCCCTAACTGTCCGATTGGATTCTGCCGAGGACCAGATGGAGATATATGGATGGGTGCATTCTTAGTAGGCATGTTTTACTTACCGGTGCTCGCAGTCGTTATATTGTTCGCTCTCGTGGCAAAGTTGGCTCGGTCGAATGCGAAATAAGCTTCGATGACGCCGACAGCGCTGGATGCATTTACCTGCCATCTGCACCGACACGTGCCACGCCGAAGCCTTCTCGGAGACCCAGATTTGCTAAGGTATCATTGCGATAGCGTACACGAACGCCTTGCCGCCAAAGAACGACCACCCGGCGTTCCCAATTCTTCCGTCCGCCACACGGTCTTCCACATACTTTCGATCCTTCATAAAAAATTGAATGGCACGAGCGAGAGGGGAGCGTCATCGCCGCAATCGCCAACGGGAGATTGCGATCTAAAAGGATCGAACTAGCCAAGAGCAACTCACAACGGCAAAGAAGATCGGCCGCTGCAAGCCGCCGATCACTATATGTGAAGTTAAGCTTTACAGTTTGCCTTTGCTTATGATAGCGATGCCTCCATGATCGAAAACGCCGCCAAACCACCCCTCGCCTCCACAGTCGCCGAAGAGCTCAGAGGCTTCGCAAGCAAACTGAAGCGCAAGCTGCGCGAGCAGGGCCATGCCGGAGACCTGACGCAAAGCCAGGCGTCGGCGCTCGTCCGGCTTGAGAAGGAAGGCCCGATGACCACCTCGGCGCTGGCGCGAGCAGAAGGCATGCGCCCGCAATCGATGGGCGCGCTGCTCTCCGCGCTGGATACGATGGGCCTCGTTTCAGGAATGCCCGACCCCTCGGATGGCCGGCAGACCATTCTCTCGCTCACGGAGAAATGCCGCCGCCTGATCCAGGAGGGCCGCGCCGCTCGCCAGGACTGGCTCAGCCGTACCATCGAAGCCAGGCTTTCGCCCGAAGAGCAAAGCCAGGTGCTGGCCGCCATCGGCGTGCTGCAGCGGCTGGTCGAGCAGGATTAGACTAGACTTTCCTTCCTTACACCTTAGGATATCCCATGGCCCTAACCGCATTGGATCCACAGACCGCCCTAATCGTGGTCGATCTCCAGAAGGGGGTCATGAGCGCAGCGACGATGGAACCAATCGCCCCTGTCATCGACCGCGCCGTGGCGCTTATTCGCGCCTTCCGGCAGCACGATCTGCCCGTCGTCCTCGTCAATGCCGCCGGCACCGCGCCGGGGCGCACGGAGCAGCCCAGGCGCCACACAGGACCGCTGCCAGACGGCTTTACGGATTTCATTCCTGAGCTCGACCGGCAGCCGGGCGATCTCGTCGTGACGAAATACAGCTGGGGTGCCTTTGCGGCGACCGACCTCGACGTCCGTCTCAAGTCCCTCGGCGTCACGCAGGTGGTGGTCGTCGGTGTCGCGACCGGAACCGGGGTCGAGGCAACCGCGCGGCAGGCCTTTGAGGCCGGGTACAATGTCGCACTCGCGATCGACGCCATGACCGACACGCGGCCCGAGGCCCATGCCTACAGCATCAAGAACGTCTTTCCCCGGCTCGGCGAAACCGCCACCGCCGAAGAGATCATAACCGAACTCTCAAAGCGGAATACCTAGGATGAACCTCCTCCATACTCTCTCGCTGCTTGCCGGCGGTGCCTTTCTGATGAATGCAATTCCGCATCTCGTCAGCGGCGTTCTCGGCCGCCCCTTCCAATCGCCCTTCGCCAAGCCGCCCGGCGAGGGCCTGTCGTCATCGACCGTGAATGTCCTCTGGGGCTTCGCCAATCTCGTACTGGCCTATCTGCTTCTCATCCGCTTCGGCGGCGTGAACTTGGACGGTGCCACGGATGTCGTATCCGCGGGCCTCGGGGCTTTCGCAATTGCCCTGTTTTCCGCCCGTCACTTCGGTCGGTTCCATGGTGGGAACGCGCCGGGACGACAATGACGCAACGGACACTGCGAACCTTCCGGTCGCTCCGCCATCATAACTACCGGCTCTGGGCGGCGGGCGCGCTCGTGTCGAATATCGGCACCTGGGTCCAGCGAACCGCACAGGACTGGCTCGTCTTCGCCGAACTGACGCGGCATAACGGCTCGGCCGTGGGCATCGTCATGGCCCTGCAGTTTGCACCGCAATTTCTGCTGCTTCCCTGGTCCGGTCTTGCCGCCGACAGTCTGAACCAGCGCAAACTCCTGATGGCGACGCAGGCGACGATGGGCTCCCTTGCGCTTGCCCTCGGCATTCTCACCGTCACGGGCCTCGTGCAGCTCTGGCACGTCTATGTCTTCGCCTTCGTGTTTGGCAGCGCCGCGGCCCTCGACGCACCGGTCCGCCAAACCTTCGTTGTGGAGCTGGTCGGCGACGACGATCTGCCGAATGCGGTTGCGCTGAACTCCATGTCGTTCAATCTCGCGCGGATGATCGGCCCGGCCGTGTCGGGCGTCGCGATCGCCACCGTCGGAACCGGGTGGGGCTTTCTCGCCAATGGCGCGTCCTTCCTGGCCGTCCTGATTTCTCTGACACTGTTGCGGCAGTCAGAGCTGCGGCCGAACAGGCGGGCGCCGCGCGGCAAGGGTCGCTTTATGGAGGGCTTGCGTTATGTCCGCGCGCGCCCCGATCTCGTCGCAATCCTGTTCATGCTGTTCTTCATCGGCACTTTCGGCCTGAACTTTCCGATCTTCGTTTCGACGATGGGCGTGCGCATCTTCCATGCCGATGCCGCCGGCTATGGGCTGCTGTCATCTATCATGGCGGTCGGCACGATCACGGGCGCATTCCTGAATGCCGGCCGCGACCGCATCGAATTCCGCAATCTGATCGTCAGCGCCACGGTGTTCGGCCTCGGCTGCGCGCTGGCGGCGCTCGCGCCCGGCTACTGGTTCTTTGCGGCAGCGCTTGTCGTCATCGGCGTTGCGGCACTCTCCTTCACCAACGCCACCAACAGCCTGATGCAGCTTTCGACTGAGGCTACGATGCGCGGGCGGGTAATGGCGCTGCGCGTCGGCATCGCGCTCGGTGGCACGCCGATCGGAGCACCCATCGTTGGCTGGGTGGCCGACCACGAAAGCCCGCGCTGGGCGATGGCAATCGCAGCCGCATCGGGAGTGATTGCAGCGGCGATCGGCGTCTTTGCCAAGCAAGAAACAGGCGGGAATTAGGTCGTGATCAAAGTCCTGTCCCTCGTTTTGGCGGGATTGCGGCTGGAGTCAAAGGGCGACGACATCGCGAAGGCGCGTGGCGTTTCGGCTGTGTTTTGGCGTGGGATATTCAGTGCTGATTGAGACGGCATCTCCGCCGTGCGTCCACAACCGGCAGATACCCCCCGCGTCGAGTGAGACCAACCCAGGCGGTGTTGCCTTTTGGGCAATCAATAATGCGCACAATTGTTCTTTATTAGAACACTGAATTCGCCCATCATCCCGTCATTGGTGGATAACGAGACAAAAAGTCCGATCGCCCAATCAACAGGGGAACTATCAGAATGTCACAATTCATGATGAATCGCCGCCGCTTCCTGTCCGACGCTGCTTTAGTCGGAGGCCTTGCCGCGACCCAGACTTTCGTCGGCATTCGTGCCGGCAAGGCGGCCGACGTTGCGGAAGTGCGCATGCAGCTCGGCTGGCTCGCTTCCAACGGCCTGCTCGGTGAGGTTGCAGCCCAGAAAAAGGGCTTCTTTGCCGAACAGGGCATCAACCTGACCATCGTGCCCGGCGGCCCGAATGTCGATGGCGTCGCCGGTGTTGCGGCCGGTCAATCCACGATCGGGCAGATCTCCTCCAGCCCCTCCGTCATGCTCGCCCGCTCGGCCGGCATGCCCGTCAAGGCGTTTCTGGCCGGATATCGTAAGCATCCGTTTACATATTTCTCGCTGATGAAGGCGCCGATCCGCGAGCCGAAAGACCTGATCGGCAAGACGATCGCCACGCAGCCGACTGCCTTCATTCTTCTGCGCGCGCTGCTGGCCAAAAATGGCATTCCGGAAGACAAGGTGAAGATGGTCAACATGGGTTCCGACATGAACCAGCTGATGACCGGTCAGGCCGATGCCGTCACCGGCTGGGTGACGAACACCAATGCGCTGAAGGTGCTCGGCAACGAGCGCGTCGACATGATGCTGTGGGATGCCGGCCTGCAGCTCTACGCCAACGTCTATTACACGACCGACGAACAGCTCGACAAACATTCCGACGTGCTGGTGCGTTTCACCACGGCCGCTGCCAAGGGTTGGGGCTATGTCCGCGACCATCCGGAAGAAGCCGTCAGCATGCTGGTCGAGGCCTATCCCAATCTCGACAAGGCGAGCGAGCTCGAGGCCGTCCGTGCCGTCATCGATTTCTCCTTCGGCGACAGTACCAAGCAGACCGGCTGGGGCGCGATGAACAAGGACAATTGGGCCGCCCAGATCAAGGCCTATGCCGATCTCAAGCAGTTTACGGGCACTACCCCGACCGTCGACGAGGTCGCCACCATGGCGATCCTCGATGCAACAACCGAAATCCGCAAGCAGATCGGGTGAACGCCATGATGAGCGCCGTCACCATCAAACAGCCGCAGCCGCTACCGGCAAGTGAAACGACAAGACTTGCCGTTTCCATTCGCGATCTCGATATCCGTTTCGGCGACAAGGGCAATGAATTCACGGCCTTGTCCAACCTGTCGGTCGACATTCCGGAAGGATCGTTCGTGACCATGCTTGGGCCGTCCGGCTGCGGCAAGTCGACCCTGCTGCGCTGCATCGCCGATCTTGTCCATATCAGCGACGGTTCGGTGTCGGTATTCGGCCGGCCGCCGCGTCAGGCGCGCGAGGGTCGCGACTTCGCCTTCGTGTTCCAGGAGGCAACGCTTTTGCCCTGGCGGAGCGTCATCGACAATGTCCGCCTGCCGCTGGAAGTCGGCAGGCATGACAAGAGCTCCTATGCCGATCCCATCGAACTGCTCGCTCTTGTCGGCCTCAAGGGACGCGAAAATGCTCTGCCGCACGAGTTGTCGGGCGGCATGCGCCAGCGCGTCGCCATCGCCCGCGCCCTGGTGACTAAACCGCGTATCCTTTTGATGGATGAGCCCTTCGGTGCTCTCGATGAAATCACCCGCGACAAGCTCAACGAGGAACTCTTACGCATCTGGCGTGAAACGGGCACGACCATCGTCTTCGTGACCCACTCCATCCCCGAAGCGGTCTTCCTCGGTGAGCATGTGCTGATGCTGCAGGCGCATCCCGGCCGGGTGAAAGAGTTCATGCAGGTCGATCTTCCCTATCCCCGCGCCCTTGCGATGCGCGACACGGTCGACTTCATCAAGGTGACCGCGCATCTGCGCGCGCTGCTGGAGGAATGCATATGAGCAACGCCGTGCACTCCGACATCGGCAGTATCGCCAAGGCACCGCGCAAGGTCGCCATCCTCGACGCAACGGTCGGCGTGCTTTCCTCGCACATGCCGGCGATCTTTGCGGCACTCGGCTGCATCGTGCTGTGGCAAGCGGTCATCTGGATCTTCAAGATCCCGACCTTCATGGCGCCGAGCCCGCTCGACGTCCTCTATGCCTTCCACGACAATGCCGCGACGCTGACCAGAAACGTCCTGCCGACCGTGCTCGAGGCAATCCTCGGCTTCGTCTTCGGCAATCTCATCGCCATCCTCTTGGCGATCTGGTTCGTCCATAGCGCCACCGCCGAGAAGGCCTTCTACCCAATCGCCGTCTTCGTCAAGGCGATACCGATCATCGCGCTTGCGCCGATCCTCGTCCTGAGCTTCGGCAATGGCGTCGCTCCGAAGATCATCATCGCCGGCCTGATCTGCTTCTTCCCGACGCTGGTCAACATGGTCCAGGGACTTCGCTCAGCCAGCCCCGCGATGCTCGACCTGATGCGCGTGCTTTCTGCCAGCAACTCCGAGATCCTCTGGAAGGTCCGCCTGCCAAGCTCGCTGCCATTCCTGTTCGCCGCGCTGAAGATCGCGGCAACGAGCAGTGTAATGGGCGCGATCGTCGCGGAATGGATCGGCTCCAGCTTCGGGCTCGGCGCGCTCATCATCGAGGCGACCTACAATTTCCGCTCGCCGCTGCTTTACGCAACGGTCGTCATCGCAGCACTTTTGGCCGTGATCCTCTTCTTCATCGTCTCGGTTACCGAGGCGAAGATGATCCGCTGGAAACCGAGCGGCCAGCACTAAAACCTAAAAAACATCGAGGGAACTCCAATGGAACAGGTTATTCACCAGCCTGCACGGGACATCCGTGTCGTCGATCGCTCCGATGTCGTCGTGGTCGGCGGCGGCCCGGCAGGAATTGCCGCAGCCGTATCGGCTGCACGCAACGGCGCCAGCGTCACGCTGCTCGAACGTTATCCCTATGTCGGCGGGCTTGCCGCCGGCGGCATGGTTCTGGTGCTCGACGACATGATCAACGAGCTCGAGATCACGGTGCGCGGCATCTGCATGGAGATGATCGAGCGCATGAAGGGTTGGGGGCTTTGCGTAACGCCGACCGATCGTGATCGCCTGATCGAATTCCGCGATACGCCGGAAGCCTGGCAGCGCTGGGCGCGCTGGGGTCTCTTCGACTTCCATACGCAATCGATGCCACATCCGATCTGCTTTTCGGCCGCTTTCGATCCCGACGCCTTCAAGCGCGCCGCCTATGACATGATCGCCGAAGCGAAGATCAAACTCCGAACCCACAGCTGGTTCTCCTCGGCGATCGTCGAGGGTGGCGCAATCAAGGGCGTGATCTGCCAGACGAAGGACGGCATGCAGGCGATCCTCGGCGATGTCGTCATCGACACAACGGGCGATCTCGATGTCGCCGCAAGCGCGGGTGCTTCCCATGTCGAATCCAACTTCATCTTGACGACGGTGTCGCGCTGGGGCGGGGTGGATACGGAGGCTGCGGAGCGCTTCGAACAGCAGGAGCCTGAAGCCTTCAAGGCACTCGACCACAAAGCCAAGCGGCTGATCGGCGGCTGCTGGTCCTTCTGGTGGCTGAAGACGCCGCTGCCCGGCGTCGTCTGGCTGAACTGCCCGCACATGCCGACGCTGAGCGGGCTGAAGGTCGAGGATCTGACCAAGGCGGAGATGGAAGGCCGCTCGCGGATTGCCAAGCTGCTCGATTTCGCACGCGAAAAGATGCCGGGCTTCGAGAATGCCTATGTCGTCGATTTCGCGCCGCAGACCGGCGTGCGCCAGACCCGCCTGCTGCAGGGAGACTATGTCGTGACGAAGGACGACGTCATGACCCGTCGCCATTTTGCCGACACGGTCTGCCGCGGCCGCGATTACTACACGCCGTACCGCGCCATGCTGCCGAAGGAAATCGACCAGCTGATCGTCGCCGGCCGGCATTATTCGGCAACGCCGCAGGCACAGAAATCCAGCCGCGAGATCCCGCCTTGCATGGCGATGGGCGAAGCGGCGGGCGTGGCCGCAACCGTCGCCCTCAATGCCGGGTCGACCGTACGCAAGGCCGATATCCGAGCCATTCAGAAACAGATGCGGGCTCAGGGTGCCGATCCTGGCGACTTCCCCTCGGAAAACGCCACATATTTGGAGGCTGCAGAATGACGACTTTGCCACTCGACGGAATCCGCGTGATCGATTTCACCCAAGTCATGCTCGGGCCGTGCTGCACGCAGGTTCTGGCGGATTACGGCGCCGAAGTCATCAAGATCGAAAAGGTCAAGATCGGCGATCTCTCGCGCTGGTCGCTCGGCTCCGATCCAGACGGGCTCAACAATCCGGTCTTCTGCTCGCTCAACCGCAACAAGAAGAGCCTGGCGCTCGATCTGAAGGATGCCAGCGCCCGCAAGACCGTCCAGGCGCTGCTCGAGACGGCCGACGTTGCCGTCAACAACTTCCGGCCTGGTGTCATGGAGCGCATGGGCTTCGGTTATGAAGACCTGAAGAAGATCAATCCCCGCCTGATCTATGCGGTCGGCACCGGCTTCGGGCTGACTGGCCCCTATCAGCACAAGGGCGGTCAGGATGTGCTGGCCCAGGCCGTCTCCGGCGTCATGCGCCGCAAGTCCGACAGTAGCCATCCGACATCCATCTACGCCACGCCGCTTGCCGACTATTCGGCCGGCATGCATCTCGTCCAGGGCATCCTGCTTGCCCTTCTGCAGCGCGACAAGACCGGCGAAGGCCAGCAGGTGGCCGTAAGCCTCTACAACTCCATGATCGCCATGCAGATGCAGGAAGGCACGACGCATCTGATGCGGCAGAAGGACCTGAACTGGGGTGCCTTCCCACTGACGGGCGTCTTCGAGACGACGGACAGCGCAATCGTCATGGTCGGCGCCTTCAAGCCGAACCCCTTGCGCGATATCTGCGAAGCGCTTGAGATCGAGGACCTCTCGCAGTATCCGCACTATAAGGATTTCGATGCGCAGATGGCACGGCGACCGGAATTGCAGGCAATCTTCCGCGACAATTTCGCCAAGAACAGCACGGCGCACTGGATCGCGCGGTTAGAAGGCGTCGATATTCTCTGCGCGCCGGTGCGCTCACTGCCGGAGGCATTGAGGGACGAGCAGACCATCATCAACAAGATGATCCTCGAGGCCGGCGAAACGGCCGCCGGCCCGATCCGCCTGATCGGCTCGCCAATCGACATGTCGGCCGCTGAGGTGACTGTGCGGTTTGCACCGCCACAGCTCGGCCAGCACAATGAGGAAATTCTGGCCTCGCTTTCCGGGCTTCAAGGAGACGCCGCATGAGCGTTTCCTTCACCGTAGAGGATCGCGTCGCCCGCGTGACACTTGACCGGCCCGACCGGATGAATGCGGTTGATGCTGAGACCGAGGCAAGGCTGGAGACGATCTGGACAGAGATCGAGAAGCGCGACGACATCAGCTGCGTCGTCCTGACCGGCTCCGGCGAGAAGGCCTTCTGCGCAGGCGCCGACCTCAAGGGCGGCAGCGGAAGTTCCGGCGTCGATTACTGGACGGTCGGGCGGGAAAACGGCTTTGGCGGCCTCGCCTTCCGCCGCTCGCTCGACGTGCCCGTGATCGCCCGCGTCAACGGTTACGCGCTGGGCGGCGGATTCGAGATGGTGCTCGGCTGCGACATCGTCGTTGCGGTGGAAACGGCCCGCTTCGGTCTGCCGGAAGCGCGCGTCGGCCGCATGCCGCTCGATGGCGGCATGGTGCTTTTGCAGCGCAAGATCCCGTTCAACCGCGCCATGGCCGTGATGCTGACGGGACGACAGTTCGGCGCGCAGGAGATGGCAAGCTTTGGGGTCGTCAACGAAGTCGTGCCGGCCGGCGAACTAGACGCTGCCGTCGATCGCTGGGTCTTAGATATCGTCGCCTGTGCGCCTCTGTCGCTGCGGGCGATCAAGCAGACGGTCAATCGCACCGGGCATCTGAGCCCGGCCGAAGCGCAGGCGCTGCGGACGCCGGCTCTGATCAAGGCCCTGAAAAGCGAGGATGCCATGGAGGGTGTGGCGGCTTTCCGAGAGAAGCGGACGCCGGTTTGGCAGGGCAGATAGGCATGCTATAGCTTCGAGATCGCCGAGGGCTTTTCATGCATGCCAGCATCCTGAAGTATTTCGCCGAGGTCGCACGCTCCGGATCGATCCGCAAGGCGTCCGAGGAGCTGCATGTGGCGACCTCTGCCGTCAGCCGCCAGATCAAGAAATTGGAAGACGAGCTCGGAACGCCGCTGTTCGAGCGTTTTTCCGACGGGCTGCGGCTGACGTCTGCCGGCGAAATCGTGCTGCGCCATGCCAAGGAGACGCTGCAGGACTTCGAGGTAATGAAGTCCAATCTCGGCGACCTTCAGGGAAAGAATACGGGCCGCGTCCATATCGCCGCCCTCGACAGCCTGCTTGTCACGTTTCTTCCTGATTTCATTAAGAGGTTTCATAGGCTGCATCCTGCGGTCGACTTTCGCGTCCGAGCAGGGGCCTACAACAATATTTTCCATTTCATGGCGGCTGGCGACATTGACATCGGCATCAGCTTTGACCTTGCGGCTCCACATGACCTGAAGCTTGTTGGGTCGATCCGCACAGCCTTCATGGCCATGGTCGCTTCATCGCATCCGTTGGCGCGGGCGAAATCGGTGACGTTGCCAGAATGCGCCCAATATAAGCTGCTTCTGGCGCTCGACAGCGAAGTCGTCAGTTCGGCGATAGCAATCGAGCTTGCGGGGCTCAATCGTGTGGGGCGAACGTTGGTCGCATCCAACAACCCAATTCTCCTCAAACCACTCATCATGTCGGGTGACGGCATTGGCTTTTTTACCCCGGTTGGACTCTGGTCGGAAATCCAGACGGGTGAAATCGTTGCCATCCCGATTCGGGACTTCAAGCTCAGTACTGTAGATATCGGTATTTTCGTGCCGCGCGATCGGCATCTAACTCATGCCAGCCAAGCAGTCATCGAGCTGCTTAATACCGAGCTCCGCAGGTTCGGCGAGGATTTGAGAGCCATCGTCAGCAGATGAGAAAAGTATGAAAAAGATCCGCCTGCTAAAATGTCCTGGCTATGGCCCGGCCACGCGCTTAGACAAATTGGCAGACCTGCCATTGCAATTCGACGCTACTGCTGCGCTGCCCGGCGATCTGATCATGCCGTCACCTGTCAACGCTCACGATCACGGCTACGGCATCCGCACCCTTGATTTCGGCGCTGTCGATGACGCACTGGAAGTATGGATACCGGGCCTCAGGCTGCGGCCGCGAACGGATCCCTATCTCGAAGCGCTGGTCGCCTTCGGCCGGCTTGCCAGAACCGGCGTCGGCGCGACGATGCATTGCCACAACTCCCTCAACGTTGATCATCTGGTCGATGAGGCGAGCGCCGTCATGCGGGCCGCAGGCGATATCGGCATTCGGCTTGCGCTTTCCTGCCCGTTGCTCGACCATGATGCCTGGGCCTATGATGGCGGGCCCAACCGCCTGAAGCCGTTTCTATCCACAAGTGATTGGCAGGCGTTGGAGCCGACTATTCCAGCCTACGCTCCGATCTCCACCCAGCTTGCAGCTGTCGAGGCCGTCGCTGCGGCGAATACTAGCCCGCTGGTCGATGTGCAATATGGGCCGATCGGGCCGCAATGGTGCTCGAACGCGCTTCTGGAGGCGATTGCGGAGGCTTCTGCGCATCATAATCGACGCATCCACATGCATCTGCTCGAAAGTCCGCGCCAACGCGTCTGGCTCGACCGCCGCTTTCCCGAGGGCGTCGTCACCTATCTCGACAGCATAGGCTTCCTGTCGCCGCGGCTCGCCATCGCCCATGGCGTCCAATTGCGTCCAGACGAGCTTGAACTGCTTGCCGAGCGCGGGGGGCAGCTTGTTAGCAATCCCTCAGCCAATCTGCGCCTTCGCTCGGGCATCGCTCCGATCGCCACCGCGCTAGAGATCGGTGGCCCACCCTTTGCGATCGGCCTTGATGGTACCGGATTGGACGACGATCAGGATCTCTGGCGCGAGATGCGGCTTCTCTATCTCCTGCAGGGCGGTCGCGGCCCGACGCGACGATTGACGGCGCAGAATGTGTTCGATGCCGCCATCCGCGTGGGCGGCCGAGTGATCAATGCCAACCAAGCCGAAGACTTCACCATCGTCGACTATCAGGCTCTGATTGCCGACGCCCTGTTCGACGATATCGACGAAGCGGAAATCCTGTTGACGCGCATGAGCGCCAAGTACGCCAAGGGGCTCATCGTCGCGGGCCGGGATGTGATGCGCCGGGGAGAATTGACAGGCATCGACTTCGACGCAGCCCTATCCGAACTTGGGGCACAGGCAAGAGCTGACCTGCCAAGGCTTGAAAAGCAGCGTCCTCTTGTCCGAGCTTTATCCGAAGCGACTCACGCCTATTATGCAACCTGGCCCGGAATCTCGTGATACCGGGCCAGGCGGAGATCATGCGTCGACCAGCGCGCCGATCCGTATTGCATCGAGGCCCTCGAGCCTCTTCTCGTCGCTGATCGGCAATTGCGGCGGCAGCACCCTGTTCCAGTCAGCATTTCCGGTGCGCTTGCCAACGAGATGCTTGACCGCCGGAATGAGGGGATGGGTGGCGATCGTCTGCCGCAGACCTCGCACCTGTTCCAGCAGCTTGGCATTCTCCTGGTCGCACCACAGCCGCTGCGACGAGCGAGGGTCAATATTGACGGTCGCCGAGATGCAACCGGCATAGCCATGGCGACCGGCATCGGCAAGTACCGCCTCGCTGCTCGGGAAAACGCCAAAGCCGGCGATCTTGGCAAGCTCGCGCGCGTAGGCAAGATTTCCGGAACTATCCTTCGCCCCAAGAATGCGCTTTGGAAAAGCCTGCGAAAGCCGCGCAGACAAGGCGGGCGAAAACTCGATGCCGGTCAATTGCGGGAAGTTATAGAGGTAGATCGCGATCGGCGTCTCCGCCGTCATTCTCACAAGCTCGGCAAACCAGGCAAACAAGCCGTCTTCTTCGACCGGCTTGTAGTAATAGGGCGGCAGCACGAGCGCCGCCGCAAAGCCGAGATCGAATGCGCGGCGCGTCAACGCAACCGTCGTTTCCCGATCCGGCGTGCCGGTCCCGACCATCAGCCTGCTGCCATCCAACTCCCGCGCTGCGGTCGTCATGAGAGCGCTGCGCTGGGTGGCAGAAAGGGAATTGGCCTCGCCCGTCGTACCCAGCACATTCAGGAAATCACAGCCATTGTTAAAGCACCAGCGGGCATGTTCGATGAAGGCAGCGCCATCGATGTCGCCATGATCGTCGAAAGGTGTGGGCACGGCGGCGATCACGCCGGCAATCGGGGTCTGCGTCACGAGAAGGCTCCTCCTATTCTATCAGATTCTGATTTCGGTCTGGCTGCGATAGGCTGCCACGAAAGGGTGATCGAGGCTGGTGACGCGGCTCTTGTCCCAACCACCGGGAGCGCCCCATCCGGTGACGTCATCGGCAAAGAAATCGCGATTGACGTCGCGCAAGAACAGCCGCTCCGCCGGCATTTCCTCGTCCCACAAGATAGCGTCGGCCGGACAAACGGAAAGACAGAGCCCGCAATTGATGCATTCCTCCGGCTGGATGTAGAACATCCTGCCGCCCTCATAGATGCAATCGACCGGACAGGCGACCGTGCAGGCCCCATCCTTCGTATCGATGCAGGGTTCGGTAATTACGTAAGCCATGACCTTCGCCTCACGGCGCTCTGGAAGGCGCCTTTAGCAAACTATGACAAACTAGGGCGTTCTGAAGAAGCGCCGATTTTCGGCGCTTTCGTTGCCAACACGGCAATACTCGGGCGAGCGAGTGGGTTGGAACAGCGGATAGCGTAGGTCTCCAGCCGGCACGCAGCAGTGGCTTTCGGGTGTACTCAACCACTGGCATATCACCCGACAATCGCCTTCTCTATCGTATGAAACGGAAGATGGGACCGCCAAAAGTCGTGAAGCAGTTCGTGAGCGATGTCACGTTGTTTCATGGACGCTCGAACAAATCGTTTGTTTGCGACGTCAGCCACCCGTAGCGCTTGGCAGTTGGATCTTGCAGGATGGCACGACGAGTGATGCTTTTGAGGTCTATCCCGACGTCATGACAGAATGCAAGCGAGGCCTGCGCCCTGTGATATTGGACACCAAATGGAAGACACTAGATCCGCGGGCGCAAAATCTAGAGCAGATCCTGTGATCGATGAATCGATTGTGAGGTGACGAGGCGAGTCGAAGCTGATTCAACATCCATATCGGAAGAGGTGGATGATGGGACGAGCACTGAGCGATGATCTTCGATTACGCGTATTGAAAGCGTCTGCGGCGGGCATGTCTGCACGCCAGGCGGCAGCCCGGTTCGGGATTGGGATTTCGACGGCAATTCGCTGGGTCGCAAGAGCGAAAGACGGCGAGCCCACATCCCAGCCGCAAGGTTGGCGGCGCCCCTCGGTCCTTGATGCACATGAGGCATTTGTCGTCGAGATGATTGAAGACCGTAAGGACGTGACGCTTGATGAAATGGTCGAGCGTCTGTCCGTTGAGCGGCAAGTGGTATCAGCCGGAGCGCGCTTGGTGCTTGGCTGCGGGGCCGCGGCTGGACGTTTAAAAAAGTCCGCACATGCATTGGAGCAGGATCGGCCGGATGTCCTGAAGCGCCGGCGCGTCTGGTTTGATGGCCAGCTCGACCTCGATCCGGAAAAGCTGATCTTCATAGATGAGACGGGCCTCTCGACAAAAATGGCGCGCCTGCGCGGACGTGCAATTCGAGGCGAGCGTTGCCGAGCTGGCGTGCCGCACGGCCATTGGAAAACAACGACCTTCACCGGCGCGCTGCGCCTTACAGGAATGACTGCCCCGTTTGTCTACGATGGAGCCATGAACGGCAACGTCTTCCTGGCATATGTCGAGCAGGTCTTGCTGCCGACCCTTCAGGTCGGCGACGTCGTCATCATGGACAATCTGCCGGCCCACAAGGCATCCGGTGTGCGCGACGCCATCGAGCGCGCCGGCGCCATGCTCATGTTCCTGCCGCCCTATAGCCCAGACTTCAACCCCATTGAAAACGCATTCTCCAAATTGAAAGCCATGCTGCGGGCTCGGGCGGAAAGAAAGATCGATGCTCTATGGGATGCGGTCGGCACATTGATCCCCCGCTTCACACCCGCAGAATGCGCAAACTACTTCAGGGCTGCAGGGTATGGCCCAGATTGAACAGGATCTGCTCTAGGTGTAAATCCGCATTCGCAATGTCGCCACCGTGGCACGCGACACGACAAAGGCCGAAGGGCGAAGGGCGAAGGGCGAAGGGCGAATGCATCGTACGGCATCTGTAGTCGTCAACCTGGCGAGAGCAATTACAATGCCGACACTTCCGATCAAGCTGGGCGGCCTGATCCGTCTGAAATTGCGTCAGCTCCCTCTGCAGATATACTTGAATTTCTTTTGCTTCTTTAAGCGAAAGACCAAAATCATCGAGACGTGCCTTATTGACACTTCGTTTAACGTTGGCAATTTCGCGACAGTGTCCAACCGGTGATGTCAGGTTAATCGGGACGCGTTTGCAGTCGGCAGGCTCGGAGTGATTATGTGGCAAGCCTGGCCATGGCCCTCCACTGTGCGATCGCTCTGAGGCGATGCAGGTGAACGTCCATGGCTGAGCGTTTGGAGCGTGCAGGGACGAAGAGATTTCGGACCGCGGAGAAGACGCTGACGAAACGTTGCAACGCACCTGGCGAACGAAATCGCTGCATTGCCCGCTCTCGCTTTCGCAGCGGCAGGTGCGAGTTTTCAGCGCGGTTGTTCAACCCTTTGTGAGATCGATGTTCGACCCCGGGCATGACCTGGCGCCGTGCAGCACCATAGGAGCCAAGCTTGTCCGTGACGATGCGCTTGGGCAGGCACCCCTGCTTCTTCATCAGCCGGACCAGAAGACGCCTGGCAGCCTTGGTGTTGCGGCGAGCCTGGACGATCTCGTCGAGAACGTAGCCGTCCTGGTCGACAGCACGCCAAAGCCAATGCTTGCGGCCGCCGATCGTCACCACGACCTCGTCCAGATGCCATACATCAGTCGGACTCGGCGCTTTCCGACGCAAGCGCCGGGCATAATCTGGCCTGAACTTCTTCGTCCAACAGCGGATGGTCTCATAGGAAACGATGACGCCGCGTTCCAGAAGCATCTCTTCCACATGACGCAGGCTCAGTGGAAACCGGAAATACAGCCAGACCGCGTGCGCGATCACAGAAGCCGGCTAACGATGGCGCTTGTAGCTGAGAGGGTTCTGGCTCATGGCGACGAAATAGCCGCAAATCTTTCACCTGAAGTTAACCTGACATCGCCCGAGGTCGACCTCGGTATGCAGTGCGCCCGGGTGGATGAAAGCGTTTGAAGCCGCGCTGACGGCACTCGCGCCGAGCAGGATCATGCTGACTGTGCCGGCGAAGGCGCGTATGGGTCTAAATAATATTCCAATTGGCCAATCCTTTGTGGGCTCACGCGAAAATCCGAATGCGAAGGCCCGTCGAAGCGGGCCTTCAGATTATCGCTTGAGATCATCCGTCAGTGACATGCCGGTAGGCCAGGAGCGCCACACTTCTTCTTTTCCGGAGGCTTCTGCGGCGGAGGCGGAGGGGGCTTTCTCACCTGCTGCTGGACGACCTTCGGCTGCGGTTGCGGCTTCGGCTGAGCCTGCGCCTTGGGTGCCTGTGCCACCACATGCGGCGTCGGCCTGGGTTGCGTAGGCGCCGGATTGGCTTGCCGAGGCGGCGCGACGGCGACATGAGGCTGACTGTTGACCCGAGCTTGGTTGCTCGGGATCGCCTTGGGCTTCGCCGGAGTTCTGGCGGCAACAGCCGGCGCTGCCGGAGCATGCGCGTTGGGCTTCGGTGCAGCGGCGACCGGATTCGGTTTGCCGCCCGGCATCGCCTGCGGTGCCCGTGTCTTGGCCATCTGGTTTTGCCCCTTCACGGCAGGCGCATTACCAACGGCCGGCAGCGTCTGTCCCTTGGCACCGGGAAGCGCATGTGTATTGGCGTTCGGCGTAGCCTGAGGCTGTTGGGCCTGCTTCGTCTGTGCCGCACCCGGCACCTTCGGAAGATTGCCGGTTGCAGGCAGAGGCTGGCCGTTCGCGCCCGGAAGCGCGTGTGCGTTGGTATTCGCTCCCGGCTGGGCAGGTTGGGTGGCGACAGCCGGATTATGCGTGGCGTTCGGAGCCACCTGTGGCTGCTGAGCCTGTTTCGCAGGAGCCACGCCCGGAGCGGCTGGAGCCTTGCCGGTCGCCGGCAGGGGCTGGCCGTTGGCACCCGGAAGCGCATGTGCAGCATTCCCCGTCTGCGGCTGTGCTTGCGGCTGGGCAGAAGGCGCAACCGCAGGAGCTGCTCCAGTCGGGGTTTTGATCACCGCGGCC
>Ga0209026_1000575_pt1 | contig 24329 bp, 17 predicted proteins | sample AraplaCL_Col_mCL_FD_184262 | JGI IMG/M metagenome (GOLD analysis project Ga0209026, IMG submission 184262) | Arabidopsis root microbial communities from the University of North Carolina, USA - plate scrape CL_Col_mCL (SPAdes) (version 2) | ecosystem: Host-associated > Plants > Roots >... | reverse complement strand
TCCTTTGGGGGCCAGTGCATCGGGTTTCGGGCCGCCACGCAACGGCGCCCCGGCGTAAACCGCCGATCAGAGGTCGATCTTCACCGGTCCCTCGTGGACGGTGATCCGACCTTCCTGCTTCCAACGGGCGATCACCGGAGCGATCGTGTCCTTGGCCGGATCGAAGGGACCGAGCTTGGGACGCGCGCGTTTCCACGGCTCGTAGATCGCGTCACAGGTCTCGGCGTCGTAGGTGAGGTGCACCGCATAGCCGCCCTCAGGCCGCGCCGCTTCCAGCAACTCCAGCGTCGCCCGATCGGGGTTGCCATAGGTGCCGTCGCCCGACGCCACATAGTGGTCGGCCGTGACCTTCTTGAGGAAGTCCTCGGTGATGTTCCGGATCGACCCGTGATGCGGCATCTTCAGGATGTCGAGGTGCAGCGCGCCATCGTTGTCGGTCTTGCCTGCCGCCTTCAGGCCGTCGTGGATGAAGTCGGCGCGGGCGTCGCCGGTCAACAGCACCTTGCGCCCTTCGTATTCGAGCAGCGCCACGATGGACGAGAGGTTCGGCACGGCGTCGTCCAGCTTGATCGCCAGCAGGCCCGCAGCCTTGGCCTTTGCCGCGGCATCCTTCTTCGCCTTGTCCGCCCAATAGGCCGCCCACTCCTTGCGCAGATCCGCGAGCTCCGCCTCGCGTGGGCCGACGATGGTGAAGCTGGCGCCGCCCAGCTTCAGCACGCGCGGCGTCGCCAGCGACATGATCGGCGAGCCGTCCGGCGGGTTGCGGGTGATCTTCAGCGCCGCCGCCAACGTCGCCAACCGGCTACCCTGGTCGTAGCTCTGCAGGACAAGCTCGGCCTCGTGGTTGAGTGGCCGGCCGAGCAGTTCGCTCAGACCTTCGGCCCCGCCCAGGCTGGCCAGCACCGTCTCGCCGCCGAGCGCCCGGGCGACGCGCCCCTCGCCTTCGCCGAGCAGCGCATCGAAGCTGTTGTGCAACAGCCAGCGCACGTCCCAGGGCCGCGGCTGGCGGCGAGCGTCCGCGTCCTGAAGCTCGCCGAACATGTCGAGGAGGCCCAGCACGTGGTCCTCGTCGATGTGGCTCACCATCACCGCGTCGATGACCAGTTCGCCGTCCGGATCGGCCTGGCGCTCGGTCTCCAGCCGCTTGCGCAGGAAGTCCTTGTAGACCTTGGCGGGCCCGCCATCGACGAGCATCCGCAGGGTCCGGCTGGGCTGCCGGAACGTCAGGAACAGGCAGTCGCCGTAGCGCGCCTTCAAGGCTTCGAACGTGAACGACATCGGCCTTCCCTTATCTGGATTGCAGCGCGCGCAGGGCGTCGACCAAGCCCGCGCCCTGGAAGTGCCGTTCGCGGCCAAGGTCGGTCGCCGTGTCCACCAAGATCTGTTTCACCGTCCGTGGCTGGCCCACCAGTTCGGCGTGCCGCGCCATCAGCATGGCCGCCACGCCCGAGACATGTGGTGCGGCCATGCTGGTCCCGTCCAGCGCCCCCAGGCCCAGTTCCGGCAGCGGCCCATCGATCTTCTCGCCCGGCGCCACCAGGTCCGGCTTGGAGCGCCCGTCGCCGGTCGGGCCGCGGGAGGAGAAGAAGCTGACGCCGTACTCGTGCGGCCGGTCCCGGTGCGTGGCCCCGACGGTGATGACCGCTTCTGTGTTCCCCGGGTCTGCGATCGACACCGTGGCGTAGCCGCTGTAGCTGCCGGTCTCGGTGGTGAAGTCCTGGTGGCCCGCGTTGCCGGCCGCCGCGACCACGACGACGCCCGAGTTCACCGTCGCATCGCACGCCCGGCACACCGGCGTCTGGCCGCACGCGAAGTTGCGCACGTCGTGCGGGATGCCCAGCGACAGATTGGCGCCGTGGATGGTCATGTAGCGATTGCGGCTGTTCAGCCAGCGGATGAACTCCAGCGCCGCGATCACCGCGAACTCGGTGTCCTCGTCGCTGTCGCCCAGGATGCGCAGGTCGTAGAGGCGAAGATCCGGACAGACACCCTGGTAGGCCGGCTTTTCGTTCTCGCGCCAGTCTCCCGCCAGCACCCCGGCGACATGGGTGCCATGGCCGACCGGCTTCCCGTCCGCGCCCAGCGGCGGGAGGGTGTCGGGCGGAATCTCGAGCAGCTGGCGCAGGATGTCCCAATCGAACGGACGGCCCTGTCGCGCGTCCTCCCGCAGGCGGTCCAACCACCCCTCGGCGGCGGTGGGATCCAGATGCCGCTTGGCGAAGGCCTCGGCGATCATGGCCTGCAGCTTCTCGTCGTGCTCGGCGCCTTCCAGGGCGTCATACGACGCCAGGTCGCGCAGCTTGGCGAAGTCGTAGGCCTTGACGATCCGCGTCGCGAACCCGCCGGCCGCATGGTCGCGAAACGCGGGGTGCGACCCGTCGATGCCGGAATCGATCACCGCCCAGGCCAGCTGGCTGGCCGAGGCCTGGAACAACCGCTGCGCCGCGTCGGCCTTTACCGTCTCGACCGACGAGCCGGTCATCTCGATGCGGCGGTTCTTCGCCACTTGCCAGATCAGGCGGTCGTCGCAGTCCAGCGCGCGCAACTCGGGCAGCCGCAGGCCGTCCGGCAAGGTGCGCGCGAGCCCATCCACCGACGTCGGCAAGGCCTCGGCCGCGTCGCGCGGCTCGGGCGCGGCCAGCAGCAGGTAGAGCAGCATCTGGCGCAGGTCGGGTGACAGGCTGGCGCGCTGCGTCACGGCGAAGTTCAGCAGCGCCGCGAGCGTCGGGCGCCGATCGGCGCCCTCTCCAGGCTGCGCCTGGACCAGGGCGACCAGCCGTTCCGCTCCCTCGCGCACATCCAGGCCGGTGAGCGGCAGCAGAATCTGCAGGAAGAGATCCAGGTCCGCGCGCAGGGCAACGAAGCCCTCCAGCGGAAAGATCCGGGTTCGGCCGAAAACCTCAAAGCCCGGCGGCCGCGCCTCGCCGTGGATGAACTTGTAGAGACGCTCGGCCAGAGTCGCCGCCGGCAGGTGGTTCCACGGCGTCAGCAGAAGGTCGACCGGCTTCTCCGGTGTCTCGCCAAAGGCGGTCCAGACGTCGATCTGGACGGCGCTTTCGTTCAGCAGGCGCCGGCCCGCCCGCCCCCGCAGCAGCAAGTCCTCGATGAAGGCTCTCGATAGGCGCATGGTCGAACCTCGATGCCGCCGGCCTGGAGACGCCCCTCAGCGTAGGTCCGCCCTGCCTCGCGCACTTCAAGGTTGCACGGCGACTGCGACGGAACAATGTGCGGCAACGCTTTGCCGCCTGTATCGTTAGCGGCACGCCGCCCGGGAGACCTCGATGACTAGCCCTGCCCTGCGCCTTTCGCTCATTGCCATGCTCGCGCTGGCCGCCTGCTCGTCCGGTTCCGAGGATCCGTTCGTCGGCTTCGGGCCAAATCCGCCGTTGAAGGGGCCGCACAAGAGCCTCATCCCTACGGTCGGCGTGCCCGACGTGGTGGGCTGGCCGGCAGGCGCCGCGCCCCAGGCGCCGGCGGGCTTCACCGTCACCCGCTACGCCCAGGGCCTGGACCACCCGCGCTGGCTGCTGGTGCTGCCCAACGGCGACGTGCTGGCCGCCCTGTCGGCCTCCGTACCTAGCAAGGCCGACAAGTCGAATACCGGCATCAAGGGCTTCTTCCAGAAGATGCTGATGAAGAAGGTCGGCTCGTCCAAGCCCAGCCCCAACAAGATCGTGCTGTTGCGCGATGCGAACGGTGATGGCGTCGCCGAGACCAAGACCGACTTCGCCACCGGCCTGAACCAACCCTTCGGGATGACCCTGGTCGGCGGCCTGCTCTATGTGGCCAACTCGGACGGCGTGGTGGCCTTCCCCTACCAACCGGGCGCCACCGCCGTGCCGGGAACCGGGACCAAAGTGTTCGACCTGCCCGGCCCGCCGATCAACCACCACTGGACCAAGAACGTGGTGGCCAACCCGCAGGGCACGAAGCTCTACGCCACCGTCGGATCCAACTCGAACATCGGCGACAATGGCATGGAGAACGAGGTCGGCCGCGCCGCGATCTGGGAATACGACCTGCAGACCGCCCGCGCCCGGATCTTCGCCACCGGCATCCGCAATCCCAACGGCATCGACTTCGAACCGGCCACGGGCGCGATGTGGACCGTGTCCAACGAGCGCGACGAGATCGGCAACGACCTGCCGCCCGACTATCTGACCAGCGTGATGGACGGCGGCTTCTATGGTTGGCCCTACAGCTACTGGGGCCAGAACGTGGACGCGCGGGTCAAGCCGCAGAACCCGGCCCTGGTCGCCTCCGCCCTCAAGCCGGACTATGGCCTGGGCCCGCACACGGCTTCGCTGGGACTGACCTTCTACAAGGCCGACGCCTTCCCCGCCGCCTACAAGGGCGGAGCCTTCATCGGCCAGCACGGGTCGTGGAACCGCAAGCCGCTGAACGGCTATCGCGTCGTGTTCGTGCCGTTCTCGGGTGGCCGCCCGCAGATGCCGGCCCAGGCGTTCCTGACCGGCTTCCTGAACAAGGACGACAAGATCCAGGGTCGCCCCGTCGGCGTGGTCGTCGACGGCCGGGGCGCCCTGCTGGTCGCCGACGATGTCGGCGGTATCGTCTGGCGCGTGGCGCCCGTCGCCCCTTCAGCGACGAGCGCAGCGGCGCCGACGGGCGTCAGCCCATCTTGAAGACGCAGACCTTGTTGCCGTCCGGGTCGCGGAAATAGGCGCCGTAGAAGGTCGGCAGGCGCTGGCCCGGCGCGCCGTCGCAGACGCCGCCGGCCGCCATGGCCGCGGCATAGGCCTCGTCGACCATTTCCTTCGACGCGGCGGGCAGGCCGAACATGCTGCCGTTGCCGGCGGTGGCCGGCTGCTCGTCGTAGGGCTTGCTGATGGCGATCATGCCCGGCGCGGCGGCCGAGCCGTAGAACTGCATGCGGTCGCCGTTGGCGAAGGTGCGCTTGCCGCCCAGCGGCGCGAGCACCGCATCGTAGAACTTGGTCGAGCGCTCAAGGTCGTTGGTGCCGATAGTGGCGTAGCCGATCATGGTGGAACTCCCCTTCCTAATGCGCGCACCCTAGCCGATGACCCGCGCGGAAGCGCAAGCGCCGCGTGACGTGATCGCTCGCCCCGCTAAAGTGCCGAAAGATCGGTTCGGGGGAGCGTGGCATGTCGCATCGTATGGTCTGGGGTCTGGCGGCGGCGCTGCTGGCGGGACAGGCGCAGGCCGAGGTCTCCACGGCGGTGCGGCAGGAGGCGGCCAACGTCGCCGGCCTGAACGCGCCGGCCGAACTCATCGTCGACCGCTGGGGCATCCCGCACATCTATGCCGCCTCGTCCCGCGACGCCTTCTTCCTGCAGGGCTGGAACGCCGCCCGCGACCGGCTCTGGCAGATCGACCTGTGGCGCAAGCGCGGCCTGGGCCGCCTGTCGGCCAGCCTGGGCCCGGCCTATGTGGCCCAGGACCGGGCCGCGCGCCTGTTCCTCTATCGCGGCGACATGGCCGCCGAGTGGGCCGCCTACGATCCCGGCGGCAAGGAGGCGGTCGAGGCCTTCGCCGCAGGCGTGAACGCCTATGTGGCCGAGGTGAAGGCCGGGCGTCGTCCCCTGCCCGTCGAGTTCGGCCTGACCAAGAGCCAGCCCGAGGCCTGGGCGCCCGAAGACATCCTGCGCATCCGCAGCCACGCCCTGGTCTCGAACGTCACCTCCGAGGTCGCCCGCGCCCGCACAATCTGCGCCGGCGGTCCAGCGGCCGACACCCTGCGCCGTAAACTGGAGCCGGCGCACAAGCTTGTGGTTCCGAAGGGGCTCGATCCCTGCGAGGTGCCCGAAGACGTCCTGGACGACTATGTGCGCGCCACCGAGCCGGTCGCCTTCAAGGCCGCCAAACCCAAGGCGCTAGCCCAGGTGGTCGACGAGCGCTCGGCCGAGGGCTCGAACAACTGGACCATCTCGGCGGCCCGCAGCGCCACCGGCCGGCCGATCCTGGCCAATGACCCCCACCGGCCGGTGGGGACGCCGTCCCTGCGCTACATCGCCCACCTGGACGCGCCCGGCCTGTCGATCATCGGCGCGGGCGAGCCAGCCCTGCCCGGCGTCTCCTTCGGCCACAACGGGACCACCGCCTTCGGCATCACCATCTTCTACATCGATCAGGAGGACCTCTACGCCTACCAGACCAAGGGGAATTCCTACCGCTACAAGGGCGGGCTCGAGCCGATGACGGTGGTCAAGGAGACCATCGAGGTGAAGGGCGAGGCGCCGCGCGAGGTCGAACTGCACTTTACGCGCCATGGCCCAGTGGTCTGGCAGGACGACGCCAAGGGCCGCGCCTTCGCCATCCGCACCATCTGGAACGAGCCGGGCCTGGCAGGCTATTTCGGCTCGTCCCGGATGTGGCATGCCAAGGACTGGAGCGACTTCCAGACCGCCCGCAACAAGTGGGGCGCCCCGCCGCTGAACCTGGTCTACGCGGACACCAAGGGCGACATCGGGTGGTCCGCCGCCGGCCGCACGCCCGTTCGCCCCAACTGGGACGGCCTGATGCCCGTTCCTGGCGACGGGCGCTACGAGTGGGCCGGCTTCGTCGAGGACGGCGGCCTGCCGGTGAGCAAGAACCCGGCCGAGGGCTATTTCGCCACCGCCAACGCCATGAACATCCCCGCCGACCCGGCCTACCCGCGCGAGGCGCGCAAGCTGGGCTTCGAATGGGCCGACACCAGCCGCACCACCCGCATCCACGAGGTGCTGGACGGCCTGCCCAAGTCCACCCTGGCCGACTCCATGGCCCTGCAGGTCGACAGCGGCAGCCCCCAGGCCCGGCGTGGCGTGGCCCTGGTCAAGACGCTCGACAGCCCCGACGCCGACGTCGGCCGCGCCCTGGCGCTGCTGAAGGCCTGGGACGGGAACGAGACGACGAGCAGCGCCGCAGCGGCGATCTACGAGACCTGGGCCGTCAAGCACCTGACCCGCCACGTCGCGGCCGCCGCCGGGCTGTCACCCGAGGCGCGCAAGCTGATCGGCGCGGGTTCGCCCGATCCGACGCTGACCTGGCTGGAGGGCCAGCCGGCCAAGGTGCGAGATCCGGTCCTGCTCGCCAGCCTGGCCGACGCTGTCGCCGAGCTGAAGGGCCGCCTGGGCCCCGACATGGCGACCTGGACGTGGGGCCGCCTGCACCAGGCGAAGTTCGTCCCCGCAGCCGCCGCCCTGGCCGACCCGCAGCTCGCCGCCCAGATGACGGTCGGCCCGCTGCAGGTGCCCGGCTCGGCCTCGACCCCGCGGGCCACCACCTGGCGGTCCGAGGACTTCCAGCAGATCTCGGGCGCGTCGGTGCGCCTCGTGATGGACGTGGGCGCCTGGGACAATTCGATGGCCATCAACACGCCTGGCCAGTCCGGCGACCCGGCCAGCCCGCACTACCGCGACCTCTTCCCGCTGTGGGCGGCCGGGACCTATGTGCCCCTGCGCTTCAGCCGCGCCGCCGTGGAAGGCGACGCGGAGGTGGTGATGAAGCTGACCCCGGCGAAGTAGGCGCCTACCAGCGGTAGGCCACGCCCACGCCGTACATCCGCGGCGCGCCGGCGATGAAGGTCGGCAGGCCAAGGGTGTCGCCGGTGTTGCCGGCGTCGATGATGTACTTCTTGTCGGCGATGTTGGTGGCGAAGGCTTCCAGGGTGATCGGCGAGTCTTCGGCGCTCCACGAGACGCGCAGGTTCAGCAGGCCATAGGCCTTCTGGAACTCGTCCTGCACCTTGTCGGGCACGAAGTTGTTCGCCTGGAACTTGGGCAGGTCGTTGGTGTCGTCGAAGAAGGTTTTCGACTGCCACGTGTAGCTGGGCTTGAACTGCAGCTCGCCCACCGGCAGCGGCACCCGCACCGTGGCCGCCACCGAGAGGGTGTGATCGGGCGACAGGCGGAAGCGGTTGCCGTCATAGGCCCCGCCGTCGAAGCGGGCGTGGCTGTAGGCATAGGTCGCCAGCAGGTCGAGGTAGGACGTCACCGCCCAGTCGGCCTGGCCCTCGAAGCCATAGGCCTTGGCCTTGCCGGCGTTGGTGATGACGAACAGCGTGCCCTGCTGCTCCACGGTCTGGAAGTTGTCGTAGTCGTAGCGATAGACCGACGCATCCAGGCGCAGGCGGTGGTCCAGCAGGGCGAACTTGCCGCCGGCCTCGTAGCTGTCGACCGTCTCGGCGGCGACGGCGCCGAAACGCGGGGCGGTGCCCGGCGAGGCGGGGCCGGAGGCGGCCAGCACTTCCGGACGGCGGCCGCGAGCGAACGAGGCGTAGAGGTTGGCGTCGTCCGTGGCGGCGTAGCGGGCCACCGCGCGGAAGGTGACGCCGTCGTCCTTCAGGTCCTGCTTGGCGATGTCGCCGTTGTTGGTGGTGGGCTGGAACGTGACGCCGAACAGCGGCAGGGCCGACGCTGGCAGTTGCTGGACGTTGGGCAGCGAGAGCGCGCCCAGGATCGCCTGCGCGGTCGCCAGCGCCGTGGGCGTCCCGGCCGCTGCGATCTGCGCCGCGCCGATGGCGCCGCCCAACACGCTGCGTCCGCCGACGACCCGTGAGCCGAAGCCGGTCGTCTTGTCGTCGCGGGTGAACCGGATGCCGGCCGACAGTTCCAGCTTTTCAGTGACCTTGAAGGTGCCGTCCGCGAAGACGTCGAACGAGTCCAGGTCGCTGGTGCTGCTGGTCTCTTCGATGTGGTTCGAGCGCAGGTTGGCGGCGATCGCCGTGGCCTGGGCCGTGCTCAGCACCACGCGGTTGCCACTGAGGCTGGCGACCAGGCCGCGCAGCAGGGCGCCCGTGAAGGCCGTGTTGCCGAACACCGCCGACGGCGCCGGCACATTGGCCGGTAGGCCGAGGCCCGCGGCGCCGGCGTTCAGCTGACCGGTCACCACCGCCAGGCCGATCCGCTCGTCGAACTGCAGCGGAATGCGCTGCTGGTCCTTGGCCTTGAACAGGCCCCCGCCGACGAACGCCCGGAAGCGGCCGCCGTTGTCGTAGTTGAGCCGCAGCTCCTGGCTCCACTGCTCGCCCTTGGCGTCGTTCAGGCCGGTGAGGATCGCCAGCGAGATGCCGTCCGGATCGAACATCTCCTTGCTGCGATAGCGGCGGTAGGCGCTGATCGAGTTCAGGGTGAAGGCGTCGCTCAGCTTGAATTCGCCAAGGGCCGTATAGCCGGTGACCATGCGGTCGATGCCCAGCTTGCCGCTCTCGAAGTTCGCCGGGGCCGCCAGGGCCGCCGCGTTCCACGGCCGCGTGTCGCCCAGCACCTGGCCGGTCGTCGGGTCGGTGGGGACGAAGCCGCCCGACTTGAACGCCGTGCCGTTGGGCTCGTCCTTCTGGTAGTTGGCGATCAGGTCGAAGGCGACCCGGTCGGTGGGCTCCCAGCGCAGCGCGGCGCGGAAGGCGCTGGTGTCGGTGGACTGGAAGCCGTCGCCGCCCAGGGCGTTCTTCACGTAGCCGTCGCGGTAGCGCACACGGCCCGACAGGCGCAGCGCCAGCTGATCGTTCATCGGCGCATTCACCGCGCCCTCGGCCATGCGGTAGTCGTAGTTGCCGCCCTCGACCTTGAAGTAGCCCTCGATCTCGGCGGTCGACGCCTTCTTCTGGATCAGGTTCACGCCGCCGATCAGGGCGCCGCGGCCGAACAGGGTGGATTGCGGCCCCTTGGCCACCTCGACCCGCTCCAGATCGAACAGCTCGACGTAAGAGCCCTGGGCCTTGGAGATCGAGACCCCGTCCTGGAACACCGAGACCCGCGCCTCGGAATAGCTGTCCGTGGAATCCGAGGTGATGCCGCGCATCACGAAGCCGGGGTTGTTCGGCGACTGGTCCTGGACCTCGAAGCCGGGCGTGAACAACGACAGGTCGTTGAAGTCCTGCACGCCCAGGGCCTCCAGACGCTCGGCGCCATAGGCCGTCAGCGAGATCGGCACGTCGATCGCCTGTTGCTGGGTCTTCTGGGCGGTGACGACGATCTCCTCGACCGCCGTGGCTTCCTCGGCCATCGCCGTCGCCGGGAGGGCGCTCAGGCCAAGGATGCTCGCCGCGGCCAGCAGCCGCGCACGCGACATGGTCATCTTCTATCCCCTACGCAGATTGCGTAAGGCGCGCCCCTAGCGTGGCCGCACGACAGTTGCATGACGAATGGCGTCCGTCCGCGCGCACTCACGAACATCGGTCAGAACTGCGGCGCCAAAGCCGCAATCCCTTACGGCATAAGGCATTGCCGTGATTTCGGCGGTCGCTCAGACCCGACCGGTGACCGGCACCAGCGCGCCCGTGACCGCGGTCGCCGCCTCGCTGGCCAGGAACAGCATCACCGCCGCCAGGTCGGCCGGCGCCACCCAGGTTGAAGCGTCGGCGCCGGGCATGTCGGCGCGGTTGGTGGGCGTGTCCAGGATCGACGGCAGCACGGCGTTGACCGTAATGTTGTCGCCCTTCAGTTCCTCGCTGAGCGCATGGGTCAGGCTGTGCACGCCGGACTTGGCCGCCGCATACGCGCCCATGCCCAGCGCCGCCTTCAGGGCCGCCGACGAGCCCACATTGACGATCCGGCCCGCCGCGCTGCGCTTCAGGTGCGGGATGGCGGTGCGGCTGGCGTTGGTCGCGGTCAGGACGTTCAGCCGGTACATGGCCGGCCAGCTCTCGATCGACCCGTCCTGCAGGGTCTCCCAGGTGAAACCGCCGGCGATGTTCAGCAGGGCGTCGATCCCGCCGAACTGATCCGCCACGGCATCCATCGCCGCGCCCGTCTGCACCGCGTCGGTCAGGTCCACCCCGCCCAGCACCAGCACGCCCTCGCCCGCCGGCAGCCCGGCCGGCGCGTCGTTGGCGAAGTCGACCAGCGCCAGCCGATGGCCCTGCGCCGCCGCGGCCTTGGCCACCGCCTGCCCAAGGATCCCGAACGCTCCGGTGATGACGACGACGCGGCCAGCCATGGAAAACTCCCGACAAGAAAAAGGCGGCCGGGTCGCCCCGGCCGCCTCTCAAAACCGTATTTCGCGCGCGAGAGCTAGAGGCGCTCGACGATCGTGACGTTGGCCAGACCGCCGCCTTCGCACATGGTCTGCAGGCCGTACTTCTTGCCGCGGGCCTTCAGGGCGTAGAGCAGCGTGGTCATCAGCTTGGTGCCCGAGGCGCCCAGCGGGTGGCCCAGCGCGATGGCGCCGCCGTTGACGTTCAGGCGCTCCGGATCGGCGCCCAGCTTCTGCAGGAAGGCCACCGGCACCGAGGCGAAGGCCTCGTTCACTTCGAACAGGTCGATGTCGTCGACCGACATGCCGGCCTTCTTCAGCGCCCGCTCGGTCGCCGGGATCGGCGCTTCCAGCATGATCACCGGGTCGTGGCCCATCACCGACAGGTGGTGGATGCGGGCCAGCGGCGTCAGGTTGTGCTCCTTCAGCGCCTTTTCCGACACGACCATCACGCCCGAGGCGCCGTCGCAGATCTGGCTGGAGGTCGCCGCCGTGATCCGACCGCCCTCACGCAGCAGCTTCACCGCGCGCATGCCGTCCAGGCTGACGTCGAAGCGGATGCCCTCGTCCACGTCGTGGCGAACGCTTTGGCCCTCGGCGTCCAGGCCGTCGATGGCCAGGATCTCGTCCTTGAAGGCCCCACCCTGCGTCGCCGCGATGGCGCGCTGGTGGCTGTTGTAGCCGTACTCGTCCAGCTGGTCCTTGGTCAGGCCGTACTTCTCGGCGACCATCTCGGCGCCCATGAACTGGCTGAACTGGATGTTCGGATAGCGCTCTTCCTGGCGCGGGCTCTTCGGGATGCCGAAGCCTTCCTTGGCCGGCAGCGAGACCGACAGGCCCATCGGCACCCGGGTCATGCTCTCGACGCCCGAAGCGATCACCACGTCCATGGTGCCGCTCATCACGGCCTGGGCCGCGAACTGCAGCGCCTGCTGCGACGAACCGCACTGACGGTCGATCGAGGTGGCGGGCACGCTTTCCGGCAGCTTCGAGCTCAGCACCGCGTTGCGCGCGATGTTGGTCGACTGTTCGCCCACCTGCATGACGCAGCCCATGACGACGTCTTCGACCACCGCGGGGTCCAGACCGGTCCGATCGACCAGCTCGTTCAGGACCGTGCCGGCCAGATCCGACGGGTGCCAGCCGCGAACGCGACCACCCTTGCGGCCGCCCGCGGTGCGGGTTGCGGCGACGATATAGGCCTCGGCCATCTCATTGCTCCCAATGTGTTTTCACGCCGACTTCGGCGGTTCGGAGAGGTTGTAGGCGGGGCGCCGCAGCGGAAGACAACTTGAGTGACGGGGGCGTCACGCAACGTCAGGCCTGGCGGAACACCTGGGCCAGGATCCGTTCCAGCCAATCGCGATCCACGGCATCGAAGGCCGCCGGCGTTTCGGAATCCACGTCGAACACGGCGATCAGCTTGCCGGCCTCGTCGAACACCGGCGCCACGATCTCGCTGGCCGACCGGCTGTCGCAAGCGATGTGGCCTGGAAATGCGTGGACGTCCTCGACCACCTGCGTGGTCCGCGTCGCCGCTGCTGTCCCGCAGACGCCGCGGCCGAAGGCGATCCGCATGCAGCCCAGGGTGCCCTGGTAGGGACCGACCACCAGCTCGTCGCCCTTGGCCTCGTCGACGACGTAGAAGCCGGTCCAGAAATAGTGGTCGAAGGTGCTGGCCAGCATCGAGGCCACGGTCGCCATCCGCGCCACGCGGTTCGGCTCGCCGTCCAGGACGGAGGCGATCTCCTCAGCCACAGCGGCATAGCGCGCGGTCTTCTCGGCAGGCAGGATCAGGTCATTGAAGGCTTCGGCCATGCGGCTGATGTAGCGACGCCGTGCGCCCGGGGCCAGTCCCGGCGGTGGCTCAGTCGACCGTGGCGACCCGCAGCGTGGCGCCGAGGGGCGGCGCGGTTCCGGCCCGCCAGGCGGCGCTGGCCGCCTTGGTCTGCGGCGCACGCAATTCGGCGGCGAGCGAACGCCCCTCGGCGCGACACGCGGCGCCGGCCTCGCCGACGACGCAGATGACGTCCTTGCCGAAGCCGACACTCATCAGTTCGGCCCAGGTCGCCGCGGCCGGCGCATCCTCAAGCTCAAGCTTCACCCAGGCCGACGGATCGGCGGCGGTGGCGACGCAAAGGGTATGACCATCGATAACGTGAAGAACGGGCCCGCGGACCTGCTGTCCGACGGCGGCCTGCGGGGCGCGGCAGGGCGAATCCTCAGCCTGCGCCACACCGTGGGCCAGCACGCTCAGTCCCAACGCGAGAAGGATCCGCTTCATGAGGCGCTCCTCCGCAAGCCGCGTGCCGCCGAAGGGTCAACGCGCCGGGGCGCGAAGCGCTGCACCTGATCGAAAGTTCGTGTGCTCAAACGCCACAGCGACCCAGTGTCGAGACAACGGCCGGCGTTAAGGGCTCTCGCTCAAATCCTGCTCACGACGCGTCCACGAGCGGGCGCGTGTTCGGACAGGGTCATGGAACGCATCATCAGGTCGCGCACCGCGCGCATCCTCTTCGCAGCGAGTCTCGTGCTGACGGGTCTCTGGGGCTTTGCGCCCTACATCTTCCGGGACGTTGCGAACTCGGCCTACATCAACGCCGAGCTGACGCGGATCTCGACGCCCATGGCCGGCGTGCTGAGCCCCGCGGCGCCGCGCAGCGGCGTCTATATCGCGGCCGACCGACGCCTCGAGCTGGTCGCCGCCCGCACGCCCGACCGTAGCCGCCTCGACGACCTCGAACAGCAGGCGGCCGTCGCAGATTCCACCGTCTCGCTGATGGAGCGCCAGTTGGGCGAGATCGCCCACGCCGACCATGCGCTGCAGGGCCGCGGCCAGGTCTATCGCACTGCAACGCTCGCCAATTTGTCCAGCCGCACCCGTGAGGCGGAAGCCGAGGCCGCCGCCTGCGACGCCAACCGGCACGACCAGATGGAGCGGCTGGAGCGGACCCGCCGGCTGGCCGCCACCGGATTCGCCACCCACGCCGCCCTGCGCTCGGCCGAAGATGGCCTGCGGGCCGCCGAACAGACCTGCAAGGCCGCCCTCGCTGCCATCGACGGCGCGCGCATTACCGAAGGCGCGGCCCATGGCGGCGTCTACCTGAACGAGGGCGCCAACAGCGCCTCCTACGAGGACCAGCAACGGGACCGCCTGCTCCTGCGCCGTCAGGACCTGGAGGTCCAGCTGGTGCGCGCCCGTGCGCTCCAGGCCCAGGTCGGCGGCCAGCTGGCCCAGGAACGCGCCCGCTACGCCCGCGCCGCCCGCTTCGACACCGTGCTGCCGGCCGACCACCTGGTCTGGAACGTCCAGGCCAGCCCTGGCGGCCAGGTCGCCGAGGGGCAGGTGCTGATGGACCTGGCGGACTGCCACGACCGCTTCGTCGTCGTCTCGATGCCGGCCCGCAAGATCGAGAAGATGCGCGTGGGCGATGTCGCCCAGATCCGGCTCCTCGGCTCAGGCCGCTGGACCGAGGGCCGCATTCGCCGCATCACCGGCGGCGCCGCGCGCGAAGATCAGCGGCTCCTCGCCGCCGCCATCCCGGCCCCCGGCCCCCGGATGTTCTCGGTCGAGGTCGCCCTGGACGGACGTCGTGACCAGGACACCCGCCGCTCGTGCGACATCGGCCGGCCGGCGGAGGTGCGCTTCGACGACTCGGCCCTTACCCGCAGCTTCGCCATGCTGTCGGGCCGGCTCTCCTGATGGCGTCGCTGGAAGGCGCCGAGTGGAGCCTGCTGCTGGCGCCGCTGCTCATCGTCATCGGCCTGATCTATGTGATGCCCGGCGCGATCTCCATGCGTAGCCCGTGGGCGCGCTGGACGCTCGTCGCCGTCGTCTGGGCCGTGGCGGCGCGTTACCTTTGGTGGCGGGCGACCGCCACCCTGATCACCGACCAGGGCGCCGCCGAGACCGTGTGGTCCGTCGGCTGCTTCCTGGTGGAACTGCTGGCCATCCTGGACGGCGCCCTGCTCTACTTGGCCTTCGCCCGGACCTCCGATCGCCGCGGCGAGGCCGACGCCGCCGAGCCGCGCCTGCGGGCGCTGACCGCCGAGACCGCGCCTAAGGTCGACGTCTTCATCCCGACCTACGACGAGCCGCTGGCGGTGCTGGAAAAGACCATCATCGGCGCCTGCGCCATGGACTGGCCGAACGTCGCCATCTGGGTGCTGGACGACAAGCGGCGCCCTTGGCTCCGCGACTACTGCGCGGCCAAGGGGGTGGGCTACATCACCCGGCCCGACAACCTGGGCGCCAAGGCGGGGAACGTGAACCACGCCCTGACCGTCACCGACGGTGAGTTCGTGGCGATCTTCGACGCCGATTTCGTGCCGCAACGCCAGTTCCTGATGCGCTGCATGGGCTTCTTCGAGGACCCGAAGATCGGGATCGTCCAGACCCCGCACGCCTTCTACAATCACGACCCGATGCAGACGAACCTGGGCATGCGCAAATCGCTGCCCGACGACCAGCGGTTCTTCTTCGAAGCCATCATGCCCAGCCGCGACGGGTGGAACGGCGCGTTCTGCTGCGGGTCGAACTCGATCACGCGCAGAGCGGCCCTGCAGGACGTGGGCGGCGCCCTGCCCGAGGGCTCGATCACCGAAGACCAGCTGCTCAGCCTGGAGCTGCTACGCAAGGGCTACATCACCCGCTATCTCAACGAGCGGCTGGCCTATGGCCTGGCGCCGGAGTCGGTCTCGGCCTTCTTCGTCCAGCGTCAGCGGTGGGCGCAGGGCGCAATCCAGATCCTGTTCCTCAAGGCCGGGCCCCTGGCGCCGGGCCTGCCGCTGATCCAGCGCCTGCTCTTCCTGCCGACCCACTGGCTGACACAAGGCCTCATGTGCCTGATGTGCCTGGTGACCCCGGCCGTCTTCCTGCTGACCGGCGCCCCGCCCATGGGTCACACCAGCCTGGAAGCTGTCGTCTACTATGTGATCCCAATGATCCTCGCCATGTGCGGGGGGCTGATGGCCTTCGCGCCGGGCAAGTACAATCCGCTGGCGGCCCAGGTGCTGGGCACGTTTCAGAGTTTCAAACTGCTTCCGACCGTGCTGCTGACGCTCCTGCGCCCGCACGGCCACGCCTTCAAGGTCACCCCCAAGGGCGCCAATGCGAGCGGGGCGTACGAGCGCGGCATCTTCCTCCTGTGCCTGACGCTGATCCTGGCGACCCTGGCCGGGCTCGCGATCAACCTCTCACCCGAATGGCGGCGGATCCAGGAGCTGTCGCTGGTCCCGCTGGTGGCGCTCTGGAGCGCCTTCAACATCGTGGTGTTGTTCCTCGTCTCGCTGTTGTGCCTGCAGACACCCGCGCGCCGCGGCGAGGAACGGTTCCCGGTCGAAGAGCCCGCCGTCGTCCGCAACCTGGCGAACGGCGGTTCGGCCACCGTGATGTCCACCGACATGTCGCTCTCGGGCATCGGCTTGCGCGGGGCCGAGGATGCGATCTCCACATGGCGGTCAGGCGACCCCCTCAGTGTCTATGTGTCCATGGTGGGCTGGGTCCCCGCACGCCTGGCGCGCCTGTCGAAGGGCGGCATCGGCGTGCACTTCGTTCTCGGGGACCGCGTTGAACGCGACCTCCTGGTGCGCAAGTTGTTCACCGGCGGCCTCAACACGGCGGCCGACTCCGCGACGGCGCTATCCGTGACCATGGGCCTGCTGAAACGCATCTGGACGGCGCGTATGGACCAGACCTTGTCGGCGGCCCCGGCCGAGGACGACACCACGCCGGTCGCCTCACTCCCAAAGGCGACCCTGGTCCTGGCGCCTGCGGACACACGCATCGACCTCGGCGCGCTGGCCGAGCGCAACCGCGCCGCGGCCTGATCCCAAAAGGCTCGCGGACGTGGTGGGCGGCGCCCCTGTGCCGGGTGCGTCTTTCCCGCAACAGGCGCCGAGCCTTTCATCGGACCGCCTTCCAACTGTCATGCGACGCTCGTAGTAGGCGCCCATCCGACGCCAGCGGGGCCTCCCACAGAACCGCCCTGCTGCCGTCCGCCCTTCGGGAGCCGCCGTCGACGCGACTGCCCGCCTATCGAGAATTGGGGATACCTGTGCCTGAATTTGGCCTGCGCAAACACGCGCTCCTGGCGGCCGCCGCCGTTTCCACCCTCGCCTTCGCGACCTCGGCCGCCGCCCAGGACACCGGCGGTGAACTGAGCGAAGTCGTGGTCACGGCCGAGCGCCGCTCCGAGAACCTGCAGAAGGTGCCGGTGTCGGTGGCCGTCATCTCGGCCGAGAACGTCCGCGCCGCCGCGGCGGGTGGCGACGACACCCTGATCTCGCTGTCGGGCAAGGTGCCCAGCTTCTACGCCGAGACCACCACGGGCCGGATCTTCCCGCGCTTCTACATCCGCGGCCTGGGCAACATCGACTTCTACCTCGGCGCCTCGCAGCCGGTGTCGATCATCCAGGACGACGTCGTCCTGGAGCACGTGGTCCTGAAGTCGAACCCGGTGTTCGACGTCCAGCAGGTCGAAGTGCTGCGCGGCCCGCAAGGCTCGCTGTTCGGCCGCAACACCACCGCCGGCATCGTCAAGTTCGACACCGTGCGCCCGACCCAGACCTTCCAGGCGCGGGCCCAGGCCACCTACGGCAGCAAGAACACCATGACCTTCGACGGCGGCGTCGGCGGCCCGATCGTGGCCGACAAGGCCGCCTTCCGGATCTCGGCGCTGTACCAGCACCGCGACAACTGGGTGGACAACACCTTCGCCGGCGTCAGCGCGGACGGCACGGTCACGCCCAAGAAGGACACCATGGGCGGCTTCGACGAGAAGGACGTCCGCGCCCAGCTGCTGCTGACTCCCAGCGAAGACCTGACCGTCCTCGCCTCGGCCCATGCCCGCGACTACAAGGGCACCTCGACGCTTTTCCTGCGCAATGCGCTGGTCAAGGGCTCCAATAAGCCGAACGCGCCGCGCGACAGCGTCGCCTACGACGAGGCCCAGAACAATCCGCAGGCCTACTCCACCCAAGGCGCGTCGCTGAACATCGCCTACGATTTCGGCCCGCTGACCCTGACCTCGATCACCGCCTACGAGACCAGCAACGGCTACAGCCGCGGCGACACCGACGGCGGCGCGGCGGCCAACTTCGGCGGCATCGGCTTCGGCCAGTCGATGGGCCAGCTGCGCGATCTGGACCAGTACACCCAGGAACTGCGCCTCTCCAGCAACGGCGACAGCCGCCTGAAGTGGCAGGTCGGCGGCATGCTGTTCGACAGCGAGGACCTGACCGACTTCTACCAGCGCGCCTACTTCCTCAACACGGCCGCCAAGAACCCGAACAACTACGTCCGCCTGCGCAACATCAACATGTCGTGGGCGCTGTTCGGCCAGGCCAGCTACCAGGTGACCGACCAACTGACGATCACGGGCGGCCTGCGCCAGACGGAAGACACCAAGAAGACCAAGCTGCTGCAGACGGCCAACACCGCCGCGGGCGCCGTGACCTATACCGGCCGCCGTTACGTGCGCCTGTCGGACAGCAAGCTCAGCTGGGACCTGTCGGCGCTGTACCAGGTGAATGACGACTTCGGCGTCTACGCCCGCGTCGCGAAGGGCTTCCGCGGCCCGACCATCCAGGGCCGTTCGGCCGTCTTCAACGCCGACTTCACGACCGCCGACTCCGAGACGATCCTGTCGTACGAGGCGGGCTTCAAGTCGACGCTGTTCGACAACACCCTGCGCCTGAACGCGACGGCCTTCGCCTACCGCGTCAACGACATCCAGCTGAACGGCAACGACTCGAACGGCAACGGCGTGCTGTTCAACGCCGACAAGGCGGACGCCTACGGCCTGGAAGCCGACGCCGAATGGCGCCCGATCCAGAACCTCACCCTGACGGGCGGCGTCAGCCTCCTGCACAGCCAGATCAAGGACAAGCGCGTCTACGCCCAGGTCTGCGCCCTGAACGGCGTGGTGGTCTGCACGGTGCAGGATCCGACGATCAAGGTGGGGGCCAACACCTTCGCCCAGATCGACGGCGAGCCCCTGCCGAACGCGCCGAAGTACAACCTGAGCTTCATGGCCCGCTACGACGTGCCGGTGGGCCAGGACGGCAAGGTGTTCGTGGCCACGGACTGGAACGTCCAGGGCTACACCTCCTTCGTGCTCTACAAGACCGCCGAGTTCACCGCGAAGGGCAATTTCGAGGGCGGCGCGCGGATCGGCTACGAAGGCGGCGACCGCGCCTACGAGGTCGCCCTGTTCGCCCGCAACATCACGAACGAGAAGAACCTCAAGGGCGTGATCGAGAACTACATGGCGGCTGTCTACAACGAGCCCCGCATCGTCGGTGTCTCGCTGAGCGCCAAGCTGCGATAGGACCAAGGTCGCCGGCACCGCCTCGCGCGGCGTCGGCGATCGCCTTCCACGCCGGTCAGAGGGCCGGTGCCCCCACGAAACCCTCGACGACGTGGGCACGGTAAAGCACCGCCAGAAGATCGGTCTGGGTAATGATGCCGATCAGTCGCCGCTCCTGGTCGACAACCATCGCCTCGTGGGTCGCGCCGCTCGACAGGATCGGCAGCAAGGCGTCGATCGGTGTCCTGGGGCTGACCTTGTAGACGAACGGATCGAGCACCGACTCCACGCGCTTGCCGCGCGCCGCCGTCAGTTCCGCTCGACGCACCATCCCCACCACATGCCCCTCGGCATCCAGCACAGGCGCGGTCCGCAGATCGTGGCCCTGCAGGTAGAGCAGCGCGCTGTCGGTGGTCTGCTGCAGATCGACCGAGATCAGGTCGCGGGACATGATGTCCTCGCAGAAGATCCGCGAATGCAGGCGCTGCTGGCTCTGGCGCTCGACCTGCCGGAACAGGGCGTCCAGGTCCTCGCGGCTTACGTCCAGCAACTCGCCGTACTGCTCCAGGGCGCGGTCCAGGTCGGCGGGCCGATACCCCATGCGATCCGCCGGCGGCACGTCCCGCGTGCCATGCACGGACGGCGCGGCAGGCGCCTTGTGAGGATAGGCGTGGCCCGTGGCGCGACCGAACAGCATCCCGGCGCCCACCAGCAGCACCGAGCATAGCGCCACCGGCGACAGGGCGTAGACGAAGCCCGTGGCATGGCCGGCCGCAGTCGCCAGCACAGCGCCCAGGGCGATCGCCCCGCCTGGCGGATGCAGGCAGCCCAGCAGCGCCATCGCCAGGATCGCCAGGCCGACCGCGCTGGCCGCGGCCACGACAAGGTTCGGGATCGCCAGGGCGCAGGCGCACCCGATCAGCGCGGCAAGCGTGTTTCCCAGGATGACCGCGCGAGGCTGGGCCACCGGACTGGCCGGAAGCGCGAACACCAGCACGGCCGAGGCGCCGATCGGCGCGATCAACAGCGGCGTCCAGCTGAGGCGCGCGTCCACGATGGCTTCGGCAGCAAGGCCGGTCGCCGCCACGCCGAGCGCTGCGCCCAACCCGACCCGCGCAGCTGCGGCAGGCGACATCCGGGACCGGCCCAGCAGGAGGATCTTCAGTGCGTTCGGCATGGCGGGCGCTGGTGCCGCAGCACGCACGCGGCCACAAGCCAGAATGCCTTCACGTCGCCGAAGGTCTTCTGGCGGCGCCATCCAGGCGCTCGGTGACAGGTGTTCGTCGAAGCGCTTCTGGACAAAGCCTGTCCGCCCCCCTTTCCTGCTGGCCTGTTCAGTTCGGGGAATCTGCGATGCGTCTGGCGGCTCTGGCCTCGGTGATGGTTCTGGCGACGGCGGGCGCTGTCTCAGCGCAGGTGGCTGACGGCCCCTCGAAGACCTTTGGCGCCCGCGACCTGTTCGGCCTGCAGATGGCCAGCGACCCGCAGGTGCGGCCCGATGGCGGCGCGGTCGCCTATGTCCGGGTCTCCAACGACATCATGACCGACCGGTCGCGGCGCTCGATCTGGCTGGTCGACACCGCAACCGGGACACAGACGCCGCTGGTGGTGGACGAGGCCGCGAACCTGGCGCCGCGCTGGTCGCCGGACGGCTCGCGGCTGGCCTATGTCGCCGCCGGCCCCGAGGGCGCGCAGCTCTACGTCCGCTGGATCGCCTCGGGCCGCTCAGCCAAGGTCGCCACCCTGGAGCAGGCGCCCAACGACATCGCCTGGTCGCCCGACGGCAAGACCCTGGCGATCACCATGCTGACCCTGGACGAGGGCCGCCCCCTGGCGCCGTCAGTCAAGCGCCCCGAAGGCGCCAAGTGGGCCGAGCCGCTGAAGGTCATCGACCGCATCACCTATCGCGCTGACGGCGAGGGCTTCCTGAAGCCCGGCTACCGCCACCTCTTCGTCGTCTCGGCCGACGGCGGCCAGCCACGCCAGATCACCTTCGGCAAGTTCGACGACGGCGGCCCGATCAGCTTCACCCGCGACGGCAAGTCTGTGCTGTTCGCCACCAACCGCGCCGACAACTGGGAGCGCGAGCCGCAGGAGGCCGAAGTCTATGCGGTGGCTGTGGCTGACGGGCAGCTCTCGCGCCTGACCAATCGCGTCGGCCCGGACGTCAATCCGGTGGCCTCGCCCGACGGCGCCAGGATCGCCTACCTGGGCTACGACGACGCCCGTAAGCGCGGCTACGAGAACGTCCGCCTCTACGTGATGGACCGCGACGGCAAGAACAGCCGCGTCCTGACCGGCGGCCTGGACCGCAGCGTGAACGACCCGCAGTGGGCCGCCGACGGCAAGAGCCTGTACGTCAACTACGACGACCAGGGCGTCATGAAGGTCGCCCGCGTCACCCTGGACGGCAAGGTCGAGACCGTGGTCTCGGGCCTGGGCGGCGGCGGCCTGGACCGGCCCTACACCGGCGGCCAGTTCTCGGTGGGCAAGAACGGCGTAGTGGCCTTCACCGACGTCTCGACCGCCCGTCCCTCGGACCTCGCCATCTGGCGCGGCGGCAAGGTGCTGCGCGCCACCGACCTCAACGCCGACCTGCTGGCGGGCAAGACCCTGGCCAAGGTCGAGGCGCTGCCGGTGACGTCCAGCTACGACAAGAAGCCGATCGGCGCCTGGATCGCCTATCCCCCGGGCTTCGATCCGTCCAAGAAGTACCCGCTGATCCTGGAGATCCACGGCGGACCGTTCTCGGCCTACGGCCCCAGCTTCTCCACCGACGTCCAGCTCTACGCCTCTGCCGGCTACATCGTGGTCTATTCGAACCCGCGCGGCTCCACGTCATACGGCGAGGCCTTCGCCAACGAGATCGACCGCAACTATCCCAGCCACGACTACGACGACCTGATGAGCGTGGTGGACGCCGCGGTGGCCAAGGGGATCGTCGACGACAAGCGCCTTTTCGTCACCGGCGGCTCGGGCGGCGGGGCGCTGACGGCCTGGATCGTCGGCAAGACCGACCGCTTCCGCGCGGCGGCCACCCAGAAGCCGGTCATCAACTGGACCAGCGAGGTCCTGACGACCGACGGCTACAACTTCATGGCCGCCTACTGGTTCGGCAAGATGCCGTGGGAGGACCCGCAAGGGTACTGGGCCCGCTCGCCGCTCTCGCTGGTGGGCAATGTGAAGACGCCGACCCTGGTGGTCGTGGGCGAGAACGACGACCGCACCCCGCCGTCCGAGGCCGACCAGTACTTCGCCGCGCTGCAACTGCGCGGCGTGCCGACGGCGCTGGTGCGCGTGCCGGGCGCCAGCCACGGCGGCATTGCGGCGCGGCCGTCTCAGTCGGCGTCCAAGGCCGGTGCGATCCTGGCGTGGTTCGAACGCTACAGGTGAGGTGACTTTCGCCCAGCTTGTTACGGGCCGGATGCACACACCCGAATAACATGGTCTATTTGGGCGGCATGCCGAGCCGGGGATCATAGGGGGAATGGCGCGTGAGGCGTCCACCACCAGCATCCGCGTGGCTGCACGGCTCGCGAACGGCTTCGCCCTCGATCTGGTGAAGCTGGGCGGGTTTGGCCGCGACGTGATCGACGGCCTGCTGATGGTGGCGATCAGCCAGGCCAACATCGCTCAGATCACGCGCAACCCCGAGCTCCAGCTCACCTACGCGACCCTGGACCAGCCGCCGCCGGACGAACTGCGACGCCCGGTCAGCATCAGCGCGCTGGCCAATTCGCTGCGGATCCCCTTCGAGACGACCCGGCGGCGCGTCACCAGCCTGATCGACGCCGGCATCGTCCGCACGGGCCAGCGCGGCGTGATCATCCCGACGGCGCCGCTGACCTCGCCGTTCTACCGGATGGGCGTCGAGGCCAACTACAACCTCGTCCGCAACCTCTACCTCCGCCTGCGCGGCATCGGCCTGTTCGAGGACCTGCCCCGCCCGATCCGCGCACCGTTCGATCCCGAGCACCCGCCGGTCCGCCTCGTCATCCGCCACTCATCCGACTACCTGCTGCGGCTGGCCGAGCCGGTCACCCTCTACATGGGCGACCTGGTCACCGGCCTCTTGCTGATGGACATGATCCAGGCGAACACCGAGCACCTGGCCGACAGCGAGGGCGGCGCCGATGATCCGGCGTGGAGCCCTGAGGGCTTCGTCCCCGACAGCCAGCGCCGGCCGGTCCGCGCCACCACCCTGGCCGAACGCCTGGGCATCGCGCCGGAGACCGTCAGACGTCACATCCAGCGGCTCGTCGAGTCCGACCGATGCGAACGAAACGAGGACGGATACGTGGTCCCAGCCCGGGTTCTGGCCCGAAAACCGTTCGTCCAGTTCATGGTGGACAATCAGTCGCACCTGCATCGGTTGTACGCCGCGCTAGGCGATTTCGGCGTCCTCACCGAGTGGGAACGCGAAATTCTTGCCCTCCGCGGGGCAGCCTGACCGAAACGAGAACGCGCCATGCCCTCAAAATGGGTAGCCGGTCGTTTTCAAGCGCGGCTACAGCGGTTCAACTTATGGACGTACCTCGGGGGAGGTACGGGCGCGGGGGCTGCCTCATCGGGGGGTGGCGCGGCCCCCGCATCACCGAGTCGGGGAACATGACGAGGCCATTGGAACGAGAGATCGACGGCGCGCCCCTGGTGGGCGGCGCTGACGCTGCGCGAGGCGACGGACCGCACCCGGTCGACCGCCACGTCGGCCTGCGCATCCGCATGCGCCGCAAGGAAATGGGCGTGAGCCAGGAACGGCTCGCCGAGTCCCTGGGCATCACCTTCCAGCAGGTCCAGAAGTACGAGCGCGGCGCCAACCGCGTGAGCGCCTCGAAGCTGTGGGAGATCGCCGCGGCCCTGAAGACCCCGGTGGCCTATTTCTACGACGGCCTGGGCGACCAGGACGCCATCGCAGCCCAGCGCGACGCCGCCCAGGAGTTCATGCTCTCGACCGAGGGCATGGAGTTGATGGCCGCCTTCCCGCGCATCGCCGAGCCGGCCATCCGCCGCAAGATCGTCGAACTGGTCCGCGTCGTCGCCGACGAGGAGTGATCTCCAGGGCCGCCGCCAGCGTCAGACGCTGGCGGG
>Ga0209026_1000570_pt1 | contig 24629 bp, 25 predicted proteins | sample AraplaCL_Col_mCL_FD_184262 | JGI IMG/M metagenome (GOLD analysis project Ga0209026, IMG submission 184262) | Arabidopsis root microbial communities from the University of North Carolina, USA - plate scrape CL_Col_mCL (SPAdes) (version 2) | ecosystem: Host-associated > Plants > Roots >... | reverse complement strand
GAGGTGAAAGCCCTAACGAAGTATTGGCCAGGCAAAAAGAAGCGTTGAGCGTGATCATGAGTCATCCTAAAGAGAAAACGGTATTGATTGCTATGCACGGCCGCGCGATGCGTTTGTTTTTGTGCTTGCTAACGGATGTGCCGTTGACTAAAATGGACGACTTCCCGCACCAGAATGTAATACTTTATAAAGTGAATTATGATGGCGAAAAATTCAGCATTGCCAGCTTTAATAATTCAGACCATCTCAAACATATTGCTACCGATCTGTGAAAAAAATAAGAATATCTGCCGTTAGTTACACTAATACCAAACCTTTTATATACGGCCTGCAGCACTCCGATATCCTCGAAAAAATTGATTTAAGTCTGGATACACCAGCAGATTGCGCCCAAAAATTGATCGGCGACAGAGTTGATATTGGGTTAATACCTGTCGCCGCTGTACTAAATATCCCCAATTGGGAGATCGTATCCGATTATTGCATTGGCGCAGTGGGGGCGGTTAACTCCGTTTTTATTTTTAGTAACTGCGATATAAACGAGGTTAAGTATCTTCAGTTAGATCCGCAGTCGAGATCTTCAAATAACCTGGCCAAAGTGTTACTTAAAAATTATTGGAAATTAAGCCCTCAACTGATTGTTGATGCTGCAGATTATTCACAATCGCCCAACACAGATACCGCCTTTGTACAAATAGGCGACCGTACCTTTGGTAAAAAAGATCAGTATAAATATGTTTACGATCTGGCGGAAGAATGGCAAAAGTTTACCGGTTTGCCTTTTATGTTTGCAGGGTGGATAGCCAACAAGCCCATTGATGCGGACTTTATATCCGAATTTAACAAGGCCCTTAAGCTCGGCTTAGATAATCGCCCTGCATTATTTAAGGAGTTGCCAAAAGTAGACAACTTTGATGTGGAAGATTACCTGATGCACAAGATAGATTTTGATGTAACTGAGGAGAAGAAACAGGCTATGACCTTGTTCTTGGATTACATTAAAGCGCTTTAAGAAGCCAGTTGATGTTCAATTTTATCGAGTAACAGAAAAATATCGAAAGGTTTGGCTACAAAATCATTCGCGCCAAAATCGCGCACCGTCTGATTTACTGCCGGTGTCGCCGATACCATAATTATGGGTATATTTTTTGTCGATTCGGTGCTTTTTATTTTTTTGCAGATCTCTCTGCCGTCCAAACCGGCAAGCATTACATCTAACAGTATCAAATCCGGTACACACTCGTCTATTTTTTTGAACACATCTTCCCCATTAGGTGTCGACTCTACATCGTAACCCGAGTATTTGAGAAGCTCTGTTAAAGCATCCAGTATAAAAAGATCATCATCAACTGCGAGTATTTTTTTAGGCATCGGCTATATAGTTACAAGGTGTGTTAATTAAACTACTTGTTTTCAAGTATTTAATGTGGTTTATACGCAATTTTTACTATTAGGGTTATTATGGTCGGCTGTTTTGTTTACGTCCGGCCTGTGACTTTTTTTAATAGTAGGCTAATTCTTTAATCTTTAAATAGTTCTCAATAGCTATGCCGCCTTTACCATATTCTCAAAATGTTATCGAATTAGCTTGTTTTAATTAATAATTTTAATGAAAATCTTATTTTGTTATCAAATTGTCATAAAAATTCAAATAATATTGACAGTATCATAATTAATTTAGACCTTTGTTGTGTAATTAATATTTACGCATTAAAAAACAAGATCATGAAAAAAGTATTTATAACAGCCATATTAGTATCGGGTTTATCGTTAGGTGTTTTTGCTGATGGTGGCAAAAAAAGCGATGCATCTAACTCAAGTGCAGTTTCATACACAGCATTAAATCAATTTAGCGTTGATTATAAAGACGCAACAAATGTTTTATGGAAAGTTGACGGAAACTGCCAAAAAGCTGAGTTTGTATTAAACAATACTAAAGTAACAGCATTTTACAGCTTGACCGGCGATTTTTTAGGATTAACCAAGGCGGTTGATTATAAAACTGTACCTGCTGAAGCACAAAAAGACATTGCTACAAACTATAAAGGTTACACCGTTGGCGAAGTGATCCAATTGGAGCCAAAACAAGAAAGAGACGCTGCTGACCTTTACTCAAGCTCAAGCTTCAAAAATGATTCGGTTGTTTACTTTGTAGACCTGAAAAACGCTAAAGAGGAAATATTGGTTAGAGTAACCGCCGATGCTGATGTTTACTTTTTTAAACAAGTAAAATAATCCGCTAAAAACATCACAATATATACTAAGGCTCTTCGGACATTCCAGGGAGCCTTTTTTATTTGATATCAATCGAATCGTTTGTTATTTCATCCAGTTCCTGCGGATTATGTGTAACGATCAGGCAAGTGGCCTCTATTGTATCGATCAGAGCCTTTAATTGTGGTATCATCAATTGCCGCATCTCAACGTCGAGTGCCGAAAATGGCTCATCCATTAATAAAACCTGAGGCTTGATGGCTAAGGCGCGCACAATTGCCAAACGTTGTTGTTGTCCTCCTGATAAATATTCAGGCTTGTGTTGGGTTAAGGTTTCCAATTTGGCAAAATGCAATAATTCATTTATCCATTCCTGATCGCTTGTTGCGTATTCCAGATGTTCTTTAACCGTCATGTTCGGGAAAAGCGCATAACTTTGAAATACAAAACCACATTTTCTTTGCTGTGGCGATAGGATGATTTTGGTATCAGTATCCAGCCAGATGCCGGAATTAACCAGTATTTTACCTTTTTCGGGATGCGTTAAACCAGCAATGATCTTCAGTAATGTTGTCTTCCCCGACCCGGAAGGCCCTGTTATTCGCGTTATGCTGTTTTGCGCAACTTCTGCTTTAACTTGTAAAAGCCGATGCCCCTCATAAGCCCGCATCTTTTTCTCTATATCGATAGTTATCATTCCAATGGACTTTTAGCGGCGCGTTTGTTAAAAATAAAAACAGCGATCACAATAACAAAAGTTATAGCAAACAGCAACAATGAGTAGGAATTAGCCGTGGCATAATCCATCTTTTCAACCGAATCATAGATGGCTATCGATGCCACACGGGTTACATTGGGTATGTTGCCACCAATCATCAGTACCACACCAAACTCGCCTAAAGTATGCGCAAAGGTTAATACAATAGCCGTTAACAGCGATGCCCGCATATTGGGTAAAAGCACTTTAGTAAAGGTTTGCAGCTCGGTTTTGCCTAGGGTATATGATGCCTGCGATAACGATATGGGTAATTGTTGCAAAGCTGATTTGATAGGCCCTATCATAAACGGCATGCTATAAATTATCGATGCCAGAACGAGCCCCTGAAAAGAGAAAACAAATTGAATATCAAAATGCCGTTGCAGCCAAAGCCCCAAGCCATGCTGCGGACTAAAAGCGATCAATAAATAAAAGCCCAAAACCGAAGGCGGCAATACCAAAGGCATAGTAATAATAGCCTCGATAATTATTTTAAAGATAGACCGGCCTTTAGACAGCCAATAAGCTATTGGCAACCCGATAACGAGTAAAATAGTAGTGGTAATTGTGGCCAACCTGAGTGTTAGCCATATTGGCGACCAATCCATCAGTAATTAAACGTTTTATTGTACGTGATAGCCATATTCGGTAAATATAGCTTTTGCCGATGGAGATAAAATATATTTATAAAACTTTTGGGCCTGATCGAAATTGTTTTCCTTACCGTGCTTTAAAATAACCATGCCCTGTTGTATAGCTGTATACAAGCCGGCATCAACAGGAGCCCAGTAAAGCCTGGTATTGGGATTAGCATCTTTTATAAACGATTGGCTGGTAAAACCAACGGTTACGACACCTGTACTGATGTAAGTATTTACCTGGGCAATGCTTTCGCCGTAAACCAGTTTGGGTTTTACCTTATTCATAATACCAGTTTTGATCAATGCTTCTTCGGCGGCTTTGCCGTATGGCGCAATGGCCGGATTAGCAATGGCGATCTTTTTTACCTTGCCTTTTTGCAATAATTCCTGCCAGTTTTTCAAGTCGATCTTTTGCTCGCTGCAAACAATCAAATTACCCCAGGTATAAACTACAGGCTCATCCATACTAAAGCCTGCTTTATACAAGGCTTCAGGGAAATTGATATCGGCAGATAGAAAAACATCAAACGGAGCACCGTTTTTTATCTGGTTCACCAGGTTACCCGATGAGCCGATAATAGGCTGTATCTCGATACCGGTTTTCTTTTTAAAATCGGCTTGCAACGCTTTAATTACCGATTGCAGGTTGGCTGCCGCGGCAACTTGTAAGGTTTGTGCGTAAACCCCCGATGTGACCAGGAATATACTAATAAGTGAGATCAGTTTTTTCATCGCAAGAATTGTAAAAATGAGCAATAGTAAAACTCTAAAATTGAAATCTTGTTTGAGTTGATCAATTTACCGCCATGCTGTAGACACGATCTGGTTAAAGTTATTGGTCAACTTGCGTACGATCGTTCCATTAGAGGTGATTATATAGGTGTCACCGGTGGTTGGCGTGTCCTTAAAGCTTCCTGCGATAATTTGCGTGCCATCTGGCGAATAGCTGGGAGGAGTCGCCACAGATATGATGGCATTTGTTTCAAAAGTCGGAAATAACATTTTAAGATTTGTTCCGTCGCTGGCATTGCAGGTGTATAAGCCGTTAGCGCTTAGATTTGAGCTGAGTATTTGTAGTAATAAGGTTGAACCGTCCGGGGAATAACAAATATTTTTTAATGAATTTGTTGATCGCAAAACGAGTGTCAATCCAGAGCCATCCGGGTTCACGGTGTAAACCCCCATGCCGGAGTTACCGATATTAGGGTTACCTATGAAGGCTATTTTCGAACCATCGGGTGACCAAATGGGGCAGGATAAATCCAAATAATTGTAAGCGCTGGTATAAAAGTTGGTAATTTGGGTTTTGCCCGTGCCGTTTGAGTTCATCACAGCTAATTGCTCAACGGCTGTAGTTCCATAAGTAGGGTCGGGCGCTAAGAACCGGGTTAGATAAAGTATTTTTTTACCGTTTGGCGATAAGTTAGGGTTATAGGAAATAGTATTGTTATCACTCAATTCAACAGGGTTAGTGCCGTCTGCATTCATTATATAAATATAATTGTTGGCAGTGTAAAGTATTTTGCTGTGATCTGGCGACCAGGACGCTGTGCCTAAAAAAGTATGGGCATCAAAATGGGTTAGCTGTGTAAGCGAACTTCCGTCGGCGCTCATTGAATACAATTGCGTAGCGCTACCACTAAAAACATTAAGTAAGATATTATTGTTTAAAAGCGTGCCAACGCCAATAGCCGGGTCTTTATCTTTTTTGCAGGATGACAATAACAGGACACAGGCAACAAACATCAAACTGATTTTGAATCGCATAAAGTTAGTTATAAGCCCAAATATAACATTTGGGTTAAAATAAACCTACTTTTACAACTAAATACCTGTTATTTACTTAACATCTCATGCGCCTCGGCACAACTGATATCTTTATTGTAAACCGGGCTTTCGGGTTGTTGCTTTTTTCCACCGTCATGTAAATTACCGGTATCAACGGCGGCAAAACCAATTTCTTCAATCAGGCGCGATACTTTAGCCTTCGCTTCAACGTTGTCGCCGGCCATAAAAATAGCTTTGCGTTCTTGTAATGGGAGATCTTTACGGCCACCTTGCTCCAGGTGTTTGAAGTTTTTGGTATTGAAAGCTTTTACGATAGTTGATCCCGGTAACTTTTTAGCGGTTTCTTCGCTGCTGGTGGATTTGCCTAAGTCGTATAAAGCACCGCCGGGTTTATAGGGATTCATTGCGTCGATCACAATTTTATCTTTCACTAACGCGGCATCGGGTAGGGCATCATCATCACGCCACGGCACTGCCAGCAAAACTATTTCTCCAAAAGCCGCCGCGTCGTTTTTGCTTAGCGCGATCGCGTTATCGCCCAACTGCGTCACCAGGTCTTTTAATGATTCTGGACCGCGCGAATTACTGATAGCCACGGCATGGCCGGCTTTGATAAATAGTTGAGCAACTGTGGCTCCGATTTTACCTGCACCTATAATTCCGATCTTCATGAAATATGTTATTAAGTTTCTGCTAAAAGGGTAATTTTCGCCTATTTGATATAAATTCTATTGATTTTGTAGGCTTTACAATTAGTTAACAAAAAAAAATTATGGTTTGTTTTTTTTGATAATGACAACAGATGTTTAAATTAATTATCAATTTTTAAATTTTTATAATAAATATTAGTATAAAATTTGATTATGTGAAAAAAATGCTAAACATTTTATAATTTTCATCATATTACCTAACTTCGTTATTACACCTTTTAATAGTGTTTTTTGTACAAACATGGAACAAACTGATTCTAACCAACAGGGTTTATACAGGCCCGAATTTGAGCACGACTCTTGTGGTACCGGCTTTATTACCAACATTAACGGGCAAAAATCGAACCAGATTATCTTAGACGCGCTGACTATTCTGGAGAATATGGAGCACCGTGGCGCTTGTGGTTGCGACCCGCTTACAGGAGATGGAGCAGGTATTTTAATACAATTGCCACATGAGTTTTTTATGGACGAATGTGCCAGCTTGGAAATTAGCCTGCCCGAACCGGGTGAGTATGGCGTAGGTATGATCTTCTTCCCTAAAGACCCTACAGTAAAAAAAGCTTGCCGAAATATTATAAAAAACGCCATCGAGAAGCTTGGTTTAATTAATCTGGGCTATCGTAAAGTACCGGTAAATAATTCGGGCATTGGGGAGACGGCGAAAGCTGCCGAACCGGATGTGGAGCAGATATTTATTGCCCGTCCGCACCATATTACCAATGCCGACGATTTTGAGCGTAAGCTATATGTGTTGCGCCGCTTTATCACAAAGAGCGTTAACGAAACATTGAAAGATGCAGTAGCCGATTTTTATTTTACATCGTTATCGTGCAAAACCATCATATTTAAAGGTCAGCTAACTACCTACCAGGTACGCCAGTATTTTACCGACCTGTCCGATCCGCGTATGGCATCAGGCTTCGGCATGATTCACTCGCGTTTCTCAACCAATACATTCCCATCATGGCGTTTGGCCCAGCCATTCCGCATGATAGCCCATAACGGCGAGATCAATACCCTTACAGGTAACCTGAACTGGTTTTATTCGGGCTTAAAATCCTATGTTTCAACCTACTTTACGCAGGAAGAAATGGAAATGTTGTTGCCGGTTATAGATAACAACCAATCGGATTCTGCTTGTCTGGATAATATCATCGAAATATTGTTGCACTCGGGCCGCTCATTGCCGCACGTAATGATGATGCTGATCCCTGAAGCGTGGGACGGTAACGAGGCGATGGACCCGATCAAAAAGGCTTTTTACGAATACCATGCTACTTTAATGGAGCCATGGGACGGCCCTGCCGCTATTTCGTTTACCGATGGCAAGCTGATAGGTGCTTTGCTGGACAGGAACGGATTACGTCCGTTGCGTTACGTGATCACTAAAGATAACCGCGTTATCGCCGCGTCAGAAGCAGGCGTGTTGGCTACTTTAGGTGAGGGCGACGTAGTACGGAAAGGTCGTTTACAGCCCGGTAAGATGTTTTTGATCGATACCGAACAAGGGAAGATCATATCCGACGATGAAATCAAAAGAAAGATCAGCTCGCGCCAGCCTTATGGCCGCTGGTTAGAAAACTATAAGATCAGGTTAGAAGAGCTTGCTGAACCGCGTTTGTCGTTCTCGAGCCTTTCAGCCGATTCGGTATTCCGTTACCAGCAGGTATTCGGGTACTCGCGCGAGGATATCGAAACCATCATTATGCCAATGGCGGTTGATGGCAAAGAACCGGTTGGCTCGATGGGTACGGATGTGCCTTTGGCCATCCTGTCTGACAAACCACAACATTTATCAAGCTACTTTAAACAATTTTTTGCGCAGGTAACCAACCCGCCGATAGATCCTATCCGCGAGCGTTTGGTCATGAGCCTTGCTACCTTTATTGGTAACAACGGCAACTTGCTTGATGAGGATAAAATGCATTGCCACTGCGTAACGCTGAAACAGCCGATATTAACCAATTACGAGTTAGAAAAACTGCGTAGTATTGATACCGGTCTGTTCCACGCTAAAACGCTGCAAACTTATTTTAAAGCTGATGGACAGCCTGGCTCACTTGCCAAAGGTATTGCCAGACTTTGCCGCTACGCCGAAGACGCGGTTGAAGACGGTTTCGAAGTATTGATCCTCCAGGATCGCGCAGTTGACTCTGAACATGCGCCAATACCATCGTTAATGGCGGTATCTGCCGTGCATCACCACCTCATTAAAAAAGGCTTGCGTGGTTCGGTAGGTTTGGTTGTTGAGGCCGGCGATATTTGGGAAGTACACCATTTTGCCTGTTTATTGGCGTTCGGTGCTACTGCGATCAACCCGTACCTGGCATTGGCGACCATCGATACGTTAAAAGCGGAAGGCAAGCTTGATGCAAGCCTCGACCAAAAAGCATTACAGAAAAACTATGTAAAAGCTGTTAGCGATGGTTTGTTGAAGATCTTCAGTAAAATGGGTATCTCAACTTTGCAATCATACCACGGCTCGCAGGTGTTTGAGATATTGGGCCTTAACAGCGATGTGGTTGACCGTTGCTTTACCGGCGCGGTTACACGCATAGGCGGTTTAGGGATGGATGAAATTGCCCGCGAAGCTTTATGCAAACATCGCATCGGTTTCGGCGAAAGCAAAAACAGTAATCATTTACTGCCCGAAGGTGGTATTTATCAATGGAAACGCAGGGGAGAAGCGCATTTATTTAACCCGCAAACCATTCACTTGCTGCAACACGCTACCAAAACAAACGATTACAACGTTTATAAGAACTATGCTAAGCTTATAAACGATCAAACTGATAAGCATTTTACCATCCGTGGGATGTTGGATTTTGCCCATCACCGCGAAGCTGTTTCGATAGATGAGGTTGAACCGGCAGAAGCGATCATGAAGCGTTTTGCTACAGGTGCCATGTCGTTCGGCTCTATTTCGCACGAGGCGCACAGCACATTAGCCATTGCGATGAACCGCATTGGTGCGAAGAGCAATACCGGCGAAGGTGGTGAGGATGAAATGCGCTATATTCCGTTGGAAAACGGCGATTCGATGCGTTCAGCTATCAAGCAGATCGCTTCGGCAAGGTTTGGTGTTACATCAAACTACTTAACCAATGCCGATGAGTTACAGATCAAAATGGCGCAAGGCGCTAAACCAGGCGAAGGCGGACAGCTACCCGGTCATAAAGTTGATGACTGGATCGCCAAAACACGTCACGCTACGCCTGGTGTAGGTTTAATATCTCCGCCGCCGCACCACGATATTTACTCTATCGAAGATTTGGCCCAGCTGATCTTTGATTTAAAAAATGCTAACCGTGCTGCGCGTATCAATGTTAAGCTGGTTTCAAAAGCAGGTGTTGGTACGATTGCAGCAGGCGTTGCAAAAGCTCACGCAGATGTGATCCTGATCGCAGGTTACGATGGCGGTACAGGTGCATCGCCGATCAGCTCTATAAAACATGCCGGTTTACCGTGGGAGTTAGGCTTGGCCGAAGCTCATCAAACTTTGGTACGTAACAAACTACGCAGCCGTGTGGTATTGCAGGCCGATGGTCAAATGAAAACCGGTCGCGATTTGGCGATTGCCTGTTTAATGGGCGCTGAAGAGTGGGGTGTAGCTACCGCGGCTTTAGTTGCCGGTGGTTGTATCATGATGCGTAAATGCCATTTAAATACCTGCCCTGTAGGTGTTGCCACACAGGATCCTGAATTGCGTAAACTATTCACCGGCCAGCCGGAGCATATTGTTAATCTTTTCCGCTTCCTGGCTGAAGAGATGCGCGAGATTATGGCTGAGTTGGGTTTCCGTACCATTAACGAGATGGTAGGCCGCGTTCAGTTCCTGAAAGTAAAAGAGGGTATCAAACATTGGAAAGTTAAGAAAGTAGATCTTTCGAGTATCTTACACCCGGTATACAATGCCAAAGGCTTAACGCTATACAATAGCGAAAAACAAGACCATGGTATGGATGATATCCTCGACTGGAAACTGTTAGAGCAGGCAAAACCAGCTCTGGAGGATCAAAGCCCTGTATTTGGTTCGTTTGATGTTAAAAACACTGATCGTACGATAGGTACGATGCTATCTAACGAGATCTCAAAAATATACGGTTCGGCAGCATTGCCTGAGAATACCATCAACTACAAGTTCACCGGTTCAGCCGGTCAAAGCTTCGGCGCTTTTTCAACCAAGGGTCTATCTTTTGAATTGGAAGGCGAAGCTAACGACTATGTAGGTAAAGGTTTATCGGGCGCGCAACTTGCTATCTATCCATCTAAGGATGCGACCTTTGTTCCTGAAGATAACATCATCATCGGTAATGTTGCCCTGTATGGCGCAACTTCGGGTGAGATATTTATCCGTGGTATGGCCGGTGAACGTTTTGCCGTACGTAACTCGGGCGCTACAGCGGTTGTAGAAGGTGTTGGCGACCACGGTTGCGAATACATGACTGGTGGTCGCGCGCTTATATTAGGTAAAACAGGCCGCAACTTTGCCGCGGGTATGAGCGGCGGTTTAGCCTGGGTTTACGATCCGGAAAATACCTTTACCGAAAACTGCAACACCGAGATGGTGGACCTTGATCCGCTATCGGCAAAAGATAAAGAACAGATTGTTACATTGCTGCGCAAGCACGTACAAATTACAGGTAGTACAGTTGCCAAATCCCTGTTAGAAAACTGGGAAGAAGCACTGCTTAAATTTGTTAAAGTATTCCCACGCGAATACAAAAAAGTTTTGCAACAGGCACAATATCAAACACTCAGCTAAGTACAACAATGGGCAAACCAACTGGATTTAAAGAATTTGGAAGAGAACTTCCGTCCAAAATATCGCCGCAAGAGCGTGTGAAAAATTACAAAGAGTTTGAAAGTTTGTATACAGACGAAAAACTCAACGAGCAATCGGCCCGCTGCATGAACTGCGGCGTACCTTTCTGTCACTCAGGCTGCCCGCTGGGCAACATCATCCCAGAGTTTAATGATGCCGTATATCGTAAAGATTGGGAAGAGGCTTATACCATTCTGTCGTCAACCAATAACTTCCCGGAGTTTACCGGCCGTATTTGCCCTGCTCCATGCGAGTCGGCTTGCGTACTGGGTATCAACAAACCACCGGTAGCAATTGAAGAGATCGAGAAGCACATTATCGAGATCGCATACCAAAAGAACCTCGTTAAACAAACAGCTCCCTTAATTAAGAGCGGTAAAAACGTTGCGGTAGTAGGCTCGGGGCCTTCAGGCTTAGCTGCTGCTGCACAACTGGCTAAAGCCGGGCACTCAGTGACCGTTTACGAACGTGATGATATGCCGGGCGGTTTATTACGCTATGGTATCCCCGATTTTAAACTGGAAAAATGGGTTGTTGAGCGCCGTGTTAAAGTAATGGAAGATGATGGCGTTGTATTTAAATGCAATACCGAAGTTGGTAAAGATATTAGTCCTGATGAATTGATCCGCAATAATGACGCAGTTGTATTGGCCGGTGGATCGACAATCCCCCGTAACCTGCCGATCCCCGGTCGTGATTTGAAAGGTATCCATTTCGCGATGGACTTTTTAAAGCAACAAAATAAACGCGTAAGCAGCATCGCTATTAAAGGCGAAGATATATTGGCGACAGGTAAAGATGTAGTAGTTATTGGCGGTGGAGATACCGGCAGCGATTGCGTGGGCACATCAAACCGCCAGGGCGCAAAATCGGTTACCCAATTCGAGGTAATGAGCAAACCGCCGGAACAACGTACCATACATATGCCATGGCCAACTTATCCAATGGTGCTGAAAGTTACCAGCAGCCACGAAGAAGGTGCACAACGCCATTGGGGTATAAACACCAAAGAGTTTTTAGGCGATGATAACGGCAACCTGCGTGCATTAAAAGTGGTTGATGTTACCTGGGAAGTTGACGTAATGAACCGTCCTATAAAATTTGCAGAGGTTGAAGGCTCTGAACGTGAAATACCTTGTCAGGCTGTATTTTTAGCTATGGGCTTTTTAAACCCGCAGTTTAACGGTATGCTTGAGCAGTTAGGCGTAGATTTGGATGAACGTAAAAACGTGAAAGCACGTGAAGGTGTTTACCGTACCAATGTAGGTAAAGTATTTACCGCTGGTGATATGCGCCGCGGTCAGTCGCTGGTAGTTTGGGCGATATCCGAAGGCCGCGAATGTGCGCGCAAAGTGGATGAGTTTTTAATGGGACATTCGGCTTTGGAAAGCAAGGATGCCATCAACATGTTTGAGCAGGTGTTTTAAACTAAACCAGGCCTTATATAATTAGGACGGGGTAACAAAACTTTTTGTTACCCCGTTTTGTTTTATAACTTTATTCACCCAATTCCGTTAAACCTGTTTGATGAAGAAGTGCATATTTACGCTCCTGGTTATTATCTTATCTGCCAGGGCATGGTCGCAAACCCCGCTAAAGGCGGGTGACAAAGCTCCGCTGTTTTCAGGGGTCGATAATAACGATAAAAAGCTGAACCTTAAATCGTTGATGAAAGACCACAATGCGGTGGTTGTATTTTTCTATCGCGGCCAATGGGATTCGTACTGCATCAAAGAGATCAAAAGCATACAGGATTCTCTAACGATGATAACAGGCAAAGGAGCAACAGTACTAGCTGTAACGCCTGAAACCGACCTGGGGATCATCACAACTATATCAAAAACCAACGCAACATTCCCTTTTATTCATGATATCCAATACAAGATCATGAAAGCTTTCGGAGTTAATCTCACCGTTGATGAAGCGACCTTAGCGTTGATGAAGAAATACAGAATAGATATGGACGTAAATAACGGCAATAACGATCACGTACTTCCTGTGCCGGCGACGTTTATCATTGGTAAAAATCTCAAGGTTAAGCAGGTATTCTTCGATCCGAATTACAAGCACCGGGCAAGCGTACAGCAGATCGTAGCCGCGTTATAATCCTATAATCCTGAATAATAATCGTACCCTAATTCGGCCCAATAGTCTCGCGGACGTTGATCGCTGAACGATATCGATCCTATACGCTTGAGGTTTTTAATGCCATATTTTACCGGGATGATCAATCGTAAAGGTGCACCATGTTCTGGCGGCAAAAGTTTATCATTCACCTCATATGCCAGCATGGTTTGCGGGTGCATAGCGCTTGGCGTATCTAACCCTATGTAATATTGTTTGTCAGGAGTGTCCATGCCTACATATTGCAATTTAGCCTCATCCTGCAATTGATAATGCTCAACGAAATCCGAAAATTTAACACCGCCCCAGTGCGATATCTGATCCCAGCCTTCAACGCACTTAAAATCGTATACAATTTCGGTTTTTGGTAAAGCGCGTAAATCGTCCAGGGTAACCTTGAGAACTTCGCCAGATTTCCTTTTTATTTCCAACACCCAGCTTTGAGGATCAAACTTACTGGTTAACCCCACATCGCTGTTCACACGGACATTTTTGGCCGCCATCTCTTTGGGATAGGTGCGCACCAGGTGTTTTTCGCTATAAAAAAGCTTGCGAAAAAATAACTCATTTTTATTTAATGCCCTCCGCAATGGCGCATGCGCGCCTGCGGTAATACCTGCAACTTCCTCAGGCGATTTCAACAACCATCGCCAAGAGCCGTATGCTGCGGCAGATAATACCGTAAACGTACCGAACGCAATAAAGCTGCGGCGTTTTATCTGCTTATCAAATAAAGCATCTTGCTCTTTGGCTATTTCTTCAGGAGTTTTAACCACCGGTTTTTCCGGTTCTGGGTGGCTTTCCGGATCAATTGGTGTTTCCATCTTCTGCTGGTGTTTCGGTTACAGGTAAGGTTATAATCGGTTGCTCTTCCACTACGTCAAATCCGGTAATAACCGACTGGAAATTTCGCCAGCCAGCTAATATTACCTGTATGATGTGAATCAGGAAGAAGAACACGTATCCTAAGGTCAAAATAAAATGAATAATGCGAGCTACATGGTAACCGCCGCAAAGCCAGCACAGCCAGTAAAACTGCACTGGTTTATAAATAGCCAGCCCGGTAGCTATCGAACCAAAGCCCATTACAATGATCGATGAGTATGCAATACGTTGTGCCGCATTATACTTGTTTTGCGGAGGCGCAATTTTGCGGATATGCAGATCATGCAGCAGTACCAGCCAGGCTTCTTTAAACGAATGCCTGTTGGGTACGAGTTCGCGCCATTCGCCCGAGATCCAGGTGTAAAGCACATATAAAAAGCCATTCACAAAAAAGAACCACATCAGCAAAAAGTGAAATGCCATACCTTCGGCAAGTCTGCTGCTGAAATGAAAGAATTTATAAAAGCCTTCAGAAAAGAATTTATAAAAAACATGGCCGCCGATGCTCAGCGTGTATACATCGTTGCCCCAATAGATCAGCATGCCGCTCCAGATCATAATGGCCAGCACCGGGAAGTTAACCCAGTGAAACCAGCGCATGGCTAACGAGTGTTTCTCTTTTATCTTTCTCATTCGCGTTAAACTCCTTGTAACGTTATTTTTTGTGCCGATAATACCTCGCCCGTTGCCGTATTTTGCGTAAAGCCGATGATCTCCCAGGTTTGCCCGTTATAACCATCGGGCAGGCGAATACTCGTATTGCCATTAGGCTGATGTAAAGCTACACTATTTAAGGCTTTTACAATATTAACGTGCGATAAAGTCCTTCCACCGTTTTCGCCATTTTTTACTTTGGTAGTGGCCGCTTTTTGTACAAAAGCGATCAGCAGCGTATTACCACCTTTGGTTTGGTATTGTACAGATAGCTGATCGTGATCGACGCGTGTATTAGTAAAGACTAAGCCGCTATTATCCTGCTTTTGCAAGCCGCTTTGTATGGCGTTGCGTAAAGTACCTTCCTGCGATCCTACAAACTCTTTTTTGCCATTCACCACGATCTGCGGTGTATATACTTCGGCCTTTAGCCAGGCCGCGTATTGGCGCTGGCGTTGCGAATATGCCGCGCTGCTAAACTGGTCTTTCCAGCCAAGATTGTTCCAATAGTCAACATGATAGGCCAAAATATAAACGGCTTTGTCTTTGTCTTCCTTTTGGATCTTCGCCACCAATTCATCTGCCGGAGGGCAGCTTGAGCAACCTTCGCTGGTAAACAATTCTATTAGTGCAAAACCATTGCCTGCGGGTGTTTTGCTTTTTGTGGTGTTGTTTTTGAATGCGGATATGGCGAATGCGATGGCAACTAACAACAAGGCTGGTATTGCTATTTTATTGATTTTCATTACAGTACGGATAAGTTAATGGGTGTGTTTATCCCCTTTGTCGGTAGATACGTAATTACCTTACAATAAAATTAGAAAAATATTTGGCTACTAACCAAATAAGCAATTACGCCAGTAATAGTCATGTTATACCTTGTTTGTGAATAGGTTTGTAAAGTGAAAGGAAAACTATCAAAACAATTTGGTAATATTTTTGTTACATAAAAACTATAACACATATTAATTTAACTTATAATAAAATCATGAAAAATTTCATTCTCCTTTCCGCAGCTGTTTTATGTTTAGGCTTAGCTTCATGCTCAAAAAGCAACTCATCGTCAACAATGGCGCACGTTACAGTTAACCTAACCGATGGCCCCGGGCAGTATGATGCCGTTATTTTAAGCGTTAAAAGCGTAGTTATCACCACTTCAAACGGCGAGCAAACGCTTAATGTAGGCGGCGGCCCGATTGATATTTTAAGGTTTCGCCTTGGCAAAGATACCCTGCTTGCTACGCAAGATATCCCGGCAGGAACAATACAACAGGTACGTTTAGTGCTAAATCCTACAGGTAACAGGGTAGTTATTAGCGGCACCTCATACGATCTGAACACGCCAAGCGGACAAACATCGGGCGTTAAATTAAACGTTCACGATGATTTAACCGCAGGTATTGCCTATACCTTGCGTTTAGATTTTGATGCTGGCCAGTCGATAGTAAATACAGGTAGCGGCAAGTACATTTTAAAACCTGTGATCCGCGCAATTGCCAGCGCCGTATCGGGTGCGCTACAAGGCACGGTTTCGCCAATTGCGGCGTATCCTAAGGTATTAGCCATAAACGGTACCGATACCGTAGGCACCGTAACCGATGCTGCCGGCAAATTCTATTTCCCCGGACTTGCCGCTGCGACCTATACGGTTAAATTTTATCCGCTTAGCCCTTATGCTATAAAGACAGTTAATAATGTAACCGTTACCAACGGAGCAGTGCAGGATATGGGCACCATAACCTTCCCCTAAACATATATACTTTATAACCTTGGTAAAAGCCGTTAAACTTAGTTTAACGGCTTTTTTGAGACGGATATAAGCATGTCCCCCGGTCATTTCTTCTCCTTTTGGTCCATCAGCATTTCCAGCTTGTTTACTTTCTCTTTCCAAAAGCTGTCAAAGTGGTTTATCCATTGCTGCACGCCAATAAAACCTTCCTGGTTTAGCTGACAATACCGCTCACGTCCAATGTCTTCAATGGTAATAAAACCGGCCAGCTGCAGCATTTTTACGTGCTTTGACACAGCCGGCCTGCTCATATCAAAATTTTGAGCCAGGGCATTAATGCTCAGGCTATCGGTCGAAAGCAGGGTAAGCATCTGGCGGCGGTTAGGGTCGCCAAGAGCATGAAAGGCATCCGTATTAAGCTGTTGCATGGGTTTCGTCGTTTAGCATGGCTTCCAGTTTTCTCCTGATCTTGCTGTTCCAGCCCATATTCATCGCGATGTAGGCCATCAGGTTTTTAAAGCCATCAAAGCCCTTGTGTTCCAGTACCAACTGAGTTCCGTCGCCCTGCGGTGTAAGCGTCCATATCACTACCGAATCCAGCGATATCTCACCCGGCTTTGGGCCGCCTTTCCAGCTGTAGCTTAAGCGTTCATTTGGTATCACTTCCAATACTTCGCAAAATACATTCCCGTCAAAGCCGGGCATGGGGCGTGTTTTAAATTGAAAGTGGTGACCAACCTCGGGTTTAAAGTTGTTCTCCATCAGCCATTGGGCAATCAGTTCGCTGGTGCTGATGTAATGCCAAACCCGGGCGACAGGGTGGGCGAGGTGCCAGGTGTGTTTGATGTTCCTTTTCATAAACGCGTAACTTTTTAATTACGCAAATATACAATAGGAAACTAAAAAGTTACGCTTTTTTTAAATTTTTTTTAGCATCACAAACAAAGGCGCAGGTAATCCCGATTTGTCGCGCAACCTGTCATACCTGCCCCAATTGTTTCACACATATCGTTGGTGTTTTAGGCTGTTTCCGTGTCTCAAAAGTAGGGGCAATAGTTTGCTGGTAAAATGATGCTTGTCAAAATATCTGCTGATATTCATCACCATCGCATCCCAAACAGGGGGGATTAAGGGGGTATTTTTCAATAGCTTTTTGGGCGTTTCCCTGTGGGCCGCGTTTTCCGCTCATACGCCTGCAGGCCTTAGCCACAAGGCCGGTATCCGCTTCAACCGCTAACGCAGACATCGGTATTCTTCGGTATTTACAATATTTTTTGCTCTCAGCATCGCGCTTCAAGTTTATGAGCAGGGGGGATTAAGGGGGTATTTTCGTTTAGTTTTTGTCTTTATTCCTTGTTCTTTAATTCTTTATCCAACAATACAATTTACTCATAAATAGCCGGTTATGCAAATAATAAAATAATTATTTAATACCTTAGTATAAACCAAAAAACCGAATAACATGAAAAAAATCATCATTGGCCTCGCTGTGGCCAGCAGCTTCTTAGCCGCCTGTAACAGCAAAGCAACTTTAACCGTAGGTGGAGATAGCACCGCTGTCAAAGCAGAAAAGAACCGCATTACTGCTCTTAAGTCCGTACAGAATTTTGCCAATAAAAAGATCGACTCCTTATTTGCCATCTGCGCTGCCGATTTTACGGATTACGGCAACGGGGAAGATAAGCCGATGAAAAACCGTGACTCTATCAAAACTATGCTTAACTCGTTTTTTACCGCTTTTCCCGACTACAAGCTAAGCAACCTCACTGCCTTTGCACACGGCGACAGCGCGATAGTAACCAGTACAGCAACCGGCACGTTTAAAAACGCGATGATGGGCATGAAACCAACCGGCAAAAGCTTTAAATACGACGATGCCGACATCTTTACATTCGATAAGGCCGGTAAAATGACCTCGCACCGCAGCATACAATCTTCGGCCACCTTCTTTTCGCAGTTAGGGGTAGCGCCACCTCCGCCGCCGGCTGCACCTAAAGATAAAAAGTAATCGGGTTAATATATAATTAAAAAGCGGATGACGATCAGTCATCCGCTTTTTTGGTTACAATCCGTAGCACTTACCACCGCTTGGCTATTAGCAGGCCTTTGCCGATAGAACCAATGATATGTGAAATAACGGTGTCAAAAACGGAATTATTTTATACATTAAGGTCCTTCATCATCGAAACAATATCCCCGCTGCATTTGTCAAGGTGTTTTTTTACAATAGCTTTTGCAGGTTCCAGCGTATCATATTTCATCTTTTTGTCGGTCCAGTTGTAGTTGTCGTCAATGGCCGCAGGGTTCAGATGTGTTTGCCGCACGGTCAAAATGGCGTCTTTTATTTCATCGGCACCCGGATTTGTTTTGGTCGTAAAACCTGCGCTTAAAACCGTCAATAACTCATCCAGATAGGTTTTCATCGGTTTTATCACAGCAAGGTCGGGGTTAAAGTTGCCCTTAACGAGTGCTGCTGCCTTTACGTAATGGGTGCTTTCTTTTTGCTGGCTTTTGTCATCAAATACTGTCCGGTCACTTCTCATGGCAGTTGCGCCGGCCTTTCTGGTCGCCAAGGTCATATAGGTATTAGGTTCGGGCCAATATACAGATCTGGCAGTATACGTTTCTGTCAATTCGTTTCTAACCAAAAGTTCGTATTTGTTGAGCAGCCCTATCATGGTTTGGATGTTCGCTACAGTTGTATCATTATCAAATATCGTCAGCGCCTCAAGCCGGTTCTTCACGTTTCCCGCATCCCATACATAACCCCCGCTGACAACCTGCACCTTACCCGCCGCTAAATCCTCGATGCCCGATACCAGGGCTTCCTCCGAATCAGGGCCCATCACGCCCTTAGATAATAAAGGGTCCGACTTGACATCTCCATCCATACCCCTTACAATAGGATCCGCACCTGTTAATTTATTCATCCGCGTATGTATTTTGCCAACGCCGCCGTGAAGCGTTAATAAACTGCGCGCTTCCAAGAATGGGAATGTATAGCCTCCACCATCGTCCCCGGTCGGCGTCCAGATAAACGAGAAGCACCCGCCATTAATATCTTTCGTTTCAAGGTATGTCGCTATCTCTCGAGCCAGCCCGTCAACCACGACGTCTTGTCCGCGTTTTTTGTTGTCTTTCTGATTGATACCGATCACAAAAGCAACAGGGATCTTGTTTTTGATAATGCCGGCATTGTAAGCGTCTATTTTTGCCTTTGCCGAATCAACGGTCATCTCGTTCACCTCGATAACTACCGATGTTTTATCGGCAAATGCTCCCTCCGCGTGGCTTGTTTCCGACTGGTATAATTTTCCTACCTTAAGGTGTTGCGAGGCGGTATTGCCACCGTTATCGGTAACCTGCTGTACAATGTTTTGATGCTGATGTGCTGCCTGTAGCGGTGCCGATCCCTGAAGCGCTTTATCGCCCATCACATCGGCTTCGCGTTCCAGGTCTTTATCGTCATTGACGGCAACATCCTCCTTCATTTGTAAAGTAGGTTTTACCCGCCCTTGTTTTTGTTGTACAACATGCCAGGCCTCATGCGGCAGGTGTTTTTCCTGGCCAGGACCCACATGAATATTTGTTCCCTGTGCGTAAGCGAACGCTTGCAGCTGAGCCGGTTCAGTCGAATTATAATGCACCTTGACATCATCTAAACTGTGCCCGGATAAATTTTCGATACCCGTTTTAAGCTGATCTGGTAGCCCTGTCTGGTTATTTTTTTGAGGCGCCCTGTTTTGCTGTTGCGGAGAGGTTTTTGTTTCAAATTGATAGGGCTGTGATTGCCGCGCGCTGTCTTCAGTATGTATTGGCCCGGCCGGAGCTGCGAAAGAATCTAACTGCGTTGGTGTTTCTTCCTCGTCGGCTTTTGGCTGAACGATGTTTTCGTTATATGCAGGTGTTTTTTTACCCGCGTTATTCGACAGTTGTTTAACGTTGGTCGCGGTATTTTGCAATACCGGAACGGCCGGCAAACTTTTGCCTTGCGAGGTAAATTCGTCGGGACTGCGTTCTATCCTGTTCCGGCTTTCTTTTTCGGCTGAGGTACTCTGGCTCATTGTTGGGGTAGAAGATTGTAGTATAAATCTATAGCTTTTTTTTGATGATGCCTGCCTTTCGGTCAATTCTTTTAACGCTGGACACGATAGCTAACGGTTTATTAATAGGTTGTTAATAGAGGTCAATTATGAAGTTTAACTACAATGACCAGGAAAAATATAGTTTTAAGGGAGTAGGCCCGCTACGACAGTCGCCTCGTATGGCCCAAACCTTCACCTCTCCGCTTTAAGCTTTCGTCTCATAACCTCCCTTTTAACATTATTTAACAATTTTATTTAACATATCGCTTGTGTAAAAATACAGGTGGCTTAAATTTGCCCACCGAAATAAAGTTTAGAAGAGACAAAGGAGCAAAGAACAAGGAACAAAGGCAAAAAAATCGTTATTCCTTGATCCTTACTCTTTGATCAAAACACATAGATATGGAAGAATATAAAAGCACAAGTGAGGCCGCGCCGGCGCCAACCTCGTACTCAACGGATATCCGCGCGCTTAACGAGATGATCCAGCGCGAAAGCGAGTTTATCGATCTGCTGAAAATGGAGATGGATAAGGTGATCGTCGGTCAGAAATATATGGTCGAGCGCCTTTTGATCGGCTTATTGGCCGACGGGCACATTTTGCTCGAAGGTGTACCCGGACTGGCAAAAACCCTGGCCATTAACACCCTGGCCAAATGCATCCAGGCCGATTTCAGCCGTATCCAGTTCACGCCAGATTTGCTGCCTGCCGATTTACTGGGCACCATGATCTACAACCAGAAAAAGGAAGAGTTCATTGTGCGCAAGGGCCCGCTGTTCAGCAACTTTATATTGGCTGATGAGATCAACCGTGCGCCTGCCAAGGTACAAAGCGCGCTGTTGGAGGCTATGCAGGAGCGCCAGGTAACCATCGGTGATAATACCTTCCCGCTGCCCTCGCCGTTTTTGGTGCTGGCAACGCAAAACCCCATCGAGCAGGAGGGTACCTACCCGCTGCCCGAAGCGCAGGTAGATCGTTTTATGCTCAAGGTGGTTATCGGCTACCCAAGCAAAGAGGACGAGAAGAAGATCATCCGCGCCAACATTGCCCCGCAAGGCATGTTAAAGCCCAACCCGGTTATCAAACCCGAAGACATTATCAAGGCCCGCAAAGTGGTTCGCGAGGTGTATATGGACGAAAAGATAGAGCAGTACATTATCGATATTGTTTTCGCCACCCGTTTCCCTGAGCAGTACAAACTGGCGAGCTATAAAAACCTCATCAGCTATGGCGCGTCGCCGCGTGCGAGCATTAACCTGGCGCTGGCCGCAAAGGCCTACGCGTTCATTAAACGCAGGGGCTATGTGATCCCCGAAGATGTACGCGCCGTTTGCCACGATGTACTGCGCCACCGCATCGGCCTGAGCTACGAAGCCGAGGCCGAGAACATCACACAAGAGGATATTGTAACCGGGATTTTAAACGCGGTGGAGGTACCGTAGATAAGTCAAAAGTCAAAATTAAAAAGTCAAAAAAGAGACTCAAAAATAGAATTGTCATTTCGAGCGAGCGCAGCGACGAGAAATCTTCTGTAAGCGGACGGTCTGCGATAGAAAGGTCGCAATGAACCAAAATGACAAAGTGTAAAAAAGAGTGAGCGCAGGCTGTCATCCTGAGCTTGTCGAAGGACGGTGCGCAAAGGCCTGCCCGCTATGGTTCGACAGGCTCACTATGACAGCCCCTTTATAGAGAATACAAACCAACATGGCCAAAGACACCAAAGAGCTGTTAAAAAAAGTACGGAAAATTGAGATCAAAACCCGCGGGTTGAGCAATCACATTTTTTCGGGCGAATACCATTCGGCATTCAAGGGCCGTGGTATGGCTTTTAGCGAGGTGCGCGAATACCAGGTAGGTGATGAGATCCGTACCATCGACTGGAACGTGACCGCCCGTTTTAATCATCCGTATGTTAAAGTGTTCGACGAAGAGCGCGAGCTTACCGTAATGCTCATTATGGATGTAAGCGGATCGGAAAACTTTGGCACTCAAAACCAGCAAAAGCAGGACCTTGCCGCTGAGCTTTGCGCCGTTTTGGCCTTCTCGGCGATACAGAACAATGATAAAGTGGGCGTTATCTTTTTTAGCGATAAGATCGAAAAATTCATCCCGCCTAAAAAGGGCAGGAGCCATATCCTGATGATCATCCGCGAGCTGATCGACTTTAAACCCGAAAACAAGGGCACTAACGTCGCCCAAGCTTTGCGTTACTTTACGCAGGTGATCAAAAAGCGCAGCACAGCTTTTATCATTTCCGATTTTATCAGTCCGGCCTTTAGCGATGAGCTCAAGATAGCCAATAAAAAGCACGATATTATTGCCCTGCGTTTGTACGATAAGCATGAAGAAGAATTCCCGGATCTGGGTCTCATCCCCGTAAAGGACGAAGAAACCGGCATCCTGCAATGGGTAAACACCAGCGATAGAGAGGTGCGCAAAGCATTTAAGGTAGAAGCTTTGAAACGTAATGCGCAACTGCAGGACACCTTTAAACGCTCGGGCGTTGATATGGCCGATGTTGGCACACACGAATCGTATGTTAAACCTTTGATGACATTATTTAAAAAGAGGGAAGGCAGGCGTTGATAACCATGAAATTGTATTTGAGATATTTATATATAACTATTTTATTTTTAGTTACTTGTGTTGGTATAAGTAAAGCGCAGGTGTCGGTATCGGCTACGTTGGATAAACCCACCATGCTCATCGGCGAGCAAACCAAACTGCACCTCAGCATAACGTTCCCCGCTAAAGATACGGTGGGCTTTCCGCATTTGGCCGATAGCCTGGTAGCCAAAGTACAGATACTCAATATCGGCAAACTTGACACCACTTTCGATAAAAACGATCTGAATAAGGAAACTATCCACCGTTCGTACTTGATTACCTCGTTCGATACTGGTCAATACGTGATCCCGCAATACACTTTCCATACCAAAAGTGGCGATATCAAAACCAGCGAGGTGGTGCTTACTATCAAATCGGTAGCCGTTGATACGACTAAAGGCATTTATGATATCAAGCAGCCCTTTGCGGTGCAGTATGGTTTTTTCGACTGGCTGCGCGATAACTGGAAATGGGTTGGAAGCGGGCTTGTCGCGCTATTGGCGATAGTGGCATTGATCATTTATCTTATTAAACGACCCAAAACGCCGGTAATAGTTAAGCCCGAAGTAAAACCGCTTATCCCGCCAGATGTTGAAGCCATTAACCAGTTAAATGCTTTGCGCGAACAAAAACTTTGGCAGGCCGACCAGGTAAAAGAATACCACAGCGAATTAACGGAGATCATTCGCCAGTACCTCGAAAAACGCTACGGTATCAAGGCCCATGAGCAAACCAGCGATGAGATATTTGCCGCTCTACGCTATATGGATATCGACGATGACAGCCGTAATAAGCTAAGGCAGATACTGTTACTGGCAGATTTAGCCAAATTCGCAAAGCAAAAACCACTGCCTGCCGAAAACGAGCAGAGTATGGAAAACGCCATCACTTTTGTGATGCATACCAAAAAACAAATTCAGTTAAACCAGGATAAGGGAGAGGGTAACAATGGGTTGGTTTAAGGGAATTGAATTTGCACATCCTATCTTTTTATGGATGCTCATCATCGTACCATTAATGGTGGCCTGGTACATCTGGAAGGAGAAGGAAACCTACGGCGCGTTAAACATGTCGGCCACCAAAGGCTTTGCTGCTAATAAAAAAAGCTATATAAACGTTTTAAGGCATTACGGCATTGTGCTCAGGAGCTTGGCCGTTGGGTTGATCATCGTCGCACTGGCGAGGCCGCAGTCATCCTTAAGCTGGCAGAATACCACCACCGAGGGCATCGACATCATGATCGCATCCGATATTTCGGGAAGTATGCTAGCCGAAGACTTTAAGCCGAATAGGTTAGAAGCCGGTAAAGAGATCGCTATCGACTTTATCAAAGCCCGTCCGGATGACCGTATCGGTCTGGTCATTTTCAGCGGTGAAAGCTTTACGCAGTGCCCGCTTACCATCGATCACAGTGTGCTGGTTAACCTCTACCAGGACATCCACAACGGCATGATAGAAGACGGTACCGCCATTGGCATGGGATTAGCCACTGCCGTTAACCGCTTAAAGGATAGCGAAGCCAAAAGCAAGGTGATCATCCTGTTAACCGATGGTTCGAACAATACCGGATCTATCGCGCCGGCAACTGCTGCCGAAATAGCTAAGC
>Ga0209026_1000569_pt1 | contig 24724 bp, 24 predicted proteins | sample AraplaCL_Col_mCL_FD_184262 | JGI IMG/M metagenome (GOLD analysis project Ga0209026, IMG submission 184262) | Arabidopsis root microbial communities from the University of North Carolina, USA - plate scrape CL_Col_mCL (SPAdes) (version 2) | ecosystem: Host-associated > Plants > Roots >... | reverse complement strand
AACGGCACCCTTGCCGCCGCGCTGGGTCTCGGCCTGCGGCTGTGGATCGCCGGCGTCCTTCTGTGGCTCGTGGGCCAGGCCTTCGGCATCTGGGCGGCGAAGAAGGACCCGCACTTCGTCGAGGTGGTCCGCCGCCACGTCCGCATCCCACCGGTGCTGGGGGTCTGACGATGTTCGACCTTCGCGAATACAGGTCCCGCGCCGCGCGACTGCCAGACTATCTGCCCTGGGCTGCCCTGATCGGGCCGGGCGTCGTGCTGAACAAGGACGGGGCCTTCCAGCGCACGGCGCGCTTCCGTGGACCCGATCTGGACTCGGCGACCGCGGCCGAACTCGTGGCGGCATCGGCTCGGTTGAACGCGGCCCTACGGCGGCTTGGCTCGGGGTGGGCGATCTTCGTCGAGGCGCAGCGCAACGCCGCCGAAACCTATCCCTTGAGCGACTTCCCGGACCCGGTGTCGGCGCTTGTGGACGAGGAAAGACGAGCAGCCTTCGAGGAACATGGCGCGCACTTCGAGAGCGCCTACTTCCTGACGTTCGTCTATCTGCCGCCGGCCGAGCGGACCGCCCGCGCGGAAGGCTGGCTCTACGAGGGCCGCACGCAACGCGGCGTCGATTGGCGGGAGGCCATCGAAGGGTTCGTGGACCGCACGAACCGTGTCCTTGCTCTGCTGGAGGGCTTCGTGCCCGAGGCGGCTTGGCTCAGCGACGCCGAGACCCTGACCTACCTTCATTCGACGGTCTCGACCCGTCGGCATGGGGTCGGGGTGCCGGATACCCCGATGCACCTGGACGTGCTGCTGGCGGATGAACCGCTGATAGGCGGCCTCGAACCGCGCCTCGGCGACGCCCATCTGCGCGTGCTGACCATCGCCGGCTTTCCGGCATCGACGTGGCCTGGCCTGCTGGACGAGCTCAACCGCCTCGCCTTTCCCTATCGCTGGACGACGCGCGCGATCTGCCTCGACAAGGTGGACGCCGCGCGGTTGCTCGGCCGCATCCGCCGGCAATGGTTCGCCAAGCGCAAGTCGATCATGGCGATCCTTAAAGAGGTCCTGACCAACGAGGCCGCCGTTCTTGTCGACACCGACGCGGAGAACAAGGCGCTCGACGCGGACGCCGCCCTCCAGGATCTCGGCGCCGACGCCGTCGGCCATGCCTACGTCACCGCCACGGTCTGCGTCTGGGATGAGAACCCGGCGGCTGCCGACGCCAAGCTGCGTCTGGTGGAGAAGACCATCCAGGGCCGGGACTTCACCTGCATGGTGGAGACGCTCAACGCCGCCGAGGCGTGGCTGGGCGGACTTCCAGGGCACGCCTACGCCAACGTCCGGCAGCCGCCCATCTCGACGCTGAACCTGGCACATATGATCCCCCTCTCGGCGGTCTGGTCGGGTCCGGCGCGCAATTGGCACTTGGACGGACCGCCGCTGTTCTTCGCCAAGACCGAGGGCTCCACACCCTTCCGCTTCTCCACCCACCTCGGGGACGTCGGCCACAGCATGGTGGTCGGGCCTACCGGCGCCGGGAAGAGCGTGCTGTTGGCTCTCATGGCGCTGCAGTTCCGGCGCTATCGCAACGCCCAGGTGTTCGCGTTCGATTTCGGCGGCTCGATCCGTGCGGCCGCTCTCGCCATGGGGGGCGACTTCCATGATCTCGGCGGCGCACTCGCGGATGATGGAGCGGCCGCGGTCGCCCTTCAGCCGTTAGCGCGTATCGACGAACCTGCCGAGCGGGCCTGGGCGGCCGAGTGGTTGGCCGGTCTGCTGAGCCGGGAAGCGGTGTCTGTTTCGCCCGAGGCGAAGGAGCACCTCTGGGCCGCGCTCGGCTCGTTGGGCTCTGCGCCGCTGCCTGAGCGGACGATCACAGGCCTGTCGGTTCTGTTGCAGTCCAACGAACTCAAGCGGGCGCTGCAGCCCTTCACCGTAGCTGGGCCCTGGGGTCGTCTGGTGGACGCCGAAAGCGAGCGACTTGGCACGGCGGAGGTGCAGGCGTTCGAGACGGAGGGGCTCGTCGGGTCGGCCGCCGCGCCGGCCGTCCTGGCCTATCTTTTCCATCGCATTCAGACACGCCTCGACGGCCGACCGACGCTGGTGATCGTCGACGAGGGCTGGCTCGCGCTGGACGACGCGACCTTCGGCGCGCAGCTGCGCGAATGGCTGAAGACGCTGCGCAAGAAGAACGCGTCCGTGGTGTTCGCTACCCAGTCCCTGGCGGACATCGAGCAGAGCGCCATCGCCGCCTCGGTCGTCGAGAGCTGCCCGACGCGCATGTTCCTCCCCAACGACCGGGCACAGGAGCCGCAGATCTCGGCCGCCTATGCGCGGTTTGGGCTGAACGCCCGGCAGGTCGAAATCCTCAGCCGCGCTATCCCCAAGCGCGACTACTACTGCCAGTCGCGGCAGGGGAACCGGCTCTTTGAGCTCGGCCTCGGTGACGTGGCGCTCGCCTTCTGCGCCGCCTCCGCCAAGTCTGACCAGACGGCGATCGCCGGGCTTCTCGACGAACACGGCCCCGAGGGCTTCGCCGGGGCGTGGCTGCGTCACCGCGGCCTCGACTGGGCCGCGGACCTTGTGAGGTTGCAGGCGCCTATCCCCCGCACCCCGGAGACAGCCCGATGATCAGCAAGAAGTCCCACTTGGCGGCGACGGCCATTGCGTTGGCGCTCGCCTGCGCGACCCCGTCGGCCGCGCAGCGCATCGTCTACGATCCGACGAACTACGCCTCCAACGTCATGCAAGCCGCCCGCGCGCTGGAGCAGATCAACAATCAGATCCGCAGCCTGCAGAACCAGGCGACAAGCCTACAGAACCAGGCCCGCAACCTCGCGCAGCTGCCGTACTCGTCGCTGCAGACACTGCAGGGCAATCTCGGCCGGGTCGGCGGTCTCATGCAGCAGGCCCAGCGGGTCGCCTACGACGTCCAGGCGATCGAACGGGAGTTCCGCCAGAACTACACGGTCGGCGCCGGCTCATCGGACGCGGCGTTGGTGGCGCAGGCGAACGCGCGTTGGCGCAACTCCGCCGCGGCGTTCGAGGACGCACTCAGAGTACAGGCCGGCGTGTTCGCGGGCCTCAACGGGGGCCGGACCGAACTCGGCAAGCTCGTCAGCGAGAGCCAGGGCGCCGGCGGTATTCTGCAGGCCACGCAGGCGGGTAACCAGTTGCTCGCCCTCCAAAGTCAGCAGCTCACGGATCTCACGGCGATGATCGCGGCTCAGGGGCGAGCATCCGCGCTGGAGCAGGCCGACCGCGCTGCAAGTCGGACCCAGGCACAAGAGCAGTTTCGCCGCTTCATGGATCGGCGCCAGGGTTACCAGGCGCAACCCGTGGAGATCTTCAGATGAACCGCAAGTTGGTCCTTGCCACCGTTACCGTCGCGTTTCTTGCGCTAACCGCCTGTGATCGCGTCGCGGCTCCGAAGCAAGCGAGCGAGATGACGCCGGTGACCCTTTCGTCAGAGCTCCGGCGCTGCAAGGAGCTCGGGCTCAAGGCCTACGACGATCCGAAGTGCAAAGCTGCGCAGCAGGAGAGCAACGATCGGTTCCTGGGCACTTCAAAGGGGCCCGGGTCATGAACACAGGCGTTGCTGACCGCTTCCTTGATGTCTTCAGCCGCTACATCGACTCCGGCTTCGGGCTGCTCGGCGGCGAGGTCGCGTTCGTCGCGAGCACCCTCGTCGTCATCGATGTCACGTTGGCGGCGCTGTTCTGGTCGTGGGCAGCTGGCGACGACATCATCGCACGTCTCATCAAGAAGACGTTGTATGTTGGTTTCTTTGCGTTTTTGCTCTCGAACTTCAATGCGCTCGCGCGAGTGGTCTTCCTCTCATTCTCGGGGCTAGGCCTGAAGGCTGCGGGCGCTGGCCTCTCCGCCAACGACTTCCTCCATCCCGGCAAGATCGCTCAAGCCGGCATCGACGCCGGCAGGCCGCTGCTTGCGTCTGCAATGGAGAAGTCAGGCTTTCCGCAGTTCTTCGACAACTTTCCTCAAATCGCAGTCCTCATGGTGGCCTGGCTGATCGTGCTGGTCGCTTTCTTCGTGCTGGCCGTGCAGCTGTTCGTCACGCTCATCGAGTTCAAGCTCACGACGCTGGCAGGCTTCGTGCTTGTGCCGTTTGGCTTGTTCGGAAAGACGGCCTTCCTCGCCGAGCGCGTCCTCGGCAACGTGATTGCGGCCGGGATCAAGGTCCTGGTGCTGGCCGTCATCGTGGGGATCGGATCGACACTCTTCGGCGAGTTCGTCCGCGATTTCGGGCCACAGCCCTCCCTTGAAGAGGTCCTGTCACTAGCGCTCGCCTCGCTGTGTCTCCTCGGCCTGGGAATCTTCGGTCCGGCCATCGCGAACGGCTTGGTCTCCGGTGCCCCTCAGCTCGCCGCAGGAGCGGCAGTCGGCACAGGCCTGGCCGCGGGCGGTCTCGCTGCCGCCGGCGTGATGGGCGCCCGCGCTGCCGCCGGAGCCGCGGCTGGCGGGCTCCGAGGCGCAGCCGCCGCAATCCGGCCGTCGCGGCCCGGGCCGAGTGGTAGCAGCGGTGGCGCCAGCTCGCCGTCCGGCGGTCCATCAGGCGGTGGCTCGCCGAATGGCGGCGCTCCGGCATGGGCGCGCCAATACCAGCAGCGGCAGGACGCGGCCCACGGGGCCAGCACCGCCGCCCACGCAATCCGCTCGGGTGACCATCCGAGCGGCGGAACCTCCGTCACCCTTGCTGAGGACCGGTCATGAATGTCTTCACACGCCCTGGCCTGCGCTACGGCGCGACGCCAACGCTCGAAACGCCCTACCAGCGCGCGGCGCAGGCTTGGGACGATCGCATCGGCTCCGCCCGAGTTCAGGCGCGCAACTGGCGCTTCATGGCCTTCGGCGGTCTTGCGCTGTCCGCCGCTCTTTCAGCCGCGCTGGTGTGGCAGGGCGCGCGCGGATCGGTGACGCCGTGGGTCGTACAGGTCGATCGGCTGGGCCAAGCCCAGGCTGTTGCCCCGGCTGCCGCAGGTTACCGACCGACCGATCCACAGATTGCCTGGCACCTGGCGCGCTTCGTCGAGGAGGTGAGGGCAATCCCTTCAGATCCGATCATCGTGCGGCAGAACTGGCTGCGTGCTTACGACTACACGACAGACCGTGGCGCGCAGGCGCTGAATGAGTACGCCCGAGCCAACGATCCCTTCAGCAAGGTCGGCCAAGTCCAAGTCGCGGTTGATGTTTCCAGCGTCATCCGAGCCTCCCCTGACAGCTTCCGCGTGGCCTGGATCGAGCGACGCTACGTCGATGGCGCGCTCGCGACCACGGAACGCTGGACGGCGATCGTGACCGTCGTCCTGCAGCCGCCTCGAACCGCAGAGGCGCTCCGGAAGAATCCCCTCGGCGTGTTCGTGCATGCCGTGAACTGGTCTCGGGAGCTCGGGTGATGCGTAGTCTCGGCACATACGCCTGTGTGGTTGCTTCGACCGCGCTAGGAGGATGCGCTGTCCTCCGCCCCCTGGTGAGCCAGGCCGCGCCCAAGCCGACACCCGTTGCAACGGCTCCGGCTTCCGCCGCTCAGGTCGCACGCCCTGCGGCCGCGGTGGCCATGGCGCCCATTCCAAACCCGCCGACGAGCGCCAGGCGGAGCGTGGCGAGGGCCGTCCCGGCAGATCCAACGGCGCGCGTCGCTTTGGCGAACGCCGCGGCTCGCGTTCAGCCCAAGATCAGCGACTACGCCAACGCTGCACAAATCTATGAGTACGAAGATGGCGCGCTCTATCAGGTCTACGCCTCGCCAGGGCGGATCACAGATATTGTCCTCCAAGAGGGCGAGACGCTTTCAGGGAACGGGCCGGTCGCCGCAGGCGATACGACGCGATGGATCATCGGTGACACCGAGAGCGGATCTGGCCGCGCCAGGCGCGTCCATATCCTGGTGAAGCCCACCGGATCGAAGCTTCAGACCAACCTCGTGATCAACACGAATCGTCGGACCTACCATCTGGAGCTCCGAGCCACGCCAGCGACCTACATGGCGTCCGTCGCGTGGCGGTATCCCGCCGAAGAGGCGGCGGCCGCCGCTGCGGCTGCGGCGGTGGAGCAGTACGCGCTGCCGACGGTCGCCGTCGATCAGTTGAACTTCGGCTATCGGATCAGCGGGGACCGAGCCTCTTGGCGCCCGGCGCGGGTTTATGATGACGGTCGCCAGACCTACATCGAGTTGCCGGCGACGGTCGTGCAAAGCGAGCTGCCGCCGCTCTTCGTGGCCGGCGCGGACGGCAAAGTCACGGACCTGGTGAACTACCGGGTCATCGGCAAGCGGATCGTCGTCGATCGCATCTTCCCCCGGGCGGAGCTGCGGCTGGGTGACAGCCGAGGCGCCAAGCGCGTCCGCATCGAACGCACGGGGGCAGGGGCATGACCGCCATTAGCCGCCCCTCTGAGCAGGACACGGCCCAAGAACTTCGTCTGCGATCGAACAGGCCGCGCGTTGCCAGGCTATCCCGCAAGGCGTTGGTCACTCTGACGGCCGTGTCATCGGTCGCAATCGTGGGCGCCGTCGCCTACGGCATGACATCGGGCACCAGCGAGCACAAGTCTCGCGAAATCTATAATGTCGGCGGCCAGCCCCCGGAGCGTCTGAACCGACTCCCTCGCAACTATGGTGAGACGCCGCCCCTCGGGCCGCCGCTCCCTGGCGACCTCGGCGCGCCCATCCTCGCAGCGAATCCACCGCCGCCGGGGATAGCGAACGCACAAAATGATGCGGCCATTCAGCAGGCCGAAGCCCACCGCCAGCATGTGCAACGGGAGCGCGATGCTGCCCGCATGAGCCGCCTGTTCGCTGCTGAGGCGCAGGCGCGAGGCGTCGACGCGGCCGAACGTCTTGCTGTCGCGGGCGATGCTGTAGGTGCCAGGCGCACGATCCTCGACGGCCCTGTTGATCGCCGGACGACCAGTCCAGATCGCCTGCAGGACCCTCCGTCTCCCTTCGTCCTGCAAGCCGGAGCCATGATCCCTGCCGCCTTGGTCACGGGCATCAAGTCGGACATCCCAGGCCAGATCGTCGGCCAAGTGACCGAGAACGTCTACGACAGCGTGGCCGGGCGATATCTACTCGTCCCCCAGGGCAGCAAGCTCATCGGCATCTACGATACGCAGGTCGCCCATGGTCAGAGTCGCGTGCTACTCGCGTGGACGCGGCTCATTCTCCCGAACGGTCGGTCGATCGTGCTTGAGAAGCAGCCTGCCGGGGACGCCGCCGGCTACGCCGGCCTGCGCGACCGGGTCGACCGCCACTGGGGCGAGTTGTTCGGAGCAGCGGCCTTATCGACGATCCTGGGGATCGGCGCGCAACTCGGCGAGGATCCTCGAGACAGCGACATCGTCCGCGCGCTGCGCGACGGCAGCTCGGACACCTTCAACCAGGTCGGCCAGCAGACCGTCGGGCGCAGTCTGAACATCACGCCCACCCTCACCATCCGGCCCGGCGCGCCGGTGCGGGTCATGGTCACTCGCGATCTCATCCTCGAACCCTACCGGCCCTGAAGGAGGCGTCAGATGGCCAAGCTCAAGCTCTCCGAAATCCTTGATGACACGCCCGTGCGGGTCACCGTTGAACTTCCCGCCGCGGTGCATCGTGACCTTGTCGCCTACGGCGAGGCGCTGAAGAGGGAAGGAGGGAAGGCCGTCGAGCCGGTGAAGCTGATCCCGCCGATGCTGTCGCGGTTCATGGGCACGGATCGTGCGTTCACCCGCATGAAGCGTCCAGGTGAAAGAGTCCGGTCCTGACTCGAAGGGGACATTGGGAAGGTCAGCACTAGGACGCGGTGCGAGTCCCTAGGGGGGCGAACCCGAGCGGCCCGGTCTGGCGCAGAGCTCCCTTCGCGCTTCGCAGGAGCGAACCTCAGGAATGGCTGGAGAGCGGGTGTTGGGCCGTGGTCGCACTCTGGAAGTGAGAGGCCCTACGTCGTCGCTTCCGCAGCGCGGTCAGGTGCGGACCGGCGCGCCCTCGTCGAGGCGGCGGCGAATGAAGTCGGCCGCCAGGCGGATGGATTGCCGCGCCTTTGGCGTGCTCGTCCGTTCCCAGACGTGGGTCTCGTCGGACCAGAGGCGGACGGTGAGGTCCCCGCCGACGCTGCGCATACGGTCGGCCAGCCGTACCGCGTCGTCGTAAAGAATGTCGCCCTGGCTGGCGTGGATCAGCATCGGCGGGAACCCTTTGAAGCTGCCGAAGAGGGGGGACGCCATCGGGTCGGTGGCTGGCCGGCCGTTGAGATAGAACCGGGCGACGAGCGCCAAGCTCTCCATGGTGTAGGGCGTCGTGCCCAGCAGTGACGCGGCGGTGACCGACCAGCTCTGCAGGGAGAGGTCGGCCCACGGTGACAGCAGGACCACGCCGCTGGGCATCGGCAGCCCGCGGGCCTGGGCCTGCTGCAGCGCCGACAGCAGGATGGCGGCGCCGGCCGACTCCGCCAGGGCGACGACAGGCTCTTCGGGCCAGGTCGCCTGAAACCAGGTCCAGGCCGCCAGGATGTCGTCCACCGCCGCCGGACAGGGGTGCTCCGGCGCCAGGCGATAGCTGGGCGCGAAGACCCGCGCCTCAGCCGCGGCGGCGAAACGGGCGACCAGCTGGGTGATGCGGGGCGACCGATCGGCGATGAAGGAGCCGCCGTGGACGTAGAAGACGAAGCCGCGCGGTTCGGTCGCCCGCGGCGCGAACCACTCGGCCGGCGCCGGCGGCGGCGCGAGGCCTGCACCGGGACCGGTCTGGCGGATCGCCTCGGCCTCGACCCGCGCCAGCACCGGCGCATCGAAGCGCATGTGGAGGCGCCGCTGGCGCGCGGTGTAGGCCGCGAGGGCGTCCGGCCCAGCCGCCTCGGCGCGCAGGCAGGCGCGCATGGACGCGGTGACGATCCGCTGCATGAGGCGGTTGGCCGCCCGCCGCGCCAGCCTTTTCAAGCCGGCGCCGACCGGCTGGTCCATCTGCTCGACCCGGGCCGGGATCGCTCCCGCCTCGCCAATGCTCGCTGCCGAACCCATACTCACACCGACTCAGACGGACACCATGAGACGACCATGAGCGACGATGACGCTTTCGACCATCGTCTGGCGCGACAGGCCGAGGCCTACAGCCAGCTCTACCCGTCGGTCGTGCCGCGGCTGAAGGCGGCGTTCGAGTCGGGTGACCCCGCGTTGCGGGCGCTGGCCGGCGCCATGCGCGCCGCCCTGTCGCGCGCGGAGGATCAACGCGAACGGCGCTTGCGTGACACCTGGGGGCTCAGCCCGCAGGAGGCGCGCGTGACGCTGCGGCTGGTCGACGGGGCGACGGTGGCGGCGTGCGCCGACGAGATGGGCGTCGCGCGGAGTACGATCCGGACCCATGTCAAGGCGGCGTTCGCCAAGACGGGCTGCACACGACAATCTCAACTGGCCTCCCTGCTTCGCGATCGTCCGGGGATTCCGCCGTCAGACGGGTAAGTTGCTGTTAAGCATCGCGAAAAAATCGAAACGGGCCTCCCCCATTTTGGGGAGGTTCGCATCGCCGACGCTTCTTAGGTTCGTCCCCACATGTCGCGTCGAGCGACTTGGGGGTACCAGATGCCAGCCTATTTCACGTCACAGAGCCTGAGCCTGCCGCTGCGAGCGGGCTTCGCGGGGGCGTATGTCCACGAGGTCGGCGTTGGCGACTTCACCGGCGACGGCAAGCTTGATGTGGTGCTGAGCTATTTCCTGTTCCCGCTGGAAACCCGGGGTACGTCCATCCGCCTGCTGACGGGCGACGGCGCGGGTGGTTTCACCGACGCCACGACCCAGATCTTCGGCTCCGCTGCGCCGACGACGGTGCATGCGCGCGAAACGATTGTGGCGGATTTCAACCGCGATGGCCGCGCCGACATCTTCCTCGCCGACCACGGCTATGACGCCAATCCATTCCCTGGCGCACAAAACGGCCTGATCCTGTCGTCCGGCGCGACGGGACTGACCAACGCCACGGCGCAGCTGCCACAGGTTCAGGACTACACCCACTCGGCTGAGGCAGCCGACATCGACGGGGACGGCGATCTCGACATCTTCGTCGGCAACGGCGGCGGTGGGCAGGCGCTTACGACGCCGTACTTCCTGATCAACAACGGCTCGGGTGCGTTCACGCGCAGCGACGCCGGACTGCCGTCGGTGCTGACGAGCGGCGCCAAGCCGAACCATTGGAGCGAGGGCTTTCTCGACGTGGATGGCGACGGCGACAAGGACCTGTTCCTTGGCTCCAGTCTCAACAGTCCCGCGCAGCTCCTGATCAATAATGGTCAAGGCGTCTTCGCGCTCTCCAGCTTGGCCATGCCGGCTGGTTCGGCGAACGCCGATGCGGTCGACATCCAGTCGCTGGACGTCAACGGCGACGGCCGGCCAGACCTGGTGCTGAGCTATTCGGTCTTCGGCGCGGGCGACCCGACCCGGCAGATCCAGTTGCTGATCAACAACGGCCAGGGCGGCTTCAGCGACGAGACCGCCAGCCGCCTGCCTGGCTCGATCCAGGGCGGCGCCTGGAGCCGTCGCGTCCATCTGACGGACGTGAATGGCGACGGCCTGACCGACATGGTGCTGTCGAACGGCTCGTCGACGCCGATCTACCTGGCCGACGGGCGCGGGTCCTTCATCCAGCTGCCCAACATCCTGCCGGGCAACGCCTTCGACCAGATCACTCCGGCCGACGTGAACGGTGACGGGCGTGTGGACTTCATCACCTGGCGGGGCCTGTTCGATGGCGCCGAGCAGCTGCGGATCGACCTCTCGATGGACGCCGGGACAAACCAGGTCGGCGGTGCCGCGGCCGAGGGGCTGCTCGGCGACGCCGACAACGACACAATCAACGGTGGTGGCGGCGGCGATGTGATCTTCGGTGCTGGCGGGACGAACTATCTGCGTGGCGACGAGGGCGACGATTACATCGTCGGTGGTCGCGGGTTCGACGACATCAACGGTAACATGGGCAACGACACCTGCGTCTCCGGCGGCGGCGACGACTGGGTGGTCGGCGGTAAGGACAACGACAGCCTCGCCGGCGGCGCCGGCCAGAACCTGGTCTACGGCAACATCGGTAACGACACTTGCGAGGGCGGGGACGGGAACGACATCGTCCGAGGTGGTCAGGACAACGATACCATCGCGGGCGGCACCGGCGATGACTATGTGTCGGGAGACCGGGGCGACGACACGGTCGCCGGCGGCTTGGGCGCCGACATCTTCCACACCTTTGGCGATGCCGGGATCGACCGCGTGGTCGACTTCAGCTTGACCCAGGGCGACAGGGTCCAATTAGACCCTGGGACACAGTACACGGTGGCCCAGGTCGGCGCGGACACGGTCATCAGCATGACGGGGGGCGGGCAGATGACCTTGGTCGGCGTGGAGATGAGCACTCTCACCGCAGGCTGGATATTCGGGAGCTAGCCTTTGCCGCAACGGCAACCGACGCGCGTCACCCACGCTCAAGCCTGCAGGGAGGAGCTCCGGCCGGAACCTACACCGTCGAGGCCTTGCGCCGAACCGACGTCAGATCTTCCTTGTGGCCGAACGTCCCTCATGGGTGGATCACGGCCTCAGCAACGACCCGGCAAGCGGAATCAGGCCGTACGTTGGCGAACGGCCGGTTCCTGGCGACATCCCAGCGACCGCTCCTGGCGCCAAGTGGGAGCAGCGGCGCCCGGGCGGCCCCTCCAGTTAACGGCGCGACAACGGAGTGTTCGTACCGTCGATCCTGGATTTGGGGGCATTCGAGTTCTGCATGCTTCGTAAGCGTAAGGCCTGGGCGGCCGCCGCCCTGACCGGGTGCCTGCTCATGTGCGCCGGCGCGACCGCACAGAGCGCCTTACAGGCGATCGGTCCAGGCGAGTCCGTCAAGGGCGCTCTCATCGCCACGACGCCATCGGCATCGGATGCAGCCTCGCGCTACGACTGCTACGTGCTGCGCGTGACCGCAGGGGAGCCCGTTGAGCTGACGCTGGCTTCGGCGTCCTTCTCGCCGAAGCTGTCGGTCGGCCGCGGCGCGACCTGCTCGGGCGCCAGCTTCCAGTTCGTGAAGACGGGCTCCGCCGAGGCCCGGCTCGTCTTCAAGCCCGCGCCCGGCCGCTACATGGTGATGGTCCAGGCCGCGGACGGCCGGCTGGGGGGCTACACGCTCACCGGTGGTGGCCAGGGCGCGACGCAGATGGCGGACGCCGGCGGCGTCTCCCGTCGTGAGATCATGGACGCCCAAGTCGGCAAGCGCCGCGCCGAAGTGGCCGAGGAAGAGCGGCGGCAGGCCGAGGCGGCGCGTCACGCGGAAGCGGCCCGTCAGGCCGAACTCGAACGCATTCGCGAAAGGGACGAAGAGGCCCGGATCGCCCGGGAGGCGCAGGAGCTCGAAGACGCGGAGGAGGAAGCCGCGCGTCCCAGGGTCAACCCGATGCAGGTCTTCGCCGATACGCTGAACAGCGAGATGCAGAAGAACGCGCAACAGCGCGCGCAACAGCAGGCCTTCCTCGACAATCTTGCCGCCCAGCAGCGCGCGGCGCAGCGGGCGCGGTTGGAGCGCGAGGCGCACGCGCAGCGCCAGGCCGCCGAGCGCGCCTCCGAGGCCCGCCAGCTCGCCGCCGCCGACGCCGCTCAGCGCCAGGCCGCAGCCGAGGCGCTGGCCCGCCAGCAACGCGAGCAGCAGCTCGCGCAAGCCCGGCGTACCGAGCAGCAGCGCCTGGTCCAGCAGCAGGTCGTGCAGCAGCGTCAGCAGCAGCTGGCGCAATCGCAAGCCTCGATCCCACAGTCCCGGCCGGCTGGCGGCGCACCAGCCCTCGGGCCGGCCAGGGCCGGCCAGGCCTCGATACGGCCCGATCCCATGCAGTGCGTGACGCGGCCTTCGGTGCAGCGCGGCAGTCTCTGCCCCAACAACACCCTCAACGTGAGCGTCGTGAATGGGTGTCCGGAGCCGGTCACCATCAAGCTGTGCCTGAAGAAGACCGACGGCAGTTGGGATTGCGGCCGCGGCACAAAGAATCCGCAGGAGGCGTACTCGCACCCGGTCTGCAACGCGACGAGCGAGACCTTCGTGGGTGTCGTCTACCGCGACGGCGGGGGCCCGATGCCGAGCCCGCAGTGACACGATGGCTCCGGACCTCGTGATCAGAATGTTCTCAGGAGACCAAATGCATCGGCTGTACGTCGCCGCGCTCGTTGCGGCCGGCTTCGCGGCTGCGCCGCCGGCGCACTCGCAGACCCTGGCCCCCTTCACTGACCCGCAGGTATGCTCGGCGGACGGAAAGGACCTCGAAGGGTGCCGTGCGGCGTTGTCGGCGCTTCTGCAGGTCGAGCCGGACAACCACCTGGCCCGGCTCCGCATGGCGGATACCGACTATCATCTCGACGACGCGCCAGCGGCGGCGGCCGGCATCGGCGCGGTGCGCGCGCGGGTCGGGCCCGAGCGGTTCGAGGCCCTGCTCGCGGCGCAGAAGGACTTCATCGCGGTCGGCGCCGCCGACTGCCGCATGATCCTACACGTGACCCGGAACGAGGTGCAGTGGCGCGGCCCCTGCGTCGCCGGGCTCGCCGATGGCAAAGGCGAGCTTCGAACGTACGAAGGCCGTCGCGCGTGGACGCAGACGGCGACCCTCAAGGGGGGCGTGCCGGTGGACGATGCCATGACCTGGGGCGTCGAGCAGACCGGGCCCGGCGCATTCCAGCACTGGCAGTGGATCGAAGGCGCTCGGACCCATCTCATCAAACCTGAGCAGGTCCCTGCGGAGGCGAGGCCGTTTCTGGCCGAGGCCGTGCAGGCCCTGCCGGGCCGTCTCGTCAAAGCTCGCGTCGAGAGCTCGACCCGAGCCGACAATGCGAAGCTCGCGGTGGGCTGGCCTCGGCACTGTTTCGGCTATCGGAGCCTGGGGACGGAGCGCCATCGGCTGACCGTCCAGACCCCTGGCCGCCAAGCGTGGATCGCGATCCAGCCGGGCGCCAGCTGCAACACGGCCACCTGGCAACTGGGGGCGGCAGGGCCCGGAGGCTTCGAGAAGCTGGCGCCTGCGGGCGCGGACACTGTGAGCGTGGACGTGGTGCTGGGCGCCGGACGCTACGTCATCGCCGTGGCGGGCGGCGTCGAGCCCGGCCCCTACATCCACACGCGCGAACAGCTGCCGAACGGTCCGGGCGTGGGTCTCGGGCCCGGCGCGCCCGAGCCGCCGTCTCAGTCGCCGGGCGGGCAGGCCAGCACGCTGGAGTTCAAGGCCCTGCGGACCTACCGGACCGGCGAGGTGATCAGGGATTGCCCAACCTGTCCGGAGATGGTCGTCGTGCCGCAAGGCGCGTTCATGCTGGGCTCGCCGGCGACCGAGGAAGGCCGCCAGGGCGCGGAAGGGCCCCGCAAGCAGGTGACCTTCAAGCGCGCGTTTGCGATCGGCAAGTACGAGGTGACCTTCGACGAATGGAACGCCTGCGTCGCCGCAGGCGTTTGCGCCGCCAAGGCGGACAACGGCTGGGGACAGGGACGACGGCCAGTAATAAACGTCGACTACAACGACACCCGTGCCTACCTGGGCTGGCTCTCCAAGACGACCGGCTACCTCTACTTCCTGCCCTCGGAGTCGGAGTGGGAATACGCCGCCCGCGCGGGAGCCGACACGCCGTGGAACACGGGGGACGGCATTATCACCGACGACGCCAATATCCTGAACGCCTTCGGCCGGACGGTTCCGGTGGGTGGGTTCCCGGCCAACGCGTTCGGACTTCACGACGTGCATGGCAATGTCGCCGAGTACGTCCAGGATTGTTACGAGGTGGGCTACTTCGAGACGCCCGCGGACGGCCGCGCTAAGCTCGGCAAGACAGGTGAAACCTGTGTCGGCGTGATGCGCGGCGGGAACTATCTGGGCGAGCCCTCGACCGTCCGCTCCGCCGCGCGAATTCAGGCCGGTCCTCCAGGGCCCACCCAGGGCTTCCGCGTGACACGCCTTCTGGATTGACAGGGGATAGCCGCCCAACGGAACTCAACCGCGGCTGAAGTCCGCTGTCCGGCCGGGACCGAATGTCCGGAGCTGGCGCCGAACTGACGTTAGCCTTCGTCCGTTGCCGAACGTTCGAGAAGGGTGGGACGCGGACAATCGCCGTGCCATCCTGCGCGCCCAGTGAATGAGTAAGGACTTCCACAAGAACATCACATACGTCGGCGAGAAGCCGAGCGCTGTGGTCGTCATGGGTTACGACACCATGGTCTCGCTCAAAGGGCCGGGCGCGGGCAAGCAAGTGCTGCGCCCCTTCACCGACGTATGGATGAAGCGCGGCGACGCCTGGATGCTTGTCGCGCGACAGGCGACGATCACCGCCGCGAATTAGGCCGGCTTAGCCAACGTCAGCAACCAGTCAAATTTGCGCTGAGGCGAGGAGGCCCCGACCGGACCTTCGCGTCGTTGCGCATCAGCCGACGTTCGGAACGTCAGCGATAACCCAGGCGCTGCAGTCCGTCCACGCCGAGCACGAGATCACCGAGTATGAGGCCCGCTGGTGGGGCTTCCTGATGTTCGCACGCCACGAGGCCTATAAAGGCGACGCTTACACCGTGAAGGTCGGCGGCACCGACGACGTGCTGACCCAGCGCTTCATCGACTACGTGCTGCAGGACCGAGAGGGCCGGAAGCGGCACGGCCTCACGGCGCCTGTCTGGCAGAAGCGCAAGCCGCCCTCTTCCGGCGCCGCGACGATCTAACTTGCGATGATTTAAGACGCCGGATCGCAAACCAAGTCGCTGAAAACTTCAATCATGCTGTCAGGTGTCACGGGCTTGAATTTGAGAGGAGAAGGCCTCACTTCCCCAATCACACTTCCGTCAGCTCTGTATCCGACTTCGACCACCAGCGCATAATGCTGCGCCTCACAACTGAACTCGTACATCAGTACCTTGGACATGCTTCCGTTGATGTCCGGTTCTCTTTCGATGAACTTGAACTAGGCGCGCCGAGCAGTCTGCGGACCTTTGATGCTTGAACGGTCAATCAGAGCGGTCGAGCCATCGGCAGGGTGACCCGCAGTCGCCCAATCTGCCGCCAGGACTGGCCCTCCGATCGAATTGGCGACCAGAGCGATGAGAGCCAGCCACAACGGCGACCGACGGCCCCCATGCTCTTGGCACGCGTTCACCCCGCAGCGAGCTGCACGCTTCAAAACTGCAAAACGTCGATTCATTCTGAGAAGACCATCAACGAGAAAACTACATAGCCCCTCACCTCCAAGGCAACACGCGAGACGCGACAAGGGGTGAGAGATCGTTGGCGCTGGCGGGGCTTACCGCGCTTGCTCAGCAGCCCGAACGCAAATGAGCCCGCCGGATGGGGGCCGGCGGGCTCAAATGAAGGTCGCGACCCGAGGGGCGCCGGCACAGAACGCAAGCTTCCCGTCTTTGGCATCTATCCGGGAAGCGGAGTCTGGCCGCACACGCGTGAACGTCCGTTTCCCGGAGCGATCCCAAGGACCGCTCGTGGCGCGAGGCGGATGTCCCCGGCACGTCGAGTGCCATGTCCGAACCAGGCCCGACGCGCGGGCGCTGGCGACAGGTCCGGCACCGCGCCTGGTCGGCGGATCGCAAACCGACCAAGCTTCGCCGGGGGCCGGGCTGCGCCCCGATCACAGTGAACTTCTGAACTTCGGATAAGACTTGGTGTCGACGCCCAGGACCGCGGCGGCGGCATCGACCTTCGGGTGATCGCCCTTGGCCCGCCAGCGGTCGTACGTCTGGCTGTTGTTCTCGATCACGGCCAGCAACTTGGTCATGCGCGCCGCGTCGATGCGGGTCAGCAAGGGCGCGATGAACTTTCCAAACCGTCTGTCGGCGTCGTCGTAGCCGCCGGACACGCCATAATTTTGGATGGCGATTTCAAAGGCATCCTGCAGCAGGCCCTCTTCTTCGGCAGCATCGAGGAACGAGGTCCAAAGGTCTATCGACACGCCATCGAACGCATCGGCGCTCTCGCTCGCCAGGGCGGCGATATGCGCCGCGAAATTCGGATGGAGGAAGGGCGTTGTCAGCTTGAAATCGATGCTTGAGGCGACGCGCGCCTGGATCAGTATCTGGGCGGCGTTGTCGAGCAGGCCGTAGAGCGCCGGATACTCGGTCAGGAACCTGGTCAAGGCGACGAGCAGCTCGGCGTCTGGTCCGACACCGCTGAAATAAGGCTGGTCTCCGGCGACCGCAGCCCGGAACGCGGCCGGGTTGCGAGCATAGACCACGCCAAGCGCGGCGACGTTGATTTCGCGGTTGGCGTCGGTGTCGGCATTGCGCAGCTTGAAGCAGAATTTCCACAGCGTCCGAAAGAGCTCGATCTCAACGGCGGACGGCATGTTCGGAAAGTATCGCGCCTCGAGATAGGTCTTGAGCGTCACCTTCGAGATCAGCGAGATCTTGTTCGTGGCAATGTCGCCCACCAACGCGGCGATGATCTTCTTAGAGAACAGGGGCGGCTTGAGCAGGACGGCTTCCAGCGCGTTGCGGATATGCGCGCGCGTGGCTTCCTTGCTCGGTTGGAACAGCAGATCAGTCCCTGTCAGCACCGGGTGGGCGGACAGATGTCGCAGCTTCTGCAGACCCTGCAATTGGGTGTACTCGCCAACCTCAAGCAGTTTAGTGCGCTTGAACACTTCGTCCAGCAGATAGATCTCCCATTCGGGACTGTTGGGACTGGCCGTCTGCTTGGCTTCGACGTCCTTCAGCAGGGTGGCTGCGGCCGTGTCGGCGTGCATATCCCTCAGGGTTTGGAGTTTGTAGACGAGGTCGCAGACCACCACCGTCCAGAGCATGACCAGGCTGCTGCGATAGCAGCCATTGGCGAACGAGCGGGCGACTTCCTCAAAGTAATCCCGCGAGCGCCTGTCGATGATCTGCTCGGCGGCGAGGTCTATTGAAAAACCTGACATTCGTCCTCAAATTATCTCGCGCGCGGGCAAATGCCTCGCGTGTCCGTACGAATGCCGCACCAGCTCCACGGCGCGCTTTTGGCTCAGGTTGCAGTCAAGATCACGGCAACCTACGCGCCCCAGGCGTCAGGATGAATCCCTGTGTAGTAGACGCCCACGTTGGAATTGGAGCGAAGTGGCCTGACGGCCCATTCCGGCCGGTTTCCACTCCCGACGCCTAGTGCGCGCCTAAGGTCTTTGATCTGTGTGGGCAGGTAATCGACGCGACCAGCGTAGCTTGTCTCGCGTCGGCTGTTGAAAAAGGGAATGGCGCCGTTCTTCTGCCGAAACCAGTCTATGAGATCGGCTTCAACATTCTTGAAGAAGTCAGCTCTGTTCGTGCGTCGAGGTACGCAGATCCGCAGCTCCACGCCCACCTTGCTTCCGAACCGGTGCGCCTCATGCAGCCAGTTCTTGAGGTGTGCCGCCAGGCGCTTAGGCGCCTGGCCCCGCCCCACATAAAGAACCGGCGAGTTGTCCCAAGGGTAGGCCACGACGACCGGTCCGGTCATCCTGATGACGTAGACGCACCGGTCGAGATCACGATCGGAGAAACCCGATTGAGCGAGCATCCCATCCCGGAGCTGCCTGCGCAGCGCCTTCAGGATGGCAGCCTCCTGCTGTGCAGCCGAGTAGTCGAGTTGGATCGGGTCGATCCACGAGATTGTCGATGTCATCTTTAGCGCCCCCTGCGCCGGCAGCGCGCCGCCAGCCTTCCTCTTGTGACTGCGCGGTCAGCGATTAGCCGCTGACGAGCGCCGCCTTGGCTTCCTTGAGGTCGATGCGCGCCTGGACGCCCATGCGCTCGAGGAGGTGCAGGAAGTTGCCCCCGTCGATCAGCGTCAGCGGCTTGCCCTGAGCAAACCGGCGGGCGTCGGGCCCAAATTGCGATGTGGTGACCAGGATGCCCTTCGTCGCCCCCTCGTTCATCACCGTGCCGTAAAGGTCACGCACGGCCGAGACGTCGACGGTGTTCGTGTAACGCTTGGCCTGGATCACGATCTTCCCGCCTCGGATGGGATCGGGGTCGTGGACGATCGCGTCTACGCCGCCATCGCGGCTGGCCTGGGTGACGCGGACCTCGCCGCCGGCGCTCGCGAACTCGCTCTCAAATACTTGGCGCACCAAGTGCTCGAAGTCCTTCCAGTCCATGGCGGCAATGTTCAGGCCCACGTCCATCCGGCTGACCACGTCCTCGGATGGGACGAATCGGTTATCGGGCGCCATCGCACGCTGCAGCGGCGCGATGGGCGCGAGGCCTATCAGCTTCGACGCAGCGACACCTTTGAGCGCCCTGAAGCACTCCTTGGGATCGACTCGCCCAAAGTCTATGCGGTCGATATCCGAGCGGTTGGCGGCGACGCTCAGGATGCAGGAGCGCTCGTCCATGCCGGTCGCCTTGTCCACGTAGTCGACCCATCCATTCAGGGTCACGCGCTCAATGTAGCTGCCGACGTCGGAGGCAAAGGCCACGTGCAGGATGGCGAGCGCAGCCTTGTAGAGGGTCTCATCGTAGAGGCGGGCTCGCTCGGCATCCGAGATATGCTTTTCCACCAGCTCGTGGCGCGCCTGGACGTATCGTACCTCCTTCAGGGTCGGCATCTCGTCAGGGGCGGGGAGGACGAAGTCGATGAGACAGGACTTTGTCGTGGCCACGTACTCCACTTCAAAGTCAGCGCGGAACGGCTCCGGGAACCCTGCGCGTGTGAGCGCGACGTTCACCTGCGTCGGCACGGCCTTGCTGTCGCCTCGCGCCGCGCCTTCGGCGAGCCCGTCAACCATCGCATTGTGCTCGGCCTGGGCGTCGGCGTAGGCGTCCTTGCGGCCTTGCCAAGCCGCCGTGGCTTGAGCGTGAACCTTCACGGCGGCCGCGTTGCGGGCTTTGATGGCTGTACAGTCGTCTGTCCATGCTTGGAGGTCTTCGGCATGGTTCGCTGCGTTGCGCGCGGTGATGGCGTCAGCCGCGGCCACGGCGCGGCGCTTCAGCGCCGGCAACAGGTGCTCTAGGAGTCCGAGTTGCGGGTGAGCGGGCGACTGAGGGATGGGCATGTCCGCGGTGGGTTCAGGGGCAGCCAGGACAGGGGCGGGCTCGTCGAAGTCCGTGGTTCGACGAAGAGACGTCCAGTCGACGATGTGCGATGTCGCGATAACGTCGGCGAGCAGGTCTTTTAGATTCCCAAGTGCGGCCTGCGCGATTTCGGTCCGCGCGGCCGCATCGTCCTTGCCGGTGAAGATGAGATGTTGGCGATGGTTCCGCGCTGCTTGCTTCGCCCAGATCTCGGCCCATTGCGCGCGAAGGGCTGCGGCCTTTTGCTCAACAACCCACTGGTCGTTGCCGCGGATCATCCGATAGCGGTTCAGCCCGTCGTGCCGGACCTCGATCTGCCACATAGTCCATCCCCCCGGACGAAAGGTGACCATAGGGCAGCGTTGTCGGGTGCCGCAACCCACGGATGCCACGAGGCCCGCCTGCCCCGTGGTAGCGCCGAGCGGAGGAGAGCACGAAAGGCGTGTTCTCCTCGTAGGCGCGGGCCCAGGTCGAACAGCTGCAGACTTCCATTCCGAACCGGGCAACGCGATTGGCGATCTCCGTGCCGTAGCCTTGGCCATAGGCGCGAACGTCTGCTTCGCGGACGAAAGCCAACTTCTCCTTCTGGCGCAGGGCTGACGTCGAGCCCAAGCCCATGCCCAAGGTCTGAGATGCATGGATTGCGGATTGCAGGTGAAGCGTGGCTCTTGTTTGATCTAACCGCGAAGGCCTTCGAGGCGCTCAGATGGTCGCACGATTGACGGTGGTTCTTACCCTGCTCCCAGCGGTCGCTCTTGCAGAGCCGCGGCTCGTCTCGTCCTGGCCGCAGGACGGCGCGAAGGCTGTACCTGCGGGAGAGCAAACACTGGTGCTCGAGTTCAGCGAACCGATGGCGCCGGACCGGATGTCGGTGACGACCGGCCAGATCGGCGCAGCGCCCGAGTTCGTAGGTCGGCCTACCTTCTCTGACGACGGGCGCACGTTCCGCATTCGGATGAGACTGAAGCCCGGTCTCACGTACGTCGTCGGGGCCAACGGTCCCAATCACAGAAACTTCCAGAACCTGCGCGGGGAACCGGCTGCGCCCAGCATAGTCCGGTTCGAGACCGCAGAACGGGCTGCGCCCTGAGCCAAGGTCAGCAAAGGGTCAGAAGCGGTCGTTCGAGGCAGGACGCCTTAAGGTCGGCTCGATCCGAAGCTCCGCTTCTGGCGCGCAGCGGACGTTCTACAGGATCCGGCGTCCCTTCATTGAAGCTGAGCGGCGGGCAGGTGTGGGACACGCGCGAGGCTGGGGCCATCGGCCGAGGACCCGGGCGAGCGGGTCCACCGCGTGACCGAGTTGACGAGGTCGACCATCGTTTGGAAGTCGGCGCGCGGGGCGTCCGCATCACCGAGTTTGACGACAACGAGCCGCGCCGAGGGCACGATGATGACATACTGGCCCCGCGCGCCTCGGGCCAGGAAGCTCCCGGCCGGGAGACCGTGATTGTTCGACCGCGAGGTCAGCCAGAAGCCCGCGCCATAACCATAGGGCTCGCTGCCGGGTGTCAGTGTGGTCGAGTAGCGAACCCAACCGGGTGGCAGCACGCGCTGTTCGCCCACCACGCCGTCGTCGAGGTAGAGCTGTCCGAAGCGCGCCCAGTCGCGAGCGGTGGCGTAGACCTGCGTGGCGCCGATGGGCGAGCCCGTAGCGTCCGTCTCGACCGTGACGGCGCCCATCCCCAGCCTGTCGAACAGCTCCTGGCGGGCGAAGTCCTGGGTGGCGGCCGGGTCGCCGCCGCCGGCGGCCTGCCGGATGATCCGGCCCAGTATGGCGGTGTTGCCGTCGCTGTAGGTCCAGGCCGCGCCGACCGGCGATTTCAGCGGTCGGCTCGCTGCGGCGGCGCCCATGTCGGCCGACGCGAACATGATCCGGTTCGCGGGGTCGAAGGGGGCGTTCCAGCGGGGCATGAGGGACTGCCCGACGTCCAGGCCGCTCCGCATCCGCAGCAGATCGTCGGGCGTGATCGGATGGCGGGGATCGGCGGCGCCGCGCCATTCCGGGACCGGCGCGGGCGCCGACATGTCGAGGCGGCCCTGGCGCACCAGCACGCCGAGCAGCGCATTGGTGACGGATTTGCTCATCGACCAGCCGTGCAGTGGCGTGTCGACATCGACGCCCGGCGCATAGCGCTCGGCGACGATGCGTCCGTCGTAGACGATGACCGCTGCATAGGTGCGGCGGCGCGAACCGTTGGAAGGTTCCGCGAAGGCCATGTCCAGAGCGGCCGCCAGCTGGGCGTCTCCGGCGCGGACCGGCGCGGTTCCGGGGGTGAGGTTCGGGGGCTGGGCCGAGCGAAGCACGGGGCTGGGCGCCTCCATCCCCACGACGCATCCGTAGGGCTCCCGATAGACCGCACGGCGGGCGTATAGACCGGCGAGGCTTGCGGTCACCGCCTTCCGCGTCGGGTCGGCTTGCACATGGATGAGCGGCCCCGCGAGGCCCAGCTGCGGGGCGACAGTGTCCGCGAAGGCGCGCTTCCCGTCGATCCTCGACACGAACATCGCCGAACAGACCTCGTGCGCCGCCATCGCGGTTGGCACGGCGGCGGCGGGCGGCAGGCTCGAGCAGCCGGGGAGGAGAAGCGCGCCGAGCGCCAAGGCAGCTGGGCGAAAATCGCGGATCATGTTCGGGTCTCCGGGTTGTGCGCTTCCATGTGCGCCGGGCGGGACGCGCTGCCGGCACGTCCTCCGCGCGGGGTAGGCGCGACGCGACTGCGGAAGAAAAGGAGGCCGCCCGCCGTGACATCGAACGCCAGGCAGAACGGCGGCCACCAGGCCGGTGTAGCTGGACTCGGCAGGAAACGGCCGTGGATCAGGTCGAGCAGTCCATGGCCTACGAGCCCCGCCACCACGAAGCCGCGGTTCCAGCGGAAGCCCGCGACGGCCAGGCTGGCGAAGCCACAGAGCAGCCAGGCCTCCAAGGCCAACTCGGCCACTGAGCCGCCCTGCACGGCGAAGAGTTCATAGTAGCTGGCGACGACGACGAGCACGACGGGCCAGAAGCTCCGCTCGCGGTCGAAGCCGGCGGCGGCGGCGAGCAGCGCCACGGCGAGGGCAAGGGCGACGCCCGCAAGTCCCGTGACCAGAGGACCGGTCACGATAGGCCGCCCGCCGGGCCAAGCCGGACGAGGAAGCCTGTGAACAGCACCAGGAAGCCGCCGATCTCAGCGACGGCCAGGGCGTAGACGGCCGCGCACACCAGGCCGCCGTGGACCTGCCCCGCGCCGAGCCGGTGAGGCCGCCTCAGCTGGTTGTCGGTGTCCCGCAGCACGGCGTGGACGGCGTAGGACGCCACCGCGGCCGTAAAGCCGGCCACCGCCACCGCCACCGCGACGAGGTTGATCGCGGGCGGCCAGGCGCTGCTCGCGGCGAACGCGGCCAGCACCAGGCAGGCGAAGGCGTACATCAGGGCGGCCCGGTGGCAGATGTCGACATAGGTCGGCGCGAGGCCGTCCGGGTCGGTGATCATCGCGCGGAACTTCCAGACGCCGGTCGTCAGGCCGGCGAGGAAGAAGCCGCCGCAGCTGACATGCGCGAGGGTGGCGGCGTTCATGGGAAGGCGCTCTCTTCTGCGGCGGCTGTGGTGGGGGCAGGGGTCAGTCGTGGCGCGCGGTGGGCGGCGTGTACTCCAGCCCGATCTTCGCCAGGCGCACCTCCGCCGGTCCGTAGCGCTCGCCCATGCTGGCCATCGCCGCTTCGAGTTGCGGCATCGCCGGCCCGACGCCGCCGGGGATGACATAGCGCCCGGGCTGCGGTTGGTCGTCCGGCAGGATTGTGAGGCCGTGGCGCGAGCGGACCGGGGTGCGGCCGGCGTTGGTGGTGACGACCTTGGTGCGATAGCTGCGGGCCCAGACGTCGGCCCGCAGGGCCAGCGCCACCTCGTCGACGCCGTCGGCGATCGGCGCCTCGACGGTCTCGTGGCTCCAGACCGCGGCGAGGTTCTTCATGGCGGCGGCCGTGTCCTCCTTGGTGAGCACGAAGTCGGCCGTCCGGTGTTGCGACGACCACCCGGTCACCCCGAACCGCGCCGCTGTGACGTCCGCCGCGGCGTGGCCGCCGATCGCTTCGACCAGGGCCAGCGACATGGGGATCGAGGCGGTGACGCCGGTGGTCGAGATGATCCGCCCATCCTGCAGGTAGCGGCGGTCGCGGACCCAGGTGGTGTCGGGGCTGCTCTTGCTCAGGCCCTCGATGGCCGACCAGTGGGTGACGGCGCGTTTGCCCTTCAGAAGCCCGGCGTTCGCCAGCACCCGCGCACCCTCGCAGACGGAGACGATCGTTGCGCCCTTGCCCGCCTGGGCCTGGACCCAGGCGATCAGCGCCTTGTCCTTCGGGCTCATCTGGGCCGGTACGATGACGATGTCCGCGCCGGCCGGCTCGGCGGCGTCGAACTGCGCCAGCGACTGGTCGGCCACGATCCGGACGCTGCGGAAGAGCTGCACCGGGCCGGGCTTGCTGGACAGGCTGCGGACCTCGGCGACGCCGGAGTTCTTCAGCACGCCGTAGGGGATGGTGAAGTCGGTGATCTCGGCGCCGTCGTTGCCGGCGACGATCGCGACCAGGGGCTTTGCCCGGCCGGCCTTGGCCGCGGGAACGCTCAGCTGGTCCTGGTCATGGCCCGGATGGGCGACCGCGGCATGAGGCTGGCCGGCGAGGAGGGCGATGGCGGCGACGCCGGCGGTCAGGATGAAGGGACGCATGGGATTCTCCCGGGTTCAGGGGCGGCTCG
>Ga0209026_1000567_pt1 | contig 24901 bp, 21 predicted proteins | sample AraplaCL_Col_mCL_FD_184262 | JGI IMG/M metagenome (GOLD analysis project Ga0209026, IMG submission 184262) | Arabidopsis root microbial communities from the University of North Carolina, USA - plate scrape CL_Col_mCL (SPAdes) (version 2) | ecosystem: Host-associated > Plants > Roots >... | reverse complement strand
GGATCACCTTGGGCAGGCTCTTGCGCAGGTCGGCGGTGGAGAGCGTGCGGCTCTTGACCCGATCGGGCAGCCAGGGCGCGGCGGCGCCGATGACCAATTGCGGCGCCAGCAGCAGCAGCGGCGCGCCGAAGATGGTGGTGGCCCCTGGCGGCAGGGGCAGCATGCAGATCAGGCCGAACACGAACAGCAGCGCGCCGATCGCTCGGCCGCCGAACTTCTGCATCAGCTCCTCGACCGAGATCCGCGGCGCGGCATGCTCGGCGATGTCCAGCAGCACCGCGGACAGCGGGAGTTCTTTTTCCGGAATATCGGCCGTCTCGGTGGTGTCGGACATCAGGCTTCCATCTGGCGCTTCGGGGAAGCCGCGCCAAGTGGCGTAACGCGAAATGCCGTCAGGCCGGTTCCTTCAGCAGCCGCCGACGGTCGACTGATGACGGAATACGCATCGCCTCCCGGTACTTGGCCACCGTGCGGCGGGCGATGTCGACGCCCGAGCCCTTGAGGATCTCGACGATCCGGTCGTCCGAATGGACGTCGGCTTCCTTGGCCTCGGTCTCGATGAGCTGCTTGATCTTGTGGCGCACGCTCTCGGCCGAGTGGGCTTCGCCGCCCTCGGACGAGGCGATGGCCGAGGTGAAGAAGAATTTCATCTCGAACAGCCCGCGCGGGGTGGCCATGTACTTGTTCGAGGTGACCCGGCTGACCGTCGACTCGTGCATGCCGATGGCGTCGGCGATGGTCTTCAGGTTCAGCGGCCGCAGGTGCTCGACGCCGTACGCCAGGAACGCGTCCTGCTGGCGCACGATCTCGGAGCTGACCTTCAGGATCGTCCGCGCGCGCTGGTCCAGGCTCTTCATCAGCCAGTTGGCCTGGGCCATGCAGTCGGCGACGAAGGTCTTCTCCTGGTCGGTCTTGGACTGGCCCGAGACGCGGGCGTGGTAGCGTTGATCCACCAGCAGCCGCGGAAGCGTGTCGCTGTTCAGCTCGACGTGCCAGAGGCCGCCTGGCCCTTCGCGCACGAAGACATCCGGCGCCACGGGCGTCGCCGCCTCGCCGCCGGGGAACGCCGCGCCGGGCCGGGGCGTCAGCCCGCGGATCTCGGCGATCATGTCGCGCAGGTCCTCGTCGTCGACGCCACAGATCTTCTTCAGCGCGACCAGGTCCCGCTTGGCGAGCAGCTGCAGATTGTCGAGCAGGGCGCCGATCGCGGGGTCGTAGCGGTTCTGATCCTTGAGCTGGATCATCAGGCATTCGCGCACGTCGCGGGCGCCAACGCCCACCGGGTCGAAGCCCTGGACCACGCCCAGCACCTTTTCCACCAGCGACAGCGCGCAGCCCAGCCGATCGGCCAGGTCCAGCGTGTCGGCGCGCAGGTAGCCCGTCTCGTCGATCGCATCGATCAGGATGCGCGCGATGACCGTCTCGGACGGCGACAGGCCTGACGCGGCGAGTTGTCCATAGAGGTGTTCGGCCAGCGTCTTCTCGCCGGCCAGAGTCTCGGCGAAGCCTTCGCCGTCGTGGTCGAAACTGCCGCCCGAACCGGCCTTCGACCAGTCGATGGCGCCGCCGGCGTCGGCGGCCTCGGGCGCATCGCCCGTGGCGCGCTCGCCGGGCGAGGCCTCGTCGTGGGTGGTGTCCAGGTCGGCGCGGGCCTCGGCGTCCGAGGCGTGCTCGGCTGCGCCGAGCGCCTCGTCGTTGGGCCCCTCCGAGGGCTCGTTCTCGGCTTCGTCGCGCTGGAGCAGCGGATTGCGCTCCAGTTCGGTTTCGACGAAGGCCTCCAGCTCAAGATTCGACATCTGCAGCAGCTTGATCGCCTGCTGCAGCTGGGGGGTGATGACCAGCCCCTGGCCCTGCCGAATCTCAAGTCGTGCGCTTAGCGCCAACGAACCGCCTCCTGGCCTGTTTCTTGCTTTCCAGGCTAGGGGGCAGTCCCAACTGAGTAGTTAACGCCGCCGCAGTTATGCGGCCATGGGCGCGTGGACGCTCGATTCCAGGTCCCATTCGAACGCGGGATAGAACTGGGCCATCAGCCGGTCGACATAGGCGACCAAGTTGCCGAAGCCCTCGGCGCGGCGGCGGATTTCCCCTTGGAAGTAAGGCGTTAGAACCCCCGCCAGCATGGCGAAAACCGTGGCGTCAGCCCCACAGGGGCGCGACCCGAACAGGTAGGGCTTGTCGGCAAGAATGGCCGAGACCGCGGCAAGCGAGCGCACCGCCAGGGCCACCACTTCCAGGTCGCTGTGCCGGCCGATCCCGACCGCCTGGACATTCCGCCGCACCTCGCCCAGCACCATCTCGCGCACTTCGGGCGGCGCGCCGTCGAAGAAGTGGGCGGGGCCCTTGGCGAAGTTCTCGGGTTCCAGCCACCGCTCGGCCACCAGGGTCCAGCCGAAGTGATTTTCCATCATACGCTCGATCGCCCAGGCCTGGGCGCGCTGGGCCGGATCAAGGCCTTCGTCGAAATCGACGCCGAACGTCCGCTCCACATAGCCGCGGATGAAGGTGGAATCGGCGATTTGCAGGCCATCGGCGTCGATGAATGGGAGCTGGCCCTTGGGCGAGCTGTCCGGCCGCGCGGCGACCTTCTCATAGGCCAGACCGGCCATCTTCAGCTGCACCTCGGTCTTGGTGACATAGGGGCTGATTTCCGGCAGGCCGAAGCCCTCGCCGCAGCCGTAGAGCGTAATCATCTGCCGTCTCCCTCATTGACAGGGACAGCATGCCAAGGCCTTGCTGACAGCATTCTGTCAGCAGAACGGTAGGCGAACATGCGTCGGGCGGATCGCCTGTTCCAGATCATCCAGATCCTGCGCCGAACGCAGCGGCCGATCACCGCCGACGCGATCGCCCTCGAGCTGGAGACCTCCAAGCGCACGGTCTATCGCGACATCGCCGATCTGATCGGCCAGCGCGCGCCGATCCGCGGCGAGGCCGGCGTCGGCTATATCCTGGAGGACGGCTTCGACCTGCCGCCCCTGATGCTGACGCCCGACGAGATCGAGGCCGCGGTCCTGGGCGCCCAGATGGTGGCGGCCCGCGGCGACCCGGCCCTGCGGCGCGCCGCCGAGGACCTGATCGCGAAGATCGGCGCCGTCATTCCCGAGAACCTGCGCCCCCTGGTCGTCGAGCCCGCGACCCGCGCGGCGCCGAACCGGAACGCCGTGCCCGACAAGATCGACATGGCGGGCGTGCGCCTGGCCATCCGCGCGGGCCGCAAGATCATCCTGACCTATCGCGACGAGCAGGACCGCGAGACCCAGCGCACCGTCTGGCCCTTCGCGGTCGGCTACTATGAGACGAGCCGCCTGGTGATGGCCTGGTGCGAAATGCGCACCGGCTTCCGCAGTTTCCGCACCGACCGTGTCTCGGGCGCCGTCTTCACCGAGGACCGCTACCCCGACCGCCCCGCCAGCCTCCGCGCCCGCTGGCGCCGCCACCAGCAGGAGCAGTGGCAGGCCATGGAGGCGCGGCGGGCGGCGCACAAGGCGGCCGAGTAAGGGCCGCGGCCTGCGCCGGCCCTCAGGTTGACGCATGGTCACGATTGCCGCCGCCTTTTCCACGACTTAGCCTTCGATCACGTCAGCGCCTTGCAGGAGGCCGCCATGGCCGAAGGCTTCGTCCTCGAGATCGAAGAACAGGTTGGGCAACCGGTCGCCGCCCAGCGCCGGCCGCAGGCCAAGGTCCGCGACTGGCCCGCAGGCATCCGCATCGTCTCGGCCGATTCCCACATGCTGGAGGGCGACCTCTGGATCGACCGTTTCCCGCCTGAGTTGAAGGACCAGGCCCCGCGCATGGTCTTCCGCGACGGCGGCTGGGACCTGTCGATCGGCGGCAAGTCGATGACCCCGGCGCCGGTCGCCCAGCACCTGTGCGAGGCGCTGGAGTGTTATGCCGGCCTCACCGACGTCGAGACTCGGCTGCACGACCTGGACATCGAGGGCGTGGAAAAGGAGCTGATCTTCCCGCAGCGGCTCTTCGGCCTGATGATGTTCGGAGAGATCGAGAACAAGCCGCACGTCTTCGGCGCTTACAACGAGCACATCGCCCAGATGTGCGCCCAGGCGCCCGACCGGCTCTATTCGGTGATGATCCCCAGCTACTGGGATCCCGACACCGCGTCGGACAGTGTCGCACGCTGCGCCGCGCTGGGCGCGCGCTGCCTGATGGTCCCAATCAAACCCGGCAAGTTCGCGGACGGGCACACGATCCAGTACAACCATCCGCGGATGGACCCGCTGTGGGCCGCCATCGAGGCGAGCGGCCTGCCGCTGGCCTTCCACATCGGCGAGGCGATCCCCACGGCGGAACCCGGCGCGGTGGGCGTCTCGGTCCTGACCCAGATGCAGGGCTTCCGCCAGAACTGGGCCCAGCTCACCTTCGGCGGCGTCTTCGACCGGTTCCCGGGCCTCAAGGTGGTGTTCGTCGAGGCCGGGCTCTCGTGGATCCCCGGCATGCTCCACGACGCCGACATGATCTACAATTCCTTCCCCACCTCGGTGTCGCCAAAGCTGGCCCATCCGCCCAGCTGGTACTGGCGGGCGCACTGCTACGCGACGTTCATGACCGACCCTGTGGGCCTGGAGATGCTGCATCGCATCGGGCCCGAGACGGCGCTGTGGTCATCGGACTATCCGCACCAGGAAAGCACCTTCGGCTACACCCGCGGCGCCATTGAAGCGGTGCTGCGCGCCGTGCCGCTGGAACAGGCCCAGATGATCCTGGGCAAGACGGCGCTGAAGCTGTTCCGGATGGAGCCGTGACCCTTCGCGAGACCTATGCCCGCGACGGTGTGGTGCACATCCCGGGCGCCCTGGACCCGCTTGCGCTGTCGCAGGCCCGGGCTGCGTACGACTGGAGCCTGTCCAACCCCGGTCCCCTGGCTTCGAACATCCGACAGGCAACCGACGCGACGTTCTATCAGGACCTCTACAACCCGGACTGCCTGACGGGATATGAGGCCATGCTTCGCGCCTCTCCGATCCCGGCGGTGGTCGCCGACCTGTGGGGGACGCCCGACGTCTGGTTCATGTACGAGCAGGTCTTCCTGAAGGAAGGGGGTGAGGCGCGCCGCACGCCCTGGCACCAGGACTCGTCGTACCTCGCCGTGGCGGGCGAGCACCTCGCCGTCGCCTGGATCACCTTCGACCGCTGCACGCGGGACGATTCCCTGGAGTTCGTGAAGGGGTCGCATCGCGGCCGTCTCTACAACGGCTCGCGGTTCGATCTCGAGGACGACACCGCGCCCACCCATCCGGGCGCCGCGCTGCCCCGCCTACCGGACATCGAGGCCACCCGCGGGGCGTGGGACATCGTCTCCTGGGCGGTCGAGCCAGGCGACCTCGTGGTTTTCCATCCCAAGATGCTGCACGGTGGCGCGCCGACCCATCCAGGTGCCCGACGACGCACCCTGACCCTGCGGTTCTTCGGCCAGGACGCCGTCTACGAGCCCAGAGAAGGCGGCGCCGGTCCCAGGGTGAAGGGCTTCCACCAGCGCATGGCGGCGGGCGATCCCTTCCGGGACCCGCACTTCCCCAAGCTGACCTAGCGACCCCCTTGGAGGATCAGGTGAAGCGGTCGCCCAGGTAGACGCGGCGCACTTCCGGATCGTCGACGATCTCGTCGGGGCTGCCCTCGAACAGGACTTCGCCCGCGTGGATGATCGAGGCCCGGTCGATGATGTCCAGGGTCTCGCGGACGTTGTGGTCGGTGATCAGGATGCCGATGCCACGCTGCTTCAGGTAGGTGATCACCTGGCGGATGTCCGCGATGGCCAGGGGGTCGATCCCGGCGAAGGGTTCGTCCAGCAGCATGAAGGACGGGTCCGAGGCCAGGGCGCGTGCGATTTCCACCCGGCGGCGCTCACCGCCCGACAACGAGACGGCCGGCGAGTTGCGCAGGTGCTCGATGTGCAGCTCTTCCAGCAGCTGGGTCACCTTGGCCTTGGCCGCGCGCGGGTCGCGCTCGCGCAGTTCGACCACGGCCATGACGTTTTCCCAGACGCTCATGCCGCGGAAGATCGAGGTCTCCTGCGGCAGGTAGCCCACGCCCATCCGGGCGCGCTGGTACATCGGCTGGGCCGTGATGTTCTCACCGTCCAGGTAGATCGCGCCGTAGTCGGCGGGGATCAGGCCGGTGATCATGTAGAAGGTCGTGGTCTTGCCGGCGCCGTTCGGTCCCAGCAGGCCGGCCACCTCGCCGCGCGCCAGGCGCAGGCTGACGCCCTTCACGACGGCGCGACCGCGGAACGACTTGCCGATGTTGTCGACGACCAGCCCCTCGGTCGGGATCGCGCCCTTGGACTGGACCCGCTGAGGTGCGTTCACTTGGCGGCGCTCTGCTGCTTCTTCGAGGGATAGAACACGCCGCGCGGGCGGTTCTTGCCGTTCACGCCGGTGGAGTTGCCCAGCATGCGGCCTTCGCCGGTGTTGGTGTTGAACACCATCTTGGTGCCGCGCAGCACGTTCTGGCCCTGAACGGCCACCACATCGCCGGTGAGCGTCACCGACTCGCTGCCGGCGTCGTAGACGCCGTTGTCGCCGCGGACCCGCTGGTCCTTGCTGGTGACGTAGTAGACCGAGCCCTCGGCCTCGATGCGGATCAGGTCGCCGCAGGCGCCGGTGCCGGTGGCCGAGGTGGCGCCCGGCTTGGTCTGGAAGAAGGCGCGAATGATGTCGGCGCGCAGGCGGGCCTGGCCCTGCAGGGCCTCGGCTTGGCCCTTCCACACCGAGACGCAGGCCTTGTTCTGGACCTCGAGTTCGTCGGCGGTGATGTCCATGGGGCCGTCGGCGCCCGGGCCAAGGCTCTGGGCGTGCGCAACGCCGCCGGCCAGCAGGGCCACGGCGAGAACGGAGCTTTTGACGAGAGACTTCATGATGGCCCTTGCGCTCGCCGCTACTTCTTCTTGGTTTCCAGGCGGGTGCGGACGCCGCCCTTGAAGACCATGCGCTCGCCCTTGCCGTATACGCCATAGGACTCTGCGCGGATTTCTCCAAGGCCACCTGCGCCCTGAATGGGGCCTGAACCGACGACTTCGCCGGTCTTGGTGTCGAACAGCGAGGCGGCGGTGTCGAAGGCGTTCTTGGCGTCGGCCATGCGTACGCCGTTGCTGAGTTCCAGCTTGCCGTTCTGCTCGTGGAAGACGCCGTCCGCGCCGTTGATGCGCATTTCGTCCGGGCCGCCCTCGTCCAGCAGCAGCGCCGGCTTCTTCAGGATCACCCGCTGGTAGTCCAGGCGGTCGCGGATCGCCGAATCGGCGGTCAGTACGAATGAGCGGCCCTTGTCGTCACGGCCGATGAAGCGGGGGTTTGTCAGCCGGATCGGCTCGTCGCCGGCCCGCGCCGATCGCGGCTGGGCGTTGAAGGTCGACCACGCGACGCTGCCGATCAGCCCGGCGAAAATTAGCGCGATGAGGCCCGGCAGCACGACTCGCAGCGTGCGCACCAGGCGCGAGCGGCGGCGCCAGCGCTCGAAATCGACGCGCCGGGGTTCGGCGAGGGGCTCGGAAAGGGGGGCGCCGGCGGCGGTCATCGCGCTTATCTAGGTATGGGCGAAGATATCGACATCCTCCCACCCCGCGACGTCCAGCAGGGCGCGGTGTGGCAGGAATTCGAAACAGGCGCGGGCGTGATGGTCGCGGCGCTCGCGCACCAGCATCTCGTCGAGACGGGCGCGCAGGGCATGCAGGTGCAGGACGTCCGAGGCCGCATAGGCCACCTGGTCGTCGGACAGCTTGCTCGCGCCCCAGTCCGAGCTCTGCTGCGCCTTGGACATGTCGACGCTCAGCAGCTCGCGCGACACGTCCTTGAGGCCGTGGCGGTCGGTGTAGGTGCGGGCCAGCTTGGAGGCGATCTTGGTGCAGTACACAGGGGCGGTCACCACGCCCAGATGCAGCCAGAACATGGCGATATCGAAGCGGCCGAAGTGGAAGATCTTCGTCACAGCCGGATCGGTCAGCAGCCGCTTGAGGTTCGGCGCGTCATAGGTGGCGCGGTCCAGCCGCACCACATGGGCGTCGCCATTGCCGTCCGACAGCTGGACGACGCAAAGAGGATCGCGCCCCAGGCGCAGGCCCATGGTCTCGGAATCGACGGCCACCGCCGAGGCGTTCGCCAGCGCATCGGCCGGCAGGTCGCCTTCATGAACGAAAGTCGTCACTTCGCTTCGAACTCCGACGCAAGACGCTGGTTTAGCGTAGGGGTGGCGCCCGGGAAAGGACTACCCCTGTTTGGGGGCTGGGGCCGGTAACGCCCCACCCATCGGGTGATATGAACCCGATGGTGCCCAGGAGAGGACTCGAACCTCCACGGCCGTTAAGCCACTGGCACCTGAAGCCAGCGCGTCTACCAATTCCGCCACCTGGGCCCCGTCCGTCGGATCGGGAGGCGGCTACATATGGCGCCGACCCGACCCGGTCAACGCCCATTCTCGCGACACGTTGCGAGGCGTCGCCGCATCGCCTAAACGGCAGTTCTCCCAAGGCTTCAGGACCGGCCGCGTCGCCATGCAGAACCTCGTCACCGTCTTCGGCGGCTCCGGCTTCGTCGGCGCCCAGGCCGTCCGCTTCCTCGCCAAGGCGGGCTGGCGGGTCCGCGTCGCGGTGCGCAACCCCAACCTGGCCTACAAGATGCGCCTGCTGGGCGACGTCGGTCAGATCGACGTGGTCCAGGCCAATATCCGCAACCAGCCCTCGATCGAGCGCGCCCTGGACGGCGCAACGGTCTCGCTGAACGTGGTCGGCATTGGCCGCGAGACCGGCCGCCAGGGCTTCCAGGCCATCCACGTGATGGGCGCCAAGACCGTGGCCGAGGCCGCCCGGGCCATGGGCGTGGCGCGCGTGGTGCAGGTTTCGGCCTTAGGCGCCGACCCGCAGTCCCCGTCGAAATACCTGCGCACCAAGGCCGAGGGCGAGGCCGCGGTGCGCGAGATCTACCCGGCCGCCGTGATCGTCCGCCCCTCCGTGGCGTTCGGCACCGGCGACGGCTTCTTCAACAAGTTCGCCGGCATGGCCCAGTTCAGCCCCGTCCTGCCGCTGATCGGTGGCGGCGAGACCCGCTTCCAGCCGGTGTTCGTCGGCGACGTGGGCCAGGCGCTGGCCCGCGCGGTGATCGACGACGCGGCGGCCGGCCAGACCTATGAGCTGGGCGGCCCGGCGACCTATACCTTCAAGGCGCTGATGGAAGCCCTGATCGCCGAGACCGGGCAGCAGCGGCTGCTGGTCCCTGTGCCGTTCCCGGTCGCCTCGGCCCTGGGCGGCGCCTTCGACGTCGTGGCCGGCCTCGTGCCGCCGCCGGTGACGGCCGACCAGGTCGAAGCCCTGCGGTCGGACAATGTGGCCAGCGGCGCCTACCCGGGCCTGGCCGAGCTGGGCGTCACGCCCACGACGCTGGAAGCGATCCTGCCGACCTACCTCTACGCCTATCGCAAGGGCGGCCAGTACGCGGACCAGGACGCCCGCGAACTGGAAGCTGGGCGGGTCTAGGCCCCACCTTCCCACCCGGTGGGAAGGCGCTTTCCTCTAGACCAGCGTCAGTAGCGCCAGGCCGAGGCCGCCGATCGCGATCCGCAACCAGCCGAAGGGCGCCAGCCCGCGGCTGGTGACCACCGCCAGCATGGTGCGGATCACCACCAGGGCCACCGCGAAGGCCACCACGAAGCCGATGGCGATCAGCGGCAGGGTGTCGGCCGTCAGCTGATCGCGGCTCTGGTACGCGTCCAGCACGAACGCCCCCAGCATGGTCGGGATCGCCAGGAAGAAGGTGAACTCGGCCGCCGCGCGCTTCTCCACACCGAACAGCATGCCGCCCACGATGGTGGCGCCCGAACGCGAGACGCCCGGCATCATCGCCAGCACCTGGAAGAGGCCGATGGTCAGCGCCTTCACCAGCGGCAGCTTGAAGGCGTCGTGCGCCACGGGCGGCGGCGCGATGCGATCCACGAACAGCAGCACGATCCCGCCCAGGATCAGCGACACGCACTGCACCACAGGGCTGTCGAACAGCACCGCCTTGATGAAATCGTGGAACAGCAGGCCCAGGACCACCGACGGAATGAAGGCGACGATCACGCTCAGCGCGAACTTCCGCGCCTCAGGATCGCTGGGCAGGCTGATCACCTGCTTCCAGAGCTTGCCGAAATAGAGGGCGACCACCGCCAGGATCGCCCCCAGCTGGATCATCACCGCGAAAGTGTCCCAGAACCCGTCCGGCAGACCCATCGCCTTCTTCGCGAGGAGCATCATGCCTGTCGACGAGACTGGAATGAACTCCGTCAGCCCCTCGATGACCCCAAGGATGACGGCATAGACCCAGTCCGGCAGCACGGTGACGCTCCAAAGCAAATCGGCGGGGCCGACAGGGCGCGGAATATGGTCAACAATGAGTTCATCTCAAAATTGGACTAATTTCCACAACACCTCGCGACCGACGCTCACATCGGCGTCATCTGGCGACTCTGTTGGTCCCATTTTTGGACATACGGCTTCTCACGCAAAAATTTGCCCCCTACATGGCCGCTCGACAGGAGAAGGCGCACGTCCATGGCTGAGCGCATGCTGAAATTCACGGTGACGCCGCGGGCGACCCCCGAGAAGCGGGGCGCCGACACGCGCGCCGGCGATTTCCACGAGATCTACCGCGACTTCATCGACGCCAAGGCGACTGAGCAGGCCTCGCGCTGCTCGCAGTGCGGCGTGCCGTTCTGTCAGACGCATTGTCCGCTGCACAACAACATCCCCGACTGGCTGCGCATGACTGCCGAGGGCCGGCTGGAAGAGGCTTACGCCCTCAGCCAGGCCACCAACGCCATGCCCGAGATCTGCGGTCGAATCTGCCCGCAAGACCGTCTGTGCGAGGGCAACTGTGTCATCGAGCAGTCGGGCCACGGCACCGTCACCATCGGCTCGGTCGAGCGCTATCTGTCGGACAAGGCCTGGGAGATGGGCTGGGTCCGCCCGCTGACCGCCGCGACCGAGCGCAGCCAGTCCGTCGGCATCGTTGGCGCGGGCCCCGCGGGCCTGGCCGCGGCCGAGCGCCTGCGCGAGCTGGGCTACAAGGTCACCGTCTATGACCGCCACGATCGCCCCGGCGGCCTGCTGGTCTATGGCATCCCCGGCTTCAAGCTGGAGAAGGACGTCGTCGAGCGCCGCACCCGCCGCCTCGCCGAGGGCGGCGTCGAGTATGTGCTGGGCTTCGAGGTCGGCCGTGACGCCACCCTGGAACAGCTGCGCCAGAAGCACGACAGCCTGCTGATCGCCACCGGCGTCTATGCCGCGCGCGACATGACCGTGCCCGGCGCGGGCTCGGCCGGCGTGGTGGCGGCGCTGGACTATCTGATCGCCTCGAACCGCAAGGGCATGGGCGACCAGGTCGCCGAGTTCGAAAGCGGCGAGTTGAACGCCCAGGGCAAGGACGTGGTGGTCGTGGGCGGCGGTGACACCGCCATGGACTGCGTACGCACCGCGATCCGCCAGGGCGCGACCTCGGTCACCTGCGTTTACCGCCGCGACCGCGCCAACATGCCGGGCTCGGACCGCGAGGTCGCCAACGCCGAAGAAGAAGGCGTGGTCTTCGAATGGCTGGCCGCGCCCAAGGCGGTGAGCGGCGACGCCCTGAAGGCCGCCGGCCTGGTGGCCGCCCGCATGCGCCTGGGCGCGCCCGACGCCTCGGGCCGCCAGGCGCCGGAGGAGATCGAGAGCGCCGACTTCGAACTGCGCGCCGACCTGGTGATCAAGGCCTTGGGCTTCGATCCCGAGGACCTGCCGACCGCCTTCGCCGCGCCGGACCTCACCACCACCCGCTGGGGCACGGTGAAGGCCGACATGCGCAACATGATGACCTCGATCCCGGGCGTCTTCGCCGCCGGCGACATCGTCCGCGGCGCCAGCCTGGTGGTCTGGGCCATCCGCGACGGCCGCGACGCCGCCGAAGCCATGCACCGCTATCTCGCCGCGCACGCCAGCGCCGGCCTCGTCCCCGCAGAGTGACGCCGATGACCGACGACATCCTCGCCCGCTACGAACGCGACCGCCAGCTGCTGCTGGAGGCCAACGGCGGCTACGACATCACCGAGCAGCACGACGCCTGCGGCGTGGGCCTGGTCTGCGCCATCGACGGCAAGCCGCGCCGCGAGGTGGTCGAGCTGGCCATCCGCGCGCTGAAGGCCGTCTGGCACCGGGGCGCGGTCGACGCCGACGGCAAGACCGGCGACGGCGCCGGCGTGCTGGTCAGCGTGCCCCAGGACTTCTTCGCCGCCCACGTCGAGCGGATCGGCCACGTCGTGCGCCCCGGCCCCATCGCCGTCGGCCAGGTCTTCCTGCCGCGCGTCGACCTGGGCGCCCAGGAAGCGGCCCGGACCATCGTCGAGTCCGAGGTCCTGCGCTTCGGCTTCTACATCTACGGCTGGCGCCAGGTGCCGACCGACACCTCGGTGATCGGCGAGAAGGCCAACGCCACCCGCCCCGAGATCGAGCAGATCATGCTCAGCCCGCCCAAGGGCATGGACGGCGAGGCGCTGGAGCGCGCGCTGTTCCTCTGCCGCAAGCGGATCGAGAAGCGCGTCGCCCAGGCGAACATCCAGCACTTCTACATCTGCTCTCTGTCGGCCCGGGCCCTGATCTACAAGGGCATGTTCCTGGCCGAAAGCATCGACGCCTTCTACCCGGACCTGACCGACCCCAGATTCCAGGCGGCGGTCGCGATCTTCCACCAACGCTATTCGACCAACACCTTCCCCGAGTGGCGGCTGGCTCAGCCGTTCCGGATGCTGGCCCACAACGGCGAGATCAACACGCTGAAGGGCAACGTCAACTGGATGAAGAGCCACGAGATCCGCATGGCGGCCTCGGCGTTCGGCGACTACCAGGACGACATCAAGCCGGTGATCCAGCCAGGCGTTTCGGACAGCGCGGCCCTGGACAACACCTTCGAGGTGCTGGTCCGCGCCGGCCGCGACGCGCCGATGGCCAAGACCCTTCTGATCCCCGAGGCGTGGAACACCCGCACGGGCGAACAGCTGAAGGCGTCGCACCGCGCGCTCTATTCCTACTGCAACGCGGTGATGGAGCCGTGGGACGGTCCCGCCGCCGTCTGCGCCAGCGACGGCCGCTGGGTCGTGGCCGGCAAGGACCGCAACGGCCTGCGCCCCTTGCGCGTCGCCCAGACCTCGGACGGCCTGCTGATCGTGGGCTCGGAAGCCGGCATGTGCCGCGTGGAAGAGAGCCGCATCGTCCGCAAGGCCCACATCGAGCCCGGCCGGATGCTCGCCATCGACCTCAGCGAGGGCAAGCTCTACGACGAGGAAGCCATCCTCGACCGCCTGGCCGCCCAGCACCCCTATGACCGCTGGCTCGGCAACATGGTGGACCTGGAGGAAAAGATCGGCCCCGGGCCCGAGCCGCGCCTCTATGGCCGTGAGGAACTGGTCCGCCGCCAGGCCGCCGCCGGCATCACCCTGGAGGACCTGGAGCTGATCCTGGCCCCGATGGTCGAGGACGCCAAGGAAGTCGTCGGCTCGATGGGCGACGACACGCCCCTGGCGGTGCTGTCCGACAGCTATCGCCCCCTCAGCCACTTCTTCCGCCAGAACTTCAGCCAGGTGACCAACCCGCCGATCGACTCGCTGCGCGAGACTGCGGTGATGAGCCTCAAGACCCGGTTCAAGAACCTCGGCAACATCCTGGCCGAGAACGAGACCCAGGCCGACGTCTTCGTCATGGAAAGCCCGGTCCTCACGACCGGCATGTACAACCGCGTGGTTGAGGAGATCGGCGAGAAGAACGTCGCCCAGATCGACTGCACCATGCCGATCCCGGCGCAGGACGCGCGCGGCGGCGACGCCCTGCGCGCCAACCTGGACCGCATCCGCGCCGAGGCCGAGGAGGCTGCCCTGCGCGGCTGCTCGACCATCGTGCTCAGCGACATGGGCGCGGGCCCCGAGCGCGTGGCCCTGCCGATGGTGCTGGCCACCGGCGGCGTCCACGCCTGGCTGGTGGGCAAGGGCCTGCGGTCCTACGTCTCGATCATCGTCCGCTCGGCCGAGTGCCTGGACACCCACGGCTACGCCGTCCTGGTCGGCGTCGGCGCGACGGCGGTGAACGCCTACCTGGCCCAGGAAAGCTTCATGGACCGCCTGGATCGCGGCCTGACCGGCGACCTGGGCCTCCGCGACCTGTGCCTGAACCACAAGAAGGCGATCGAGGGCGGCCTGCTCAAGATCATCGCCAAGATGGGTATCTCGGTGATCTCCTCGTACCGCGGTGGCTACAACTTCGAGGCCGTCGGCCTGTCGCGCAGCCTGGTGGCCGAGTTCTTCCCCGGCATGCCCTCGCGCATCTCGGGCATAGGCTTGGCGGGCATCGAGGCCAAGGCCGTCGAGTTGCACCGCAAGTCGTGGGATCCGGCGGCCGTCAGCCTGCCGGTGGGCGGCTTCTACAAGGCGCGCCGCTCGGGCGAGGCCCACGCCTTCGAGGCGCGGATGATCCATACCCTGCAGCGCGCCTGCGATACGGGCGACTACGCGATCTACAAGCGCTTCTCCGACGGCATGCGCACCCTGCCCGCCATCCAGTTGCGCGACCTGCTCGACATCCGCGCTGACGCCAAGCCGGCGCCGCTGGAAGAGGTCGAGAGCGTCAACGAGATCCGCAAGCGCTTCTTGACCCCCGGCATGAGCCTGGGCGCCCTGGCGCCCGAGGCCCACGGGGCGCTCAACATCGCCATGAACCGGATCGGGGCGAAGAGCGTCTCGGGCGAAGGCGGCGAGGACCGCGCGCGCTACCAGCCGCTGCCGAACGGCGACAACCCGAACTCGGCGGTGAAGCAGATCGCCTCGGGCCGCTTCGGTGTCACGGCCGAGTACCTGAACCAGTGCCGCGAGATCGAGATCAAGGTCAGCCAGGGCGCCAAGCCCGGCGAAGGCGGGCAGCTTCCCGGCTTCAAGGTCACCGAGCTGATCGCCAAGCTGCGCCACGCGACGCCGGGGGTGATGCTGATCAGCCCGCCGCCGCACCACGACATCTATTCGATCGAGGACCTGGCCCAGCTCATCTACGACCTGAAGCAGATCAACCCGGACGCCCGGGTGACCGTGAAGCTGGTCTCGATGACCGGCATCGGCGCGATCGCGGCGGGCGTGGCCAAGGCCAAGGCGGACGTGATCCTGATCTCGGGCAACGTCGGCGGCACGGGCGCCTCGCCCCAGACGTCGATTAAGCACGCCGGCGGGCCGTTCGAGATGGGCCTGAGCGAGGCCCATCAGGTCCTGACGCTGAACAACCTGCGCCACTTCGTGCGGCTGCGGGCCGACGGCGGCATGCGCACCGGCCGGGACATCGTGATCGCCGCCATGCTGGGCGCCGAGGAGTTCGGCATCGGCACCGCCAGCCTGATCGCCATGGGCTGCATCATGGTGCGCCAGTGCCACTCCAACACCTGCCCGGTGGGGGTCTGCACCCAGGACGAGGGCCTGCGCTCCAAGTTCACCGGCACGCCGGAAAAGGTCATCAACCTCTTCACCTTCATCGCCGAGGAAGTGCGCGAGATCCTGGCCAAGATCGGCGCCCGCTCGCTGCAGGACGTCATCGGCCGCACGGACCTGCTGATGCAGGTCAGCCGCGGCGGCGAGCATCTGGACGACCTGGACCTCAACCCGCTGCTGGTGAAGGCCGATCCGGGCCTCAACAAGCCCTACTGCACCATCGAAGGCCGCAACGAGGTGCCCGACACCCTCGACGCCCAGATCGTCCGCGACGCCGCGCCGATGCTGGAACGCGGCGAGAAGATGCAGCTCACCTACACGGTGCAGAACACCGCGCGCGCCATCGGCACGCGGACGTCCTCGCACATGGTGCGCAACTTCGGCATGGACGGCCTGCCGCCCGGCCACCTGACGGTCCAGCTCAAGGGCTCGGCCGGCCAGAGCCTGGGCGCCTTCGCGGTCCAGGGCCTGCGACTGGAAGTCACCGGCGAGGCCAACGACTACGTGGGCAAAGGGCTCTCGGGCGCCACCATCGTGATCAAGCCGGCGCCGCAGATCGCCCAGCCGCACCTCAACGCCATCATCGGCAACACCATCCTCTACGGGGCCACCTCGGGCCGGCTGTTCGCGGCGGGCCTGGCGGGCGAACGCTTCGCCGTCCGCAACTCGGGCGCCACGGCGGTCATCGAGGGCTGCGGCGCCAACGGGCTGGAGTACATGACCGGCGGCGTGGCGGTGATCCTGGGCGCGGTGGGCTTCAACTTCGCGGCCGGCATGACCGGGGGCATGGCCTTCGTCTACGACCCCGACGCCAGCTTCCAGCGCCAGCTCAACACCGAGAGCGTGGTGACCTGCCGCGTGGCCAACGCCCACTGGCAGGGCGTGCTGAAGAAGCTGGTCGAGGAGCACCAGAGGGAGACCGGGTCAGCCCTCGCGCTGGACCTGCTCCGCAACTGGGACCTGGCGCTCGAACACTTCTGGCAGGTCTGCCCGAAGGAGATGGTCGGTCGGCTGGACCACGTGCTCGAGGCTGAGGAACGGGTGCACGAGCGGGCTTAGAATTCCTCCCCCCTAGGGGGAGGGGGACCACGAAGCGGTGGAGGGGGCTTCCACTCAGACCGGCCGTTTGAGTGGAAGCCCCCTCAGTCGGCAGTCGCCGACAGCTCCCCCGAAGGGGAGCAATTGCTAGGATCACACGCCTTCCGGCTCCGGCCCCACGTACCGCGCTCGCGGGCGGATCAGGCTGTCGGTCTGGCCCTGCTCGATGGCGTGGGCGATCCAGCCGGCGCAGCGGGCGACGCTGAACAGGGCAAAGGGCGCGTCCGCTGGCAGGGCCAGGGCCTCGCACCCGGCCATCAGGGCGAAGTCGACGTTGGGATCGAGGCCGGTGATCGCCTTCACCGCCTCCTGCAGCCGCGCCAGCTCGGGTGGCGGCGTGAACCGATCCAGCAGGGCCGCGGCGCGCGGGTCGCCGTCGGCATAGAGGTTGTGGCCGAAGCCTGGCAGGGCGCGGTCGTCGGTCAGGCGGCCCGCGATCGCCTCGCGCGGGCCGAACTGCGCGGCCTCGGCCGCGAACTTGCGCACCGCCGCCGTGGCCCCGCCGTGGCGCGGGCCTGACAGCGTCGCCAGTCCGGCCAGGGCCGAGGCCGCCAGCGACGCGCCGGTCGAGGCGGCCACCCGCGCGGCGAAGGCCGAGGCGTTCAGCTCATGGTCGGCCACCAGCACCAGGATGCGGCGGATCAGGTCGGCGCCCGGCCCGCCCGGCCCCTGCCCCCAGGCCAGCGCCAGCCGGTTGTGGATCGCCCCGCCGCCCACGTCGTCCGCGACGGCGTCGGTCAGCACGTCCAGCAGAGTCGCCGCCTCCACCGCCAGCGCCAGGGCCGCCCGGCCGCGGGCCGGCGGGTCGACGGCGGCGCGCAGGGCCAGGGCCAGGTAGGCGCGCCTCCGCATGTCGGGGCCCTGGGGTGGCTGTGGCCGGTCGGTGCGCTTCAGCGCCGCACCGTGGCCGCCGCGCAGCAGGCGGGCCACAGATTCCAGGGTCTCGGTCTCGGCCAGGCGGATGGCGTCGCGGCCCCGGTAGAACAGCCGCCCGCCGTTGACCGTGGTGATCGCCGAGGCCAGCACCGGCTCGCCCCAGGAGATGGCGCCGGCCGCCACCTCGGACACCTTGCGGCTGCGGGACTTGCGTTCGGCCAGGGCGGCGATGTCGGCGGCCCGGTAGAGGCTGCGGCGGGGATCGGTGGGATCGGGGCGGACGGATACACGTCCCCGGCTGACATAGGCATACAGGGTCTGCGGGCGCACCCCGAGGCGGGCCTGGGCGTCTTCGGCGGGGATCCAGTCGGCTTGCGGCATCTATATATTGATCATGTTGATCAAGATTGACGACGGCAGTCTGAAGGCATTTCTGGTGTCCAGCAAGAGATTTGGAGACCTGACATGTCAGATGGATTGGAAGGCGTCGTCGCCGCCGAAACCGTCCTCAGCGAAGTCGATGGCGCCGCCGGCGTGCTGATCGTTCGCGGCCACTCGTTGGACGAGCTGGCGGGAAAGATTACCTACGAGGATGTCGTCGCCCTGCTGTTCGGCGGCTTCTATCCGGACCTGCCGCGCGACCTTCGCGCCGCCCTGGGCGCCGCGCGTACCGAGGTGTTCGCCGAGGTCGCCGCGCTGGACACGGGCCTTCTGGACCGCACGCCCATCGAGGCCATGCGCGCCCTGACCGCCCGCCTGGGCGATGGCGACGACATGCAGGTGGCCCTGCGCCTGCTGGCCGCGCCGGCCGTGTTCACCGCCGCCGTGGTCCGCGCACAGGCCGGCGAGGCCCCGGTCGCCCCCGACGCGTCGCTCAGCCATGCCGCCGACATCCTGCGGATGCTGCGCGGCAAGCCGGCCAGCAAGGCCGAGGCCGACGCGCTGGACACCTACCTGGTCACCGTCGCCGACCACGGCCTGAACGCCTCGACGTTCGCCGCCCGCGTGGTGGCGTCCACCCGCGCCGGCCTGACCTCCGCGGTGCTGGCCGGGATCAGCGCCCTGAAGGGCCCGCTGCACGGCGGCGCCCCCGGCCCGGTGATCGAGATGCTGGACGAGATCGGCGAGCCCGGGAACGCCCGGACCTGGATCGAGGCGGCCCTGGCCCGCGGCGACCGGCTGATGGGTTTCGGCCACCGCATCTACAAGGTTCGCGACCCCCGCGCCGACGCGCTGAAGACCGCCGTCCGCTGGCTGGACGCGCGCCAGGGCCGGCTGGAATTCGCCGAAGCCGTCGAGGCCGCGGCCCTGGCGATCCTGCGCGAGCACAAGCCGAACCGGTCGCTGGAGACCAATGTCGAGTTCTATACGGCCCTGTTGCTGGAGGCCCTGGACTTCCCGCCCAGCGCCTTCACCTGCGTCTTCGCCATGGGCCGCGTCGCCGGCTGGCTGGCCCATTCGCGCGAGCAGCTGGCGGGCGGGCGGTTGATCCGGCCGGCGAGCGTGTATGTCGGGCCGATGCCGAAGAAGGCGGCGTAGCCGAACGGTCTCTCCCTTAATGGGGAGGGACAGACGACGACGTCGTCAGGGTGGGGCGTGCATGATCGGGCTCGGAGCCAGAACGTGAGATCCCCACCCGTCTGCTTGCTTCGCGCGCAGCCACCCTCCCCATGAAGGGGAGGGAAAGGTAGGGTCGGCCATGGCCACCGCCCGCCTCACCCCTGCCGAGACCGCCGCCCTGACGCGGCGCGTGACGCTGTTGTCGGTGGCGACGGCCGCCCTGCTGGTGTCGATCAAGCTGGCGGCGTGGCTGGCGTCGGGGTCGACCGCGATGCTGGCCTCCATGGCCGACTCCGGGCTGGACCTCATCGCGTCGCTGGTGACAGCCTTCGCCGTCCGCTACGCGGTCGCCCCGCCCGACGCCGAGCATCGGTTCGGGCACGGCAAGGCCGAAGCCTTCGCCAGCCTGCTGCAGGCGGGCCTGGTGTTCGCCTCGGCAGCGCTCATCGCCCGCGAGGCGCTCGGCGATTTCGTCACGCCCCATCCGCTGCAGCAGGAAGGCTGGGCGGTCGCGGTCATGGCCGTGTCCACCGTGCTGACGGGCGTGCTGATCGCGGCCCAGACCCGCGTGCTGCGCCTGACCGCCTCGGTGGCCGTCTCGGGCGACCGCGCCCACTACGCCACGGACCTTGCGTCCAACCTGGTCGCCCTGGTCGGGATCGCGGCCTCAGCCTGGCTGGGCGTGAACGGCCTAGACGCCGCCGCCGCGCTGGTCATCGCCGCCCTGCTGCTGTGGAGCGCGATCGGGGTATTCCGCGAAGCCTCGAACCAGCTGATGGACCGCGAGCTGCCCGACGCCGAGCGCGCCCAGATCGTGGCCCTGGCTACCGCCGACCCCCGCCTGACCGACGTCCACCAGCTGCGCACCCGCGCTTCCGGCCCCTACATCCACATCCAGATGCACGCCGACCTGGACCCACAGCTGACGCTGGAGGCCGCGCACGAAGTGATCGTTGCGGCCGAGAAGCGAATCCTGGCCGCCTTCCCCGCCGCCGACATCCTTATCCACGCCGATCCGCGGGGACGGGCGGAACCGCACGGCGGCGCGTTCGCTGAATCCACAGCTTCGCCAACGCAGTAAACGAGCCGTTAAGGCCCTGGGCGTCTGTTGGCATTCCATTGATTCGCGTATGAGGCGCGGCCTTTCCCGTACATGCCACGATGACTGTCGAACGCACCCTCCACCATTTCCCGCTCGACCCGGCCTCGCGGCTGGTGCGCCTGGCGCTGGGCGAGAAGCGGCTGCCGTTCGCGGACGTCTCGGTGCGCTATTGGGAGCGGCCCCGCGACTTCGCCAAGCTGAACCCGTCGGGCATGGTTCCGGTGCTGGTCGAGGCCGAGGCCGGCAAGCCGCCGCTGGTCCTGTGCGAGCCGCGCGCGATCCTGGGCCACCTGCAGGACGCCTACGCCGATCCGCCGCTGCTGGCCCCTGACGCGGCCGAACGGGCCGAGGCGCGGCGGCTGGTCACCTGGTTCGAGGGCAAGTTCGCCTTCGAGGCCGGCGGCTACATCCTGCACGAGAAGATCGAGAAGCGGCTGCTGGGCCTGGGCGCGCCGGAACTGGCCAACCTGCGTCAGGGCAAGGACGCGCTGAAGAACCACCTCTACATGCTGGACCAGCTGCTGCAGGCCCGCGAATGGCTGGCCGGCAAGCGCCTGTCGCTGGCCGACTTCGCGGCCGCGGCCCATTTCTCGGTGATCGACTACTTCGGGGACATGCCCTGGCGCGAATTCCCGGCCGTGAAGACGTGGTACATGAAGTTGAAGTCGCGGCCGGCGTTCCGGCCGCTGCTGCAGGACCGCTGGCCGGGGCTGCACCCGGCCGGGCACTATGACGACCTCGACTTCTGACGCCGCGCTCGACCTGATCCGATCCGAGGCTGCAGCGCTCGGCTTCGACCTCTGCCGCTTCACCGACATCGACGAGGCCTGGCCCGCCGCCGGCCGGCTGGTGGAGTTCGTCGACGCCGGCCGCCATGGCGAGATGGGCTGGATGGCCGAGACCGTCGCGCGGCGGAAGCATCCGCGGGCCATGTGGGACGGCGCCCGGTCGGCGATCATGCTGGGGGTCAACTACGGCCCGGACCGCGACCCGCTCGAGATCCTGGGCCAGCCGTCAAAGGGCGCGATCAGCGTCTATGCCCAGGGCGACGACTATCACGAGGTGATCAAGAGCCGGCTGAAGGCCCTGGCCCGCTGGCTGATCGCCAGGTTCGGCGGCGAGCTGAAGGTGTTCGTCGACACCGCGCCGCTGCTGGAAAAGCCGCTGGCCGAGCGGGCCGGGCTGGGCTGGCAGGGGAAGCACACGAACCTGGTGAGCCGGGAATTCGGCTCGTGGCTGTTCCTGGGCTCGATCCTGACCACGCTGGAGCTGACGCCCGATGCGCGCGAGACGGCCGGATGCGGAAGCTGCCAGGCCTGCCTCGACGCCTGCCCGACGAACGCCTTCCCGGCGCCCTACCAGCTGGATGCCCGGCGCTGCATCTCGTACCTGACCATCGAGCTGAAGGGGCCGATCCCGCGTGAATTCCGGCCCGCCCTGGGCAACCGGATCTACGGCTGCGACGACTGCCTGGCCGTCTGTCCCTGGAACAAGTTCGCCCAGGCCGGGCGCGAGCAGAAGCTGGCGGCGCGCGAGGCGCTGACCGGCCCGTCGCTGGCGGATCTGGTCCGCCTGGACGATCCGGCCTTCCGCGCCCTGTTCTCCAAGAGCCCGGTCAAGCGCATCGGGCGCGACCGCTTCATCCGCAACGTGCTGTACGCCATCGGCAATTCCGGCGATGCGACCCTCGCGGCCGAGGCCGAGCGCCTGCTGGACGATCCGGCGCCCGATGTGCGCGGCGCGGCGGTGTGGGCGTTGTCCCAGCTGCGACACCCGACGGCGTTCGAGGCCTTGCGCGCGCAACATTGTCGGGATGAGGCTGATCCGGACGTCCTTGCGGAATGGTCGACCCGAACGGGACCCTGAATCCAGGCCGACCCGTTCTGGAGGCTCAGAATGGGAGACGACGCCATGCCCGACGGTTCAACCCTGCCCAGCGCCGCGACGCTCGCGGCCACCAACACCGCCAGCTATCCGAACGAGAGCGCCGAATATCGCGCGGCCCGCAACGCCCTCCTGGTCGAGGAGATCGAGCTTCGCCGGCAGATCGAGCGGGTGGCGGCCCAGCGCCGCGCCCTGCCACCCGGCGGCGAGGTGACCGCCGACTATCGGTTCATGGGCGAAAGCGGGCCGGCCAGCCTGGCCGACATGTTCGGCGATAAGGACAGCCTGATCGTCTATGGCTGGATGTTCGGGCCGCAGCGCGAACGCCCCTGCCCCATGTGCACCAACATGCTGAGCTCGTGGGCCGGCGTCGCCGCCGACATCCGCCAGCGCGCGGCCCTGGCCGTCGTGGGACGATCCCCCATCGCGCGACAAGTGGCCTTCAAGGTCGAGCGCGGCTGGCGAGACCTGCCGCTTTACGCCGACCTGGACGACGCCTTCAGTCGCGACTTCCACGCCACCGACGCGGACGGCAAGAGCGACAACCCCAGCTTCAACATCTTCACCCGCCGCGACGGGACGATCCGCCATTTCTACAGCGGCGAGATGAGCGGCGAGATGGCCGATCCGGGCCAGGACCCGCGCGGCGCCCCCGACCTGTCGGTGTTCTGGACCCTCCTGGACATGACCCCCGAGGGCCGGGATCCGAACTGGTACCCGAAGCTGAGCTATTGAGAGCGCACCTCAAGACTCGTCATGGCCGGCTGGTCCGGGCCACCCAAGATCGCAGGACACGCCGCAGGATCCTAGTCGCCGACGCCGCCGTTCACATCGCGACGCAGAGGTCATGGGTCGCCCGGACAAGCCGGGCGATGACGACCTTTTTAGAGGGCCCTAGAACCCGACGTCGCCCAGGTCCTTCACGCGGGGCAGCTTGGTGTCCTTCTCGGACAGCAGCGGCTCACCGTCGAGGGGCCAGGGAATGTTCAGGTCGGGGTCGTTCCAGATGACACCGCCTTCCTCGGACGGGGCATAGAGGTTGTCGACCTTGTAGAAGATCTCGCACTCGGCGGTCAGGGTGCAGTAGCCGTGGGCGAAGCCGCGCGGCACCCACAGTTGCTCGCCCCCCTCGGCGGTCAGTTCGGCGCTGACCGACTGGCCATAGGTCGGCGAGCCCTTCCGCAGATCGACCACGACGTCGAAGATCGCGCCGGTCAGGGCCCGGATCAGCTTGCCCTGGGCGGTGGCGCCCTTCTGGAAGTGCAGGCCGCGGATGATGCCCTTCTTGGAGCTGTAGGCCTGATTGTCCTGGACGAAGTTGGTATCGGCGCTCGTGCCGGCCAGGGCCTTCTGGCTCCAGGTCTCGGAGAACCAGCCCCGCGCATCGCCATGGCGCTTCGGCGTGATAAGCAGGACGTCGGGTATGGCGAGCGGCGTGATCGTCATGGGCTTCCAGATCGTGTGGGATGTAGCTGTCGCATGGCGCAGCAAGGCGACGAAGACAAGGCAGAACACCCGCCGCAGGTGACCGTGTGCGTGATCGCCTACAACTCAGGGCCGACCCTGCGCACCTGCCTGCAACATCTGGGCGATCAGACGTTCCGCGACTTCGAGGCGATCGTGATCGACAACGATTCGCCCGACCCCGGCGACGCGGCCATAGCGGGCGAGTTCCCGTGGGTCCGGCTGATCCGCAATTCGGACAACCTGGGCTTCACCGGCGCCGGAAACCAGGGCGCACGCGAGGGCCGCGGCCACTGGTACGTGCTGCTCAATCCCGACGCCTTTGCCGAGCCCGACTGGCTGGCGAAGCTGGTCGCCGCGGCGGCGCGCCATCCGCTGGTCTCGTCCTTCACCTCGCGCCAGATGGTCGAGGGCGAGCCCGGCGTGCTGGACGGCCTGGGCGATGTGATGAGCATCACCGGCATTCCCTATCGCGGCGGCTATCTGAAGCCTGACCGCGGCGAGGCCTATGAGGGCGAGGTGTTCAGCCCCTGCGGCGCGGCGATGATGATCGATCGGCGGCTGTTCCTGGACCTGGGCGGCTTCGACGAGGACTTCTTCTGCTACGGCGAGGACGTCGACCTGGGCTATCGCCTGCAGCTGGCCGGCCAGCCGACGCTGCTGGTTCCGGACGCCACCATCCACCACGTGGGCTCGGCCTCGTCGGGCGGGCGCAAGTCGGAGTTCGCGGTCTTCCACGGCACCCGCAACCGCTTCTGGGTGCTGTTCAAGAATACCCCGGCCCTGCTGCTGCCGCTGGTGGTGCCGCTGCACCTGGCGTCGCTGGTGCTGATCTATCTGAAGAAGGACAACCGCCCGCACATCCGCCTGATCCTGCGCGCCGTGGCCGCAGCGTTCAAAGGCGCGCCGAACATGTTCCGGACGCGGGCGGTGGTGCAGGCGCGGCGCAAGGCGGGGCTGGGCGAGATCGCGCGGGCGATGACGTGGGATCCGCGGGATCTGTCTGGGCGGCGCCCGGTTATTCGGCCTCTCAGGACGCTGTAGGGCCGGAGGCCGATTGAACCGCCAAGACGCCAAGGTCGCCAAGAGGCCGCGGAGGCGGATCCGCCTTGGCGTTCTTGGCGTCTTGGCGGTTATCTGAAGGGCGCTTGCGCGCCGATGGTTCGAGGCGACTAGCCCTCGGCCGCCCACTCGATCAGGCGGCGCATGAAGAGGGCGCCGCGTTGCATCTGGGCGATCTCGACATATTCGTCCGGCTGGTGGGCCTGGTCGATGGAGCCCGGGCCGCAGATCACGGTGGAGAAGCCGGCCTGCTGGAACTGGCCGGCCTCGGCGGCGAAGGCCACCACGCGGGGCGGGCCGTTGTCCCCGGCCATGCGGCGGGCGAAGGCCTCGGCGGCGCCGTCGGCCTCGGGCTGGAACGGCGGGACGTTGGTGCGCATGTCC
>Ga0209026_1000562_pt1 | contig 25249 bp, 19 predicted proteins | sample AraplaCL_Col_mCL_FD_184262 | JGI IMG/M metagenome (GOLD analysis project Ga0209026, IMG submission 184262) | Arabidopsis root microbial communities from the University of North Carolina, USA - plate scrape CL_Col_mCL (SPAdes) (version 2) | ecosystem: Host-associated > Plants > Roots >... | reverse complement strand
GCCGAAGAACATGGCCGGCATGCTTTCTAAAAAGCCACCCATCAGGTCTTTAGGCATCACAATATCATCCATCAATTGCGGGGCATGTTTAAAGATATTGAAAAAGAAGATGCGCAGTTCGGTAGGAGTGGAGCGGATCAGGTCGATATACTCCGGGAAAGGCATTTCGGCCGCCGAAGCGTTTATCGGTTTTGACGGATCGGCTTTCGAGTTATCGTACAAAGGCACCACCTTATCGCCAACAACCTGTTTTAAATATTCGGGTGTCCATTTATCGCGCGCGGGCCAGGTTTTGGTGAGGCCCTTAATTACCAACGGGCGGCGCGGGTCTAAATAATTCTTTTTAAAATCGGCAGGGCTTATCGTATCAACAGTATCTATCGGCGAAAGTATAAAACTCATTTGTTGGTATCTTGATGTGGTGCAAAGATAACGTTTTACAAGCCTGCATCGTATCAATAGCATGTAACACAACTGTAAAACAAAAAAGCCCGGCGCTTTTGCAACCGGGACTTTCATTTATTGGCGTGTTTAGCTTATTTAGGCATCAACACAGTGTTAACCACATGTATTACGCCATTTTTCTGATTCACGTCGGCAATGGTTACCCAGCTTTTGCCGCCTTTTTCGTCAACCAGGTAAATCTTTTTACCATCTGCCATGGCCCATAAAGCGCCGCCGCTTACGGTTTTTAACTCAGCCTTACCACCGCCGGCTTTAATTTTAGCCATCAATTGGGCTGCGCTCCACCTGCCTGCAACTACATGGTAGGTTAAAATTTTAGTCAATGTGGCTTTGTTTTCGGGTTTCAGCAAAGTTGATACCGTTCCGGCAGGTAGTTTGTCAAAAGCTTCGTTGGTTGGTGCAAATACAGTGAACGGGCCTTCGCCTTTTAAGGTTTCAACCAAACCGGCAGCTTTAACAGCGGCAACCAGGGTGGTGTGATCCTTCGAATTTACGGCGTTATCGATGATGTCTTTAGTTGGATACATAGCCGCGCCGCCAACCATTTTAGTTTGAGCGTAAGTTTTAGGTGCAATTGCAAGAGCTACTAATGCAAAGGCTGCAATAATTAGTTTTTTCATTTTTAATGTTTAAAGTTTTTTAATCTTAAAATGAACTTGCCTGCAGGGCTTGCCGATCCGTTTGTTGTTTGCTTGCGGATCGGCAAAGCATTCATAATTTTATTTGCTGGAAGTTACGGCAGTACTGTAGCTGTTGGTTTTTATAAAAATGAAAATAGTTTGTAATCTACTTATTGTCAATAACTTATAATGAAATAAAAATTAAAGAGAAGTAGGATATGATGACAGTTGTCGTGTCAAAAGAAAAGATCAGACGCGATCTTATCGGCATACAATTTACCCTCATTAGTAAGGGTGATGATGTTATCTTTTTGCAATATCCAGCCCTTGTCGAAATGCTCTCCGGTGTTTTTATGAAGTTGCTCCGGCGAGCCTTTGCTTATCGCGCTAAGCTTATTCAGATCGAGCCCCCAAACTGTACGCAGCGAGGTCATAATATACTCGTTCAGGCGGTCCGCTTCGCTTAGATCTTCCCGCTCGGCAGGTATTTTATTAAGGGCTAAACTCGCGGTGTATTTATTGTTGTTGGCGATATTCCATTGCCTTGCTTCACCGTTAAACGAATGTGCCGAAGGGCCTATACCGAGGTATTTTACGCCCTTCCAGTAATTGGAGTTATGGCGCGAATAGTTGCCCGGTGTGCAATAGTTCGATATTTCATATTGCTCATAACCATGGCCTTGCATTTCGTTCATCAGCACCATAAACTGCTCTGCACTTTGTGCTTCGTTCATCGGCGCATATACCTTTTTTTTGATGAAAGATGCCAGGGCTGTCTGCGGTTCAACCGTCATAGAGTATGCCGATACATGCGGGATCTCCAGCGCGAATATCTGCTCTAAATTATGTTTCCACTTTTGGTCGGTAAGCAGTGGGTAACCGTAGATGAGGTCGGCAGTAATGTTTTCAAAACCCGCGTCCTGCACCCGTTTTACCGATGCTTCGGCTTCGCGGCTGCGGTGCGCGCGGTTCATCCAAAGCAGGTCGTCATCAAAAAAAGATTGTATGCCAATGCTAAACCTGTTAATGGCTGTTTGCTTTAAAGTTTTAACTTTTTGTTCGTCCAGGTCGTCGGGGTTGGCCTCTAAAGTTATCTCGGAGTTGGAGGCTACCGTGTGGTATTGGGTAATGGTATTAATTAGCAGGTCGATCTCTTCGGCTTTTAACAGCGATGGCGTGCCGCCACCAAAATAAATGGTTTCGATGGTTTCGCCGTTTAAATAATCTTTTTGCAGTGCGATCTCGGTTTGCAGTGCCAAAAGCATTTCATCTTTATATTTTATGGATGTACTGAAGTGGAAATCGCAATAATAACAAGCTTGTTTGCAAAAAGGGATATGAATGTAAATACCGGCCATCAGGGAACAAAAGTAGCAATATTTTAGTGCCATGGCATAGATAACCCCTCCGACCCGCTTTAAACATTACTGTTATTCTTTAATCGATTTGTAGCATCAAGGCCGGAAATGTAGTGATAGCTTTAATTAACGCAAAGAATAAATCTTTGTGATTCAATTAACCAATTATTTATCATTTTCTATGAGAACAAAACTAATTCAATTATTAGTTGTGGCTGTGTTATTTGCCGGCTGCACTAAAAGCAAGATCGCCGAAAGCACAACATCTGCAGCAGAGCAGCAAACAACCTCAACACCGCGATTAAGCGTCGACGCGACCGGGACTGCCGCTATCGACGCAGCAACTATTCAGCAAACCATCCAGGGTTTTGGCGGGGCGAGCATCCTGGCCTGGGAAGCCGATTTAACAAGCACTCAGAGAACCGAAGCTTTTTCCAGCACCAGCGGCATTGGGATGAGCATACTGAGGGTGATGGTGCCAAGCACCGGCACAGGAAGTTTCGCGGCCGAGAAACCAACCATCGACGCGGCAAAGAGCTATGGAGCCAAAGTTGTTGCAACAGCCTGGAACGCACCGTCCAGCATGATGACAGGCGTACATCTTAATACTTCGTCGTACGCTGCCTATGCCTCTTATTTAAGTTCGTACAATACTGCTGTGGGTGGTGTCTATGCCATCAGTCCGTTTAACGAACCAAATTATTCGGGTTCGGGGTGGATGGAAGCAACAGCAACAGAAGTTGCAAACTTTGTTGCAGCACAAGGCACTAATTGCGGAGCGCCCATCATGGCACCCGAACCGTTTAACATGGATCAAACATTCATCAATACTTACCTTAGCAATGCCACGGCAAAAACAAACACCAGCTTTGTGTGCGGGCATATTTATGGCAAAACTCCTTATAGCCTTGGCAGCATAGGCAAATCGGTGTGGATGACAGAGCACTACACCAACTCAAGCGTAAGCGGCGATGACTGGACCAATGCGATGACTGCCGCTAAAGAAATACACGATTGCATGAATTCGGGCTGGGCCGCTTATGTTTGGTGGTACATACGCCGCAGCTACGGGCCGATTGATGAGAGTAGTAACATTACTAAGTTGGGATACGTAATGGCCCAATACGCCAGGTACATACGCCCGGGATACACTAAAATATCGTGCACAGCTAACCCTTCAACAGGTGTTTATGTCACGGCATACAAAAGCGGCACCAAATTGGTTATAGTAATTGTTAATCAAAACAGCGCTACAACCTACCAGGCTTTCAGCTTGTCGGGCATTTCACCGGCCGGTTTCGACAGGTATTACACCAACAGTTCTTCCAGCCTGGCCCATAATAGTTTTACTATTACTGGCGGCAGTTTTGGCATCAATCTTACACCGTCAAGTGTTACAACTTTAGTTTCTAACTAAAAATAATTGCTTTAAAAGATGCCCGCTTAAGCCCGGGCATCTTTTTTCATTGTACCGGTAGTATAGCTCTAATACTTTTTCTCTGTAACTCAAAAAAATGCTAAGTTTTTATAATTATCCATCGAAGTGCATGTTATACATATTTGGTATAAATTTGCATTGTAAAGTATGGGGCTAAAAATTATTACGCGTAAGGTTATTCTACTCTTTGTTGCTGTGTTTTTTGCAGTAGCGAGTTGTTTGGCGCAAAGCGATACCATTATTCGCACCCATGCAGATACCTTAAGGGTGCTGCATTTGCAATATATGGCCGATAGCACCGCTTTTATGCGTCAAAAGTTTATTGCCGACTCATTGGCTATGCAGTTTATTGCTATGCCCGATCCCAACAGGCACGACCAGTTTATTGATACGCTGCTAAAAAACGACGGCCTTGATGGCTATTTATTTAAAGGCGGCACACCAAAACATCATATTGGTGTAGGCTCTCCGCGCGAGGTGCGTGATAAATGGGTTATCTGGACAATATTTGCCCTTCTTATTTATACAGGTATACTTAACCGGGTTATCAGTAAAGATATTTATAGCATTATACAAGCCTTTTATAATAAGCGCGCGTTCACCAAGATCAGTAAAGAAGATAGTGTATTAACCTCCTGGGCCTTTATTTGCCTGTTTTCGCTGTTCGGTTTTACGTTAGGGTTATATATTTATCAAATAACCGATTATTTTAACCTCACATATTCCATAAGTGGTTTTAAATTATTCATCACCCTTTCAGTAGTCGTTATTGCGTTGTTTGTTTTAAAAGTATTGATACTGCATGTGCTGGCGTTTATTTTTGATATCAGGCGTTTAGTGGGCGAATACATCTCTATTTTGTATTTAACTTATTTTAATATAGCATTTGTTTTTTTACCAATAGTTATCTGTTTTAGCTTATTGCCGGCTAGTTTATTGCCCTGGCTATTACGTTTTTCGCTGCTTTTACTAAGCCTTATTTTTATTATTCAATACCTGCGCAGCACAATTAATATAATTTCAAATTTCCGGTTTCATAAAATCTATTTATTTATCTATCTTTGTGCCCTCGAAATTTGCCCAATTTTAATAATGATTAAGGCATTGGACATATAAATTTTACAGGGATAATAACTCGCTAAATTGGAAGACAGAAAGAAAAAGGTTAAAAGTATATTGGTTACTTTACCAAAACCTGAAACAGATAAAAACCCTTACGCAGATTTAGCTAAAAAAAACGGACTGAAAATTGATTTCAGGTCGTTTATTCATGTTGAAGGTGTTGCTGCAAAAGAGTTTAGAAAAGAGCGCATAAATCTTGCCGATTTTTCGGCTGTGATTTTTACAAGCCGCAACTCTGCCGATCATTTTTTTCGCATATGCGAAGAAATGCGTTTTGATGTACCGGCCGACATGAAATACTTCTGCCTGTCCGAAACCATCGCCCTTTATCTTCAAAAATATATACAATACCGTAAACGCAAAATATTCTTTGGCAAACAAACAGCTTCTGATCTGGCCGAAGTGCTTAAAAAGCATTCAAGCGAGAAGTTTTTATACCCATGTTCGGATGTGGCTGCCGAAGAGACTCAAAAGTTTTTGCTGGAGAACGGTTACAACTTTACACCGGCGGTTTTATTCCGCACGGTTTGCAGCGATCTGTCTGATCTGGCTGAAGTTTTTTACGATATTATTGCCTTTTTTAGCCCTTCAAGCATCCAATCTTTATATAAAAACTTCCCTGATTTTAAACAAAATAACACACGGATAGCAGCATTTGGTGCTACTACTCAAAAGGCTGTGTTAGAGGCTGGTCTGATCATCGACATAGCTGCCCCAACCCCCGCCGCCCCTTCAATGACCATGGCGATTGAACAGTACGTTAAGCAGGTAAATAAATAATTGCAACGCTAACAGGAAACCTTTGTTTTGCTTTTTACGTATAATTGAATCCATAACAGATGGTTTTGGTGACACTTTTTTTTTAAAATATTACAATATCTTTACTTAAATAGTGTTATAGTAGAAAATTATGAAACTTTCAGTACCATAACATTTTTGCGGTGGTTAAAAGTTTTTTGGTATATTCGAATCATCTTGAAGCTGAGGCTTTTTTAAGTGGAATTAAAAATGAGATTTTTTTACTATTTAGTTTTTATAGTGGCGGGAAGTGTGTTTGTGGGATGTCATCCCTCGGCTAACTCTCGTGGTGAGGTAACAGGCGTACGCCAACGGGCTTTTAGGGCGACCGTTCCGTACGGTATGGTGTATATACCGGGAGGGAGCTTTTTAATGGGTCCGGTTGATCAGGATATTACCTTCGCTCAGGTTGAAGACAATAAGCAAGTTACCATTGCTCCGTTTTTTATGGATGAAACAGAGCTTTCAAATAGTAAATATCACCAGTTTGTTAACTGGGTTCGCGATTCCATAGCCATTACCAAATACTTAAATGATCCTAAGTACTATGTTCATCCAAAGGGGGCTGCCGCTCCGAAAAACGGAAAGAAATATATCGATTGGGCTTTCGTAGCTAAAAATCCACCCTGGGTTAATAAAAAGGGTGCTACTAATAATACCAACAAGCTGCAGAGTATGTTTTATCAGGGCGATGACCGTGTATTCGACCGTGATGAGATAGACGTAAGGCTGTTAAAATATAAATATGACGAAATGAGCTTGCGTGATGCTTCCGATTATCAGGGCGACCTGACCAAAAAACGGTCGGACTTTATCAGGCACGATACGGTAAGCGTATATCCGGATACATTAGTTTGGTTGCATAACTTTACTTATGCCGCAAATGAGCCCATGACGCATGGTTACTTCTCACATCCATCGTATCAAAATTACCCGGTAGTGGGAGTAACGTGGCGCCAGGCAAAAGCATTTACAATATGGCGTACCCGTTTCTATGAGCATTACAGGCAGTCCAGACATTTGCCCTCTGACCGTGAGCAGTACGATTTGCCTACAGAAGCGCAATTTGAATACGCAGCCCGTGGTGGCAGGATAGGAGCTAATTATCCGTGGGGCGGGCCTTATATAAAAAATGCCAAAGGTTGTTTACTGGCTAATTTTAAACCTGGCCGTGGTAACTACAGCGACGACGGTGCAACTTACACAGTTGCGGTGCGTTCGTACTTCCCTAACGATTATGGCTTGTACAACATGGCCGGTAACGTAGCCGAGTGGACGGCGTCGGCATATGATGCGGCGGCATCATCATTTGTTAATGATCTGGCGCCTACATTTAACTATAACGCAAAAGCTTCCGATCCCGAAATCATGAAACGCAAAGTAGTAAGAGGAGGGTCGTGGAAAGATGTCGGCTGGTTCTTACAAAACTCATCGCGTACTTATGAGTACCAGGATACCGCCAAAGCCTATATCGGTTTCCGTTGTGTAACGGCCTTCGAAGGTCGCGATATCCGGGATAAGCACTAATAACAAAACCTCAATAATCGAAAAATCAAATCAAATTAATTATTTAAACATTTACTAAAAACTATTTTCAAGTATGGCTGGCAAACAAAAACTTAAAGTCGGGATCAATAACATCGTATCCTGGGGTGCAACTGTAGTAATTATTGGCTTGTTGTTTAAAATACAACACTGGCCTTATTCAAGCGTATTTATATCGGTAGGTTTATTAACCGAAGCGCTATTGTTCTTTATTTTAGGTTTCCAAAACGAACCTGTTGACGTTGATTGGACGAAGGTATACCCAGAATTGGCCGAAGATGCTAAACCGGTAGTTGTTCCGGCAAAAGCTACAGGCGCGGTTCCGGCTTCGTTAGACAAAATGATGGCTGACGCTAAAATCGGTCCCGAATTAATCGGTAGCCTGGGCGATGGTTTAAGAACCTTCAGCGAAAAAGTAGCTACTATTTCGAAAGTTGCTGACGCTGGTACCGCCACTCAGGAGTTTACAACAAAATTAAGAACAGCAAGCGCAAGCTACGATACGCTGAATGCTGCGTTCACTAAAGCATCATCTGGCCTGGCCGATTTTGCCGCATCAAGTGCAGACACAAAAACTTACCACGATCAGGTTAGCAACTTGGCTAAAAACCTGTCGGCTTTAAATGCAGTGTACGAACTGGAATTACAGGATTCGAGCACGCACTTAAAATCAATGAATAAATTCTATCAAAATTTGGGTGTTACCATGCAAGGTTTCAGCGAATCGGTTGATGATTCGAAGAAATTTAAAGAAGAAGTTGGCCGTTTGGCAAAAAACATCGCTTCTTTAAATTCGGTGTATGGTAATATGTTATCAGCTATGAGCGGTCCTAAAGCTTAATCTAATCGGTCCAATTTTTAATAGAATAATAAAGATACTTATATATGGCTGGAGGTAAACAAACCCCAAGGGCACGAATGATCAACATTTTGTACCTGGTGCTATTAGGCTTAATTGCCCTCGAAGCACCTGCAAATTTGTTGGATGCGTTCAAAAAAATCGGAGATAGCCTTTCAAATTCCAAAACCAACGTACAAAACGGTATTGATGCAAACTATACTGCTTTTGAAAAGAAAGTTAAGGATGAGCCCGAAAGAGCAAAGCCTATTTTGGCTAAAGCAAAAGCGGCTACTGCGGTTGCAGACGAGTTAAACAACTACATTGAATCATTGAAAAAAACACTGATCGAAAGAACCGGTGGCATGAGCAAAGACGGCGACTACGAGGGACGTGAAAACGTTGACGAAGGTAACCGTTTGATGATCGAAGGTCAGAAAGCTAAAGAACTGAAAGCAAAGATCAATGAAACTAAAGAAAAACTAAAAAATATGCTTGATCCCCAGGATCAGGGAAGTATTAGTTTTGCGTTAGAGGCTGAAGATTCAAAAACAGGTGAGAAGAAATCATGGGAGCAAAATTACTTTGGTGATGGCGTACCTATGGGCGCCGAAATGACTACGCTGATCAAGATCCAGTCTGACGTTAAGAATGACGAGGCGCAGGTTCAGAAAAAACTATTAAGCAAAATGGAGCAGGCAGTTGTTACGCTCGATCAGTTTGCTGCAGTTGCCGTTGCGCCATCAAGCTATATCATAGCCGGACAGCCTTATAAAGCTGATATTTTTTTAACAGCTTATGATAGCCATTCAAACCCTGATATTACTATTGATGGCTCTAAAATATCTTCAGTTGGAGGTAAAGGTACTTATACGGTAAACACCAGCAGTGAAGGTATCAAGCACTACAAAGGCGTGATCAGTGTACGCGGTACTGACGGAAAAATAAAACAGTATCAATTACCTGAACAAACTTACCAGGTAGCCAAGCCTTCGGCTGTAGTATCGCCCGATAAAATGAACGTGTTATACATTGGTGTAGCTAACCCATTGTCGGTTTCAGCACCAGGCATACCTGTTGATAAGATCCACATCAGCATGTCGAGCGGTTCTTACACCGGTTCAAACGGACATTACGAAGCAAGGGTAAGCTCACCAGGCGAAACAAGAGTTACCATATCGGCAGAAGTATCTCCTGGTAAAACACAGGTATTAAGCAGCTCAACTTTCCGTGTAAAACGTATACCCGATCCGGTTGCGCAGTTTGCAGGTAAAAACAGCGGTTCAACAAGTGCTGTAAACTTACGTGCACAGGATAAAGTTTTTGCTCACCTGGATAACTTTGAGTTCGAAGCTAAATTTACTGTAACACATTTTACATTAATTATACAAAAACCGCGTCAAGATGCGTTAATAGTTAAAGGCTCGGGTTCTGACCTGAATGCAGACATGAAAGCAAAAATGGCAACCATTGGCCCCGGTACCAGGGTGATTTTTGACGACATCACTGCTGTTGGTCCGGATGGCACATCAAGACCTATTGCGCCGATATTGTTAACAGCGAACTAATTAAATGTACAGAGTTATGAAGAGGGGAATTTTACTAATTGTTTTATTGAGTTTTTTTGGCACAGTAACCTATGCCCAGAAAAAGCCTGCTCCTAAAAAGAAGCCGGTAACAACAGCTAAAACAAGCGTTAAAGGTAAAGGACAAAAACCGGCATCTAAGATCAAAGTAACACCCAATACTTCAAAAAACACTACAAACTATCCTTCGGTTACAGGTTTGCAACTTGCCGATACTTCAAAAAAAGGAGGCTTGCCTTTAAATTTTGAACCACCGGTTGATGGCTACTATGTAAAAAGCGCGGTACGCACGGCTAAGCCAACGCAATACGCTGCTTTACGCGAGGCCGATGTGGTTTTTTCTAAACGTGTTTGGCGCGAGATTGACCTGCGCGAGCGGATGAATCAATATATGATCTCGCCGAAAGGCAGGCTAATTGATGTATTGATGGCCGCCGTTAACGCGGGCGAACTAACCGCTTTCGATGCTTCACCAAACCCGGCAAAAGGCGACCCTAACGGTGATGAATTTAAAACACCGTTAACCGCAGCACAAGCAAGGGCAAAAATGGTTGACAGCGCCGTTGTACATAAATTTGATAAAAACGGTGCCGATACAGGATCGGTACGTGTTGCCAACGAGTTTAATCCGGATAGCATTTTAAGGTTCAGGATAAAAGAAGATTGGATATTTGATAAACAACGCTCGGTTTTAGAGCCACGAATTATTGGTATAGCACCATTGGTAAGGCCTAAAGCTGCAGGTATTTCGTTAGATTATCAACCGGCTTTCTGGATATACTTCCCTGAGGCAAGAAAAGTATTAGCTACTAAAGAGATCATTATGCGCCATAACGATGCTGCCAGCATTAGTTACGACCAGGCTTTTTTGAAGCGGATATTCTCAAGTTATGTCGTAAAACAATCCAACGAGAAGGATGAGCGTATTAAAGACTACATGCAGGGTATCGACCAATTGCATGAGTCTGAACGTATCAAAAAGACGATAATGGATTGGGAGCTTAACTTATGGCAGTATTAATAAAATTGAGTTGAAAATAAAACCCCGGATGATTATTCATCCGGGGTTTTTTGTTGGCCAAAATATTCGGTTATAGCTTTGGCCTGTTTTAAATTAACTACCTCCTGCAGTTCTTCGGTAGTTGCCAGTTTTATCTTCTTAACCGATTTAAAGTATTTCAACAGCTTCTCGGCCGATGTTTTGCCCACACCTTCTATCAGTTCCAGCTCGGTAGCCAGAGTGCCCTTGTCTCTTTTTTTACGGTGGAAGGTAATGCCGAAACGATGTGCTTCATCCCGCAGTTGCTGGATCACCTTTAATGTTTCCGATTTTTTGTCGAGATACAATGGATATTGATCGCCCGGATAATATAATTCTTCCAGGCGTTTGGCTATACCAATAACGGTTACCTGCTTTTCAATACCCAAAAGCTTTAAACTCTTTATTGCAGACGATAACTGCCCCTTGCCACCGTCGATGATGATCAACTGAGGTAATTCAGTGCCTTCATCCAACATGCGCCTGTAGCGCCTGTGTACGGCCTCCTCCATGGTGGCAAAATCGTTTGGCCCTTCAACGGTTTTTACATTAAAATGCCGGTAGTCCTTTTTAGATGGTTTACCGTCACGAAAAACAACAATAGCCGATACCGGGTACTTACCCTGGAAGTTTGAGTTATCAAAACATTCAATATGTCGGGGTAATTGATTCATGCGCAAATCCTTCATCATCTGCTTAAGCAAACGTTCCGATCTGATCTCAGGGTTCAGCCTTTCGTACTGCTCCATTTTATCGCGCTTAAAAAACGTAACGTTCTTTTGCGATAGATCAAGCAGTTTCTTTTTTTCACCTAGTTTGGGCACGGTGAACTTGATGTTACTATCATCCAGATCGATATCAAACGGGACAATGATCTCTTTAGCGTGGCTATTATACCTGCTCCTGAACTCGGTTATTGCGATAGTCAACAGCTCTTCGTCCGATTCGTCCAGTCGTTTTTTCAATTCAATGGTCTGGGTTTGGATAATAGTGCCGTTCATTACCTTTAAAAAGTTAACAAAGGCATATTTCTCCTCCGATGCGATGCTAAAAACATCCACATCGGTAATCGATGAGTTAACTACGGTTGATTTGCTTTGGTAGTTCTCCAGCAGATCGTACTTGTGTTTGAGGCGATGCGCCAACTCAAAATTCATATTCATGGCGGCATCATCCATCTCCGCTTTAAGCGTACGTATAACCGCGCTGATTTTGCCGTTCAGTATATCCTTAATTTCTTCAATACTGTTCAGGTAATCATCTTCAGTTTGGTAGTTTTGGCAGGGACCCTTACAGTTGCCTAATTGATATTCCAGACAGACCTTAAACTTGCCTGCATCAATATTTTGCCGGGTTAAAGGCAGGTTGCAGGTACGTAATGGATAAGTTTCGCGTATTACACCTAATATGGCATGCATCATACTCACCGAGGCGTACGGCCCCAGATATTTTGAGCCATCGCGGATGATTTTCCTTGTCCAGAATATACGTGGGAAGTTTTCGTTTTTTATGATGATCCAGGGATAAGTTTTATCATCCTTTAGCATCACGTTATAGCGGGGCTGGTGTTTTTTGATCAGACTGTTTTCCAGCAGCCAGGCATCAACCTCGGTATCAACAATGGTAAATGTGATCTTGCGTATTTTAGATACCAAAACCTTGGTTTTGGCATTTACATTCAGATCCTTATTAAAATATGATGTTACCCGGTTACGTAGGTCTTTGGCTTTACCGATGTAAATAAGCTCGTTTTCGCTATTCCAGTATTGGTATACGCCCGGTTTGTGCGGGATGTTTTTCAGCTCGGCCCTGTAGTCAAAAGTATCCATGTTATTTAACTATAAAATTAGCCTTATTTTGCGATTTAAAAACAAATGATTGCGCTTTAACATTTGTTAGTAAACGTCTCATCGTAAAAAATACTTATATTCATGCGCAATCTTTACAATCGCAAATGAAACAAATTGCTTTACCACATTATGCCAAAGTTGCATTTGTGCTCATCATCCTCATCAGCGTTGGCTTTATATGCGTTTTGGGTAAGGATGTAATGGCGCCTTTGGTTTTTTCGTTTTTGTTTGCAATGCTGCTATTACCTTTGGCGCGTTTTTTACAATATAAATGCCGCATGCCGCGCGGGCTGGCTGCTATGCTATCGGTAATACTGTTTACCGCGTTTGTTGCCGGGGTAATTTATGTTATCGCGGTACAGGCGGGAACCCTTGCCGACGATTGGCCGCAAATAAAACTCCAGATATCACACTCGATAGATCAGTTGCACCGGTGGACAGTGAACAAATTCCATTTTCAATGGAATGCGCAAATGATGAATTTGACCAAAGAATTGAACGCTCAGGCCGCTCCTGTTATTGGTACAACGCTCATCGGTGTTACATCAATGGTATTGTTCCTGGTGTTTATCTTCATCGATACTTTCTTTATACTTTTTTACCGCAAGGTGCTCATCAGTTTTTTACTGAAGGTGTTCAGCGACGACCGCGAGGTTGTAGTTTTTGATGTTGCCGAGCAGATCCAGTTCATCATGAAAAAGTATATCTCGGGCTTGTTTTTAGAGATGCTTTGCGTATTTGCTATTGTATTTGGTCTGTTAAGCCTGATAGGCGTTAAGTATGCTTTATTATTGGCATTGGTAACCGCTATATTTAACCTGATACCTTATGTAGGTATATTTTCGGCTACGGCGATAAGCGCTTTGCTAACGCTGGGTACCTTAGATCCGGCGAAAGCCGCCGAAGTAGCCGTTAGTATAATTGCTGTACACCTGATAGACAGTAATGTCATTATGCCACGCATAGTGGGCTCGAAGGTTAAATTAAATGCTTTGATCGTGGTATTAGGAGTGGTTGTAGGCGAGATGCTTTGGGGCATAAGCGGTATGTTTTTATCGATACCGGTACTGGCAATTATTAAAATAGTTTTCGACCGCGTTACGGATCTCAAACCCTGGGGTTTATTACTCGGCGACGAAACCGAATACGAAACTACCTTAGTGCATAGGGTAGCCAAAAAAAGTGATACACCCACAGAAGCGGCAAAGAAAGCAGAAAAAGATATATTAGAGGATAAGGATAACGAGAAATGAAATACAAGTTATTAGGGCGCTCAGGTTTAAAAGTGTCCGAATTATGTTTAGGAACCATGGGCTTCGGTACCGATAACGGCTGGGGGGCAGATAAAGAAGTAAGTAAGCAGGTTTTTGATACCTATGTTAACGCAGGCGGCAACTTTTTAGATACTGCTAATATTTACACCAAAGGCACCAGTGAGCGCTTTTTAGGTGAGTTTATAGCCGCCGACAGAGAACATTATGTAGTAGCTACCAAATATAGCCTCTTTGAAAATCAAACCAATGTAAACGCCAGCGGCAATAGCCGTAAAAACATGATGGCATCGGTAGAGGCGAGCCTGAAACGTTTGAATACCGATTATATCGATCTGTTTTATCTGCACATCTGGGATAACTTAACCCCTGTTGATGAAATTTTGCGGGCTATGGATGACTTGGTTGGTCAAGGCAAAGTGCAATATCTCGGCATAAGCGATACGCCAGCATGGGTGGTATCAAAAGCCAATACCCTTGCCGAGCTAATGGGCTGGAGCCAGTTTATTGGCTTGCAGATTGAATACAGCCTGATACAACGCACGGTTGAGCGTGAGCTGATACCGATGGCCCAACATTATAATATGACGGTTTTGCCCTGGGCGCCGTTGGCAGGCGGCGCATTATCAGGCAAATACCTGCGTGGCGAAAAGGGCCGGATAAAAGAGACAAGCAACCGGCTTAATGAACGTAGTGTGAAAATTACCAGAGAAGTTGTGGCTATAGCCGATGAACTGGGCGTTGATGCATCAGGCGTAGCCTTAAAATGGCTGATGCAGCAAAATGTAAGCTGTATACCTATTGTTGGCGCAACCAGGCCGGAGCAGGTACAACAAAATTTAAAATGTATCGAAGTAATGTTGAGCCCCGAACACATACAACGGCTAAATACAGTCAGTGCTTTTGAGTTAGGCTTTCCGGCAGCATTTTTCGAAGAAGAGGCCGTGAAAAAAAACGTATCGGGTGGTTTTTACGATCAAACAGAACGGCGCCCGTTTTTGAAATAGGCATCGTTTAAATAAAAGCCCCTTGTGAAGTAATCGCAAGGGGCTTTTCTATATCAGAACCACAAATTAATGCGGCTTAAAGTCTTTAGGCTTTTTAACAGGAAAGTGCGAATGCCCGCCTGGGAAGATCTCGGCAGGGCCAAGATTAGTCATCGCGCAACGGAAACCTACATCAGCACTGGCATCACCCTGATCCATAAAGCGACGGGTTGATGGATTTAACCAGTAAGCCATGTCGTTCCATGAACCACCTTTGTATACTTTAGAGCGATCGTTGATCAAAGTTGTACGTCCGTAAAGAACAGTGTTCACAGTATCATTATAACCGCGTTCGTCAGGGGTGTACGGTTTGCCTTCTAACGAAGTATTAGGCGCGTATTTATTGCCGGTAGGTGGCGTAGCGCCAGGGGCTGTACCCGTAGCCGGAGTCTTATTAGTATTAGTTGTTCCATTAGCTGCGTTAGCACCAGCCGCTTGTGATGCCAGATAATCAGCATAACTCATTTTCTTATCTGTTTTTGCAGGATCGTGGATGGCGCGTCCGTATTTATCTTTAGCCAATACCCCTTTTGATGCATCAGCCATGCGTTTCTCGGTAAATTGGTTACCACGGTATGGGTTTAGGCCTTCAAAGTCTTCATACGAAAGCTGACGATAAGTGTCGGCGGTCCATTCGTTAACGTTACCAGCCATATTGTATAGTCCAAAGTCGTTAGGCGGGAACGAACGTACGGGAGCTGTAATATCAGCCTTATCATTTAACGAACCCGCAACACCCATGTAATCGCCTTTGCCGCGTTTAAAGTTGGCTAAAATTAGTCCGCGGGTACCACTTTTTGGTGAGCGTACACCCATGCCGTTCCAGGGGTACATTTTGCCTTCGCTAATGTTTTCGTTTTGGGTGTTACCTACAAGGCCGAGCGCTGCATATTCCCATTCGGCTTCAGTTGGCAAACGATAACCCTCTTGAGTTATAATACCATCCTCCAAACGTACAGGGCGGGTAGCTTTACCATTGGCGCCTACTTTTGCGGTAGGACTTAAGTTAGGCATCATTTTTTTACCATCAATGCCGTTACCTTTATTCTGTCCGTTTAAATATATTTCGGTATTAAAGGGCTCTCCTTTTTTAAGTTGAGGAACTTTTTTACCACCGCCTGATGCGGTTTTCCAATCAGCTAATTTGCCGGTTTCACGCAAAATGTTTTCATTCATGCGGTCGGTACGCCAAATGCAATAGTCATTAGCTTGTTCCCAACTCACACCAACAACAGGATAGTCCTGAAATGAAGGGTGACGCAAGTAATTGTTTACATAAGGCTCATTTGCAGATAATGCTCCGCGCCACACGAGTGTATCGGGCAAGGCATTGTAATATAGTTCTCTGTCTGTAGGGAAGTTAATACTTATCCAGTGCAGGTATTCGAGCCAGTCATTGTTAGATACCTCGGTTTCATCCATATAGAATGATGAAATAGGTACGCGGGATCTGGCGAAAGCATAGTCAAATTGCACATCCTGATCTAAACTGCCGCCCATTACAAAGGTACCACCCTCTATAGGTATAAGGCCGGGGCCGGGGGCCGGATGCGTTTTTTTAAACACCTGGAAACCGCCGTTGGTTTTGTCATTATATTTCATACCTGTTTTTTGCGACCTCGGGGGATTTTTGCAACTCCCCAGCACAAGTCCCAACATCAACACAGGCAAAACAGATCTTGTAAAAATTCTTTTCATCACGCAATAAACATCAAATAACCAAATGGTAATATTAATTGGTAGCACTAATATACAGTAATTAGCCCAATTTTAATTGTTTTTTTCGAATCGCTATACCCCTCTAACGAAAAAAACAAAACTTAGTTATATTCGTGCGCATTTTTTTTATTCAAATAACGTTTAAGCAAATGTTCGGTATAAAATAATTGAACAAATAATTGTGCCTTTGTTATGAATAATAAAAATAAAGCTAAATTACGGCGATGAAAATTTCGAGATTTTTTACACAAACAGTGCTGTATAGTTTGTCGTGCGGGTTTTGTGTAAATGCCGTTGCGCAAACAGTAGGCACAGGTACTACCAACACCAATGGCAGTAGTGTAAGTGCCATAACTACTGCGGTTCCGTTTTTAACCATTTCGCCGGATGCGCGTTCCGGAGCTATGGGCGAAGCCGGCGTAGCACTTTCGCCTGATGTTAATGCAACTTACTGGAACCCTGCTAAGCTGGTCTATCTTGAAACCAATACTAATTTTTCGCTTTCGTACAGCCCATGGCTGCGCAATATTGTACCCGATGTAAACCTGGCCTATTTAAGCTTCGCAACAAAGGTTGATGAGCGTAGCTCGGTTGGCGCTTCGCTGCGTTATTTTAACCTCGGTACTATCGAATTATTTGATGATCACCAAAACCCACAGGGGACTTATAAACCCAACGAGTTTTCGTTAGACGTAAGTTATGCCCGTAAATTTGGCGACAACTTTTCGCTTGGATTAACCGGACGTTATATCCATTCGGATCTGACGAATGGCGCAATTGTAAATGGTCAGCAAACATCGGCTGCCAATGGCATTGCTGCTGATGTGTCTTTATATTCCAAAAACCCTTCGCAGCAGTTTGGCAAAGATGCGCTGTTTGCTTTCGGCCTCGACATTTCGAACATAGGGCCTAAAATTAGCTACACTACCAATGGGCAGCAGTTTTTTTTACCGACCAACCTTAAGTTAGGTGTAGCCAACACCTGGTACCTCGACGAAACCAACGAAGTTACTTTGGCACTCGATATCAATAAACTGCTGGTGCCTACTCCACCCACACGTGATGCGAACGGTAATATCATTGCCGGTAAGGACGATAACCGTTCGGTAGTTTCGGGGATATTCGGCTCGTTTAGTGATGCTCCGGGTGGCACAGGTGAGGAATTTAAGGAAGTTTCGCTTTCACCCGCATTTGAATACTGGTATAATAAACAATTTGCCTTACGTGCCGGTTATTTTTACGAAAACCCTGATAAAGGAAACAGACAATATGTTACCGTGGGCGCCGGGTTTAAATACAGCGATTTTAAACTCGATTTTTCGTATCTGATAGCCAGCCAGGATCAAAGCCCTTTAGCCAATACATTGCGCTTCTCATTAAGCTATAATTTCGGCAGCAAATAATACCTTTGCCTTATGAAGATCAGAGTAGGCTTCGGCTTCGATGTACACCAGTTAAGGGAAGGCCATCCATTTGTTTTAGGCGGAGTAAATCTCGAACATCATTCGGGTGCTTACGGGCATTCGGACGCCGACGTTTTGTTACATGCCATTTGCGATGCCTTATTGGGCGCTGCTAACCTGCGCGATATCGGCTTCCACTTTTCAAATACCGACGAACGCTGGCGCGGGATAAGCAGCCTGGTGTTATTGCAAAAGGTAGTTGAACTGCTTGCCGAAAAAGGTTGGGCTATCGGCAACATCGATGCGATGGTATGTTTGGAAGCACCAAAGATCAACCCGCATATCCCGGCAATGAAAAACCATATTGCCACAGCTATCGCGATAAGCGAAGAGGATATCTCTATCAAAGCCACCACAAACGAACAACTGGGCTTTATTGGCCGCCAGGAAGGTGTTGTGGCCTACGCTGTTTGTCTGATCGAAAAGAAGTAACTTAAAAATAGCGTCATTTCGAGCGAGCGTAGCAAAAAGAAATCTTCTGCTTCAGAATTTTCTATAGCAGAATATCTCTCTATTTGTTCGAGATGACAACTGAAAAGTGCCCGTTATTTAACCGTCAACAAATCGATAGTAAACACCAGCACCGAGTTTGCAGGTATAGCTGCGCCCGGCGAACTATTACCGTAACCCATGCCTGATGGCATAATCAATAGTATCCGCCCGCCGGCTTTAACAAGCGGAATACCTATCTGCCACCCTGCAATAACATTTTGCAGTGCAGTGGTATATGGCCCTCTGCCGGTTGTTGTATCAAACTGGCTTCCATCTAATAATGTTCCGGTATAGTTTACCGTGATAGTTGAACTAATGGTTGCATTAACGCCTGTACCTTGCGTAATAATCTGGTAGTACAAACCCGAAGCATCTTTTGTGGCGCTTATGGTGGGATGTGCAGCTAAATAAGTTTTTATGGCAACGTCATCGGCAGCAGCTTGTGCAACAGGATCGAACGTGTCCTTTTTACTGCATGATGCTAATGATACGACAATGAAAAGCAGAATAGTTAAGCGTTCTTTCATATCAGCTATATTGTTGTCCTGATCCTCAACTCGTTCAGTTGCGCATCGGCGATCGTTGATGGCGAATCGATCATCACATCGCGGCCCGAGTTGTTCTTCGGGAAGGCGATCACGTCGCGGATCGAATCAAGGCCGGCGAATATCGAGCACAAACGGTCGAAACCTAAAGCCAAACCGCCGTGTGGTGGTGCGCCAAATTCAAAGGCATCCATCAGAAAGCCGAATTGTTTTTGTGCTTCTTCCGGCGAGAATCCTAAATGCTTAAACATCAGCGACTGCAGGTCGCGGTCGTGGATCCGGATAGAGCCGCCGCCAACTTCAATACCGTTGATCACCATATCGTAAGCATTAGCACGTACTGCTCCAGGATCAGTTTCCAGCAAAGCAATATCTTCCGGTTTTGGCGACGTGAAGGGGTGGTGCATCGCATGGTACCGCTCAGTTTCTTCGTCCCACTCCAATAGCGGGAAATCGAGCACCCAAAGTGGTGCAAAAGTATTTTTATCACGTAAGCCTAAACGGCCGCCAATTTCAAGGCGCAGCTCGTTCATTTGCTTCCGAACTTTATCGGTTAAACCGGCCAGTACCAACACTAAATCGCCTGGTTGGGTATTCAGTGCAGCCGACCATTTTTTCAACTCGTCTTCGCTGTAAAACTTATCAACCGACGATTTTAACGTACCATCGGTATTGTGGCGCATGTAGATCAAACCGGTAGCGCCTATTTGCGGGCGTTTTAACCATTCAGTCAGCTCGTCTAATTGCTTACGCGTATATTCGGCGCAGCCTTTGGCGTTGATGGCGACAACCAGTTCGGCACTATCAAACACGCCGAAACCTTTGCCTTTTACAATGTCGTTCAGTTCAACAAACTCCATACCTAAACGCACGTCCGGTTTGTCCGATCCGTATAAACGCATCGCGTCGGCATATTGCATCCGTGGGAAATCGCCCAGTTCAATACCTTTTACAGTTTTGAATAGGTGACGGGCTAAACCTTCGAAAGTATTCAAGATATCTTCCTGCGTAATGAAACTCATTTCGCAGTCTATCTGGGTAAACTCCGGTTGGCGGTCGGCGCGTAAATCTTCATCGCGGAAGCATTTTACGATCTGGAAGTAACGGTCAAAACCACTCACCATCAATAACTGTTTAAACGTTTGCGGCGATTGCGGTAAGGCGTAAAATTCGCCCGGGTTCATGCGGCTTGGCACCACAAAATCACGTGCGCCTTCCGGAGTCGATTTGATCAGCACGGGGGTTTCCACCTCAATAAAGTTAAGCCCGTCAAGATATTTGCGGATTTCCTGGCTCAGTTTGTGGCGCATCACCAGGTTGTTACGTATCGGGTTACGGCGCAGGTCAAGGTAGCGATATTTGGCACGTAATTCCTCGCCGCCGTCGGTTTCGTCCTCGATCAGGAACGGAGGTATTTTAGCCTGGTTCAGTACTTCGATATCAGATACGATGATCTCGATCTCTCCGGTAGGTATCTTGGCGTTTTTGTTGGTACGCTCAATTACCTTGCCGGTAACTTTTACTACAAACTCACGGCCCAGTTCGCGGCTTTTTTCGCGCAGGGTAGCATCACTATCGGTATTAAAAACAAGCTGGGTTAAGCCATAACGGTCGCGTACGTCAACAAAAGTGGTACCGCCCAAATCGCGCGATTTTTGTACCCATCCGCATAAAGTAACAGTTTGGTTTAAGTGGCTTATGTTTAATTCGCCGCAGGTGTGAGTTCTAAGCATAATTGTTAAATAAAGTCTGCAAAAGTAACATTTTCTTTAAAAGATACAGGTATTGAGATAGTAGATAGTTTTAGTAGCATAAATTGTGATGTATGGCTCTATCGAAGAATGCGCCGATGCCGGTCCGGCTTTTCGACAGCGGCGCGGGCGCTCGTGCTGTAGTAAAAGACCATGGCCCAAAGGCTATCGTGTAAAGGTTACGGACATGGGTATTTATGGGTATTTTTCAATTACTTTTCAAATCTCAATTACCATTATCGCAATGATTCTCTGAGCATGGGTATTTCAAAAAATAGAGTTTTTCATCTTGATCGTGACTCAGAAAAACATGGGTAAATATGGGTATTCGTCATTTGCTTTTTAGTCCTGGTTCCTGATTCTTGGTTCTTGATTCTGATTCAGCAGCTTTCATCTCAATATACGCAAATTTCCTCGTTTTCGCAAACTATAAACACACCTGATAAAACAAAAAAAGCCGCCTCTTGAGTATCGAGGCGGCTTTTATGAATAACAGTATGGCTAACTATTTACCCCACCAAACTGGCGTATTAATAGGTACTAACCCGGGGAAGTTTGAGTTTGTAACTGCTTCTTCGTTAGAGTATAGCATGCGGTAAGGCATGTTGGTTATGCCATGGCCGATTGCTGATGCAGGTGAGTTTGTATTGAAGAAGATTGGGAAACCCGTTCTTCTCCATTCCGTCCAGGCCTCAAAACCCTGAAAACCACACATCGCATAATATTTTTGTGTGATGATTGCCTTAACCTTATCGTTAACCGTAACTGCGGCAGTTAAGGCAGGCAGGGCATCGGGGGCTGTAGCGGTGTACGCCGTTGGGTCGCCTGCACCGGTAGCGGCAAAACTTGCAGCAATACCCGCTGTATACAAGGCGGCTACATTTCCGGTGCCATTGCTCCAGCCGCGCGCAACTGCTTCGGCTTGTAAAAAGTAGCTTTCGGCTGCCGACATGAATTTAACCGGAGCAGTAGCAGAGGCCGGATTGATTGCCCTGGCTCCCACTAGCGCCGATGGCGGAGAAACCTGTTTACCCACAAACGAATCATAACTCCCCTGCGGAATAGAAATAAGTTTTGTTGCGCTTGGCGTTACCAGGTCATAAAACTTAGCTAAGCGGGGGTCGTTATTGGCAGCAAAAGCATTTACAGCTGTTGAACTGGCCACCACGTTTTGAGTTTTATTTAACTGCGGGCTCGCCATCTCATTATAAAGCGGATTTTCGTTACCACCGGTAGTTAAATATTGAATAGAGGCATCTTGCGTCAAAAATGTGGCACCGGCAGCATATAATGCCTGTATTCCCGCTTGCGCTTTGGCTGGGTTGGCTTTATAGATACGCAAGTACGCCCGTAATTTAAGCGTATTGGCAAAAGCCGTCCATTGAGTCATATCGCCTTGAAAAATCAGGTCTTCGCCTCCCGGTGAGATGGCCGTAGTTACATTTAGCAATGGCATTGCTTTATTGATGTATAAAAATATACTATCATAAACCGCCTGCTGAGGCTCATATTTAGGATTCAGATTAGCGGTTCCTTGTAACGCTTGAGTAAGTGGTACATCGCCAAACGCATCGGTAGCAACCTGTAGGGCGTAAGCTTTCATCAGGTAAGCTATACCTTTGGTGTTTTCCAATTGTGGCACAGAGCTTTTGATGATCTTATCTGCGTTAATTAACGCAACCTGGTACAGGTTTTGAAAAGGCCGGTCAAAATCAGATGCCGGGTCATTGTACTGCTCAATTATTTTATACTGTGATGAGTTTGGGCTTTGTGTCCAATACTGAGCCCAGATATTCCCGAACACCTGGAACTGATTGCCCATAACCTGGCCGAGTGCCGCCTGGGTAGTAGGCAGCAAAAATGCCGGATCATCTATAGTACTTGGGTTATTGGGATTTGTATTGACATCCAAATACTTTTTACAGCCCGTAAAGCCAATAGCCGCAACAAGTCCTGCAAACAAAACTTGCTTAAAATTTAATTTATATTTTCTGGTCATGATGATTAGAAATTAGAATGAAACCTTCAGGTTAATACCGTAGTTGCGCACGGATGGGTTTGCTGTAAAATCGAAACCTTGTTCGTTGGATGCACCCCCCGAGTTTACTTCAGGATCTGCAAACTGGTTTGATTTTGGTGTCCATATAAACAAGTTGTTACCAAACAGTCCTACAGTTAATGCGCCGAAAGGCAAGTTCCTCAATTGTTTTTTGGTCAAAGTGTAAGATAGGCTGGCGCTGCGCATTTTAACATACGATGCGTCGACAATCTCGGTACCCGGAGAGTTCTCGGCTATATAGTATTGGTATTTTGAATAGGGTATGGTGGTGTTAACAACGCTTTTACCCGCGCCATCCAAATAAACCGAATTAGGGAAAGGCTGGCCAAAGCGCGCACCACCTGTTTCTGCCGAAGTTCCAACAAAATCTAATATTTGTTTGGTGTTCGAATAGAATACACCGCCGTGTTTAACATCAAATAATACGCTTGCCTCCAAACCTTTATATTTGATGCTTGTACCAAGCGATGCCTGATATTGAGGGTTGTATGATCCCAGGTACTGAGCCGTTGCGGTATGTGTCGGCAAACCGGTAGTTTGGCTTACAATGGTTCTCCCCTGTGCATCTTTGGCATCTGTCACTGCATAAAATTCGCCATAAGGCATACCTTTTGCTGCAACAATCGCCGCAGCGGTTGTTCCGCCTAATACAATCTGTTGCACACCATTTGGCAAACTTACTACGTTGCTGTTATTTTTGGTGAACGTCCCGAACAGGTCCCAGGTTAATCCCCAATTGGTTTTAACAGGTGTGCCGTTAAGGCTTAACTCAATACCTTTATTTTCAATCTCGCCGGCATTAACTACGCTAAAGCTCGAACCTGTTGAGAATGGGATCGGCGCCGGTAATATCTGGTTTTTAGAGTCGTTCACATAATAGCTAAAATCAACAGATAAACGCCCCTGTAAAAACGATAACTCTGTACCAATTTCAAAGGCATTTGTTTTCTCTGGTAAAAGGTGGTTGTTGCCAATTGTGTTTCCAAGCTGGAAGGCAGACACACTTCCGAACGGAAACTTGGTATTACCAAAGCTGCCTCTTACAGTCGTGCTGCCATAATAAGTTAACAATTGGTAAGGGTTTGTATCGCTACCTACCTGTGCAAAGCTCGAACGTAATTTACCGTAACTCAGAATGTTTGAAATACCTGAGTTTTTAAACAACTCGCTAAACACAAACGAACCGTTTACACTTGGGTAAAAATAAGAGTAGTTGTCAGTAGGCAAGGTCGACGATCTGTCGTTTCTTAACGTACCCTCTAAATATAAAAAGTTTCTATAAGCAAGGTTTAGATCAGCATAAAAGCCCACCAGCCTCTTTGTAGATATATAATCCGTTAATGCGGCTAATGGCCCGTTACTGTTTTGAAGATCGTACCAATTCGGTATAATTAAACCACTGCTAACGTTAGTACTTGTCTCGCTTGTTGTGGTAGAGCGCTCCCTGATGTTGTTACCAAGCAGTAATGATGCCGTCAGGTCTTTGCCAAAGCTATGGGTTGCCGTGATCATTAAATCGTGGTTCACCTCGTTTACATTGTATTGGTCTACCTCATAAGATCCATTGCTGACAACCGGAAGGCCGGCCCAAACCCCGGTACCCGACTCATCTGCCGCATCGAAAGCGTACTTAGGTGCGATAAGCCTTCTCCGGTCCGAGTACGAATCGATCCCGACCCGTTCAACGATATTTAACCAGCTCAAAGGCTTATAGGTCAAATTAAATGAGCCAGTAACGCGGTTAACGTCGCCAACATTAGAGTAATTTTGAAGTACCCAGTACGGATTTAAAGCAAAAGCATTGTAATAACCATAGGTATTGGTGCCAAAATCATAGCCGTTAAACCTGTTATTCAAATCGCCCAGGGTATTCAAAGGGATATCCCTTGGCGTTTGTAATATGTTTATCCAAAGGCCGTTTGCGCCCTGTCCGCTGGCGACAGCATTTTGCTGTATCTTATTGTAATTAAAATTGATACCTGCCGTAAAGTTATTGGCCAGCGTTGCTTTGCCATTAAATCTTACGCCATATTTGTTATATGTGTCGTGGTTGCCAGGGTATATCCCGTCGGAGTTTAACGAATTTAAACCCAGATAAAAGGTGCTTTTGTCGTTACCCGATGAAATGCCTATGCTGTTATCGCTGGTAAAGCCGGTTGTAAAAAACTTTCTGATATTATCTGGTTGGTCAGCGTATGGCTTGGTTTGGGTAATACCATTGATTTCTTGTCCCCAGGGTGCATC
>Ga0209026_1000561_pt1 | contig 25274 bp, 24 predicted proteins | sample AraplaCL_Col_mCL_FD_184262 | JGI IMG/M metagenome (GOLD analysis project Ga0209026, IMG submission 184262) | Arabidopsis root microbial communities from the University of North Carolina, USA - plate scrape CL_Col_mCL (SPAdes) (version 2) | ecosystem: Host-associated > Plants > Roots >... | reverse complement strand
CCGAACTGCCGCAGCGCCCCGACGATGCCGATATCGACGATCTGCTGCCCTTCAACTTCAATAGCCGGCCAGCCTAAGCCGCCGCCCTTCAACGCGATTTACGACGTGCACTGAAAAGCGCGCTTACCGTTGAACGACTTGGAAGTATCGAACTTGGCAATGATCATCGGAGTAAAAACCAACGTGCCACTTCTCGCACCCGTGCCGCCATCCGGATATGAGTGATCTTCGCATCCGCGGTAAGTTAGCACCAATCGGAGAGAGCTCTTAAGGTCGATTGGGTCGATGTAGAGGTCGAAGTCTACCGCCTTCGGCGTGCGTTTCCAGGATAGGCGGCCGCTGCGAAGCCGGGCAACAAAATCGATCGAGAAACCCCAACGTGGAGAATATAAGGCTCCTTTCAGGGCCTGGAACTCGATGATCCGACTGATTGCATTATGAGGATCGCTGACCCAGCGTCTGTCGGAAACGCGAGTGAAATCTGTGGGGACGTGTCTTCAAGTGTCTGTAGAAATTCGCGCGAGAATTCACGCATATAATCTCGTCCGGACCGAATTGGGCCCGCAAGGAAATTCCGCGTAGGGAGCGTCATTGAGTGATGTTCCTGTTTCCCTTTATCGTAGCTGTCGAGACATTGAAAGCGCTAGGTTTAGCGAAGCATTCATTCCCTTGCGGCAGGGGCTTCTGCTCGCTTCTTGAAAATTCCAGAAATATAGTATTTCTATACGATGGACGTCTCGAAGCGTAGGTACACAATATTATTGTCGTCGTTTTTTATTGCCGTTGCGCTTTCGTCTGGTGAGGCAGCGGCGGACGGGTCGAGTTTCCCGACATACTCAAGCGATTTCAAAAGTAGATCGATGAGCGAATGCCTTGCTATCAAAGGAATATCGACTGATTTGTGCGATTGCATTATCGCAACCTCAGACAGGATGACCGAGAATGACCCCATCCTCTTTCTCTTTCTTGAAACTGGAAGAGATAAGACAAAGGCAGTAATGTTGATTAATGCTCTGTTGGATGGAGATGTGTACAACAGTCACAACTTCAAAAGCAGGAAAGAGAAACAAGAATTCGTCGAGGGCAAGGGTAGGTTATTTGTGTCTCGGGTAATTAAGGCCTGCAACACGCTGCAGTAGCGCCGCGTTTCATGCTCAGCAGCCCCTCGTTCCCCTTCGATCGGTATCGTAAACTTAACGGCAACGAAGACAGGTCATGACGCCTGCCGAGCTTGTCGGTCACGCTCGGGCGATTTTCGCCCACAGGTTCATCGCCGTTGAACGCAATTCGCGATGATGGCTCAGGAGATGTTATGGCGCGGGATGTGAAGTAGGTTGGCGATGGGCTCGTGGATGGAGACGAAACGTTGAAGATGTCGCTGTGACTTGAAGCGTTTCATAATCCGCTCTCGTCGCCGGATCGACTGATGAGAATTTTCTGCCCGATTGTTTAAGCCCTTGTGTGTGAGCGATGCTCGACACCCGGCATGACGTCCCGTGTGAATCGGCGTTGCCGAATGACCCGCCCATTTTTGAAATATCAATAGCTTATGGCGCCGATTTGCCCCAAATCATCGCGCCGATTCACACTACCCGCCCGAAGGCGACTGGGTCAGTCGAAGGTTCCAGCGTCATGCCAATCCGTGATCAAATGCCCAGCGACACTTTCCCACTCAATCCAGCTATTCCAACACCAGCCGAACATTGTCGGCCTCCTCCTCGCCACCAGGGCCATGGATTTGAATGATCCAGAGAAGCCAATCAAACACTGTCGGGCCTATGCCGGCACGGGCGTCAGCAAGTTCCTGGCGAATATGGTCTCGATTACTGGGATGGCATCGCTGCAGACGGCGCTCGAGTTGCCTCACGGTCTCGGGATAACCCAGTCTTTCCTTCGATACATCCGAGCGAGACCATCTGATCGTGAAACCTTCATCAGGCGTTCCAAAGCCACCTCGTAGAATGTCGTTAAAGGCATCAAGATTTCTTCCCCAGTAAGCTTCAGGGATCAGCACTCGGCTGATCTCGTCGTAAAACGACTCCAGCGATGTTATCTGAGAACCGTCGATCACGTATTCGGTTGTCATGTGAACTTTCTCATAGTTGCCAGACGAATTGCGGAACATTGCCCTTCGCCGTCATTGGACGTCCTGCGTTTGATCGAGGTCCGTCCCGCCGCGTTATTATAATCGTGCTGTATGCGGGAAAGGCGAACTTGTCGCCTTCCCCAATGTTTACTGGCGTTTTTTCCGCCAAGGCGCATTCTTCTGCCAGTCACCCGCCATGATGCTGCCGTATGGGATCACTTCGTCGACCACTTCGGCTAGGCCGTAGTGATCGATCTGTGCCCGCACATTGGCGGCGCTCTTGTAGGCACTTGGCAGTTCCGACACGTCGGCAAAGCCAGAGAAGAAGCGAACATCGAGGCCGCTTGTCTCCTTTTCCAGGATAGCCGCGATGTTGTTTGGGCTCAGTCCACGTGAATCTGCTCCGTACTCCGTCGACAACTGCCGCACGTGGGCGCTGCGCGAGATGTTGCGGCCGGCACCATGCGGCGAGAAGCCGAGACCATGAGCGGCATTCGTCCCGCGAACGATCAGCACCGGTTCCGCCATGTTGAGCGGAATGATGGTCAGATCGGTCGCATCATGTGCCCAGTTGTCGAAGGCAGGCGTCGCGCCCTTTCCATGATAGAACAGCCCATCAGACTTCCGGAAGACGAAGTTATGCTCGTTCCAGAAGCGATCCGCGACCTTGGCCGAGAGTTTTTCCGCCGCCATGTCGTGAAGGACATAATGGTTTTCCTTCGTCCACTGACGGATGGTCTGCAAGGCCGACCAGTAGAGGTCGCCTTCCTCGGTATCCGCCGGGATCCAGGCATTCTCGCGATGGGTCTCGGGCGAGAGCTGCTCGCGAAACCGGTTGGCGACCTTCATGCCCTTGTCGTAGAGCCGTGCACCGGGAGCTCGCGAGCCATGATGGGTGACGAGCGCCGTTTCGCCGGTCGACTTCATGGTTCCGACATAGGCGAAATGGTTGCCGTCGCCCTGGGTCGCGAAGTGCTCGATGCCGGCGCTCAGCGCTCCGTCACGCAGATAGGGGTTCTGCTCGAAAGCCGATAGCGTCGCCTCGGAAGGCCTGAACTGCGCGCCGCGCGGACGTCCGCCCGGACCGAAATGCGTCACGGCATGCACGGCGTCCAGCAACGACTTCGGATCGACGCCTGGAAAGATCGATATCGCCATCGAGCAGCAGATGTCTGCCGAGTGCATGCCCGGATGGATCGCTTCGGAAGCCACCACACCGCCGACAGGGATCGTGCCGACCGGACCTGCGGGGCACGCGTCGGGCATGATTGCCGCGGACCGGACGACAGGCGTGCGCACCAGCGCGCGCATCGTCGCGTTCACCTTCTCGACATTGTCTTGCTCAAAAGCATTCTCTGCGCGGATGTTCGAATAGATCTCGATATCGTTATCGGCCCGCAAGGCGAGCGTCGGCCAGGGCTCGAAAGCCTTTGCCGCTTCCATCGCATCCGCCATCGAGCCGCCGTTGCTCAAAACCGCATTGGCGGCGTCGAGGGCTGGGCGAAACCATTTTCCCTGGCTCATGCCGGCATCGATCAAATCCTGTCCGCTCATTACCGTTGTCATTGTCTTTTCTGCGTCTGCAGTCCTTCTGTTCAATTGTGTTTCTTTGCCCCGCAGAGCGAGGATCTGTATGCGATCGATGCAGCGGCGACGAGGGTGGACGAAACCGGATGGCCCCGCTCGTGCCAGAGAGCGTATGCCCAGGAGGAGTCGAACCTGCCAGACCATCCAGTGTTGGCGGCTGTAGTTCCGTCCGGCATTCGCCGCTGCATTCGGTCATGGCGACCAGACTTGAGGAAACAACCTGCTGGTCCTCCCTTTTGGGGATCGCGCAGCAGGGCGGGGTTCGAACCCGCATCCCGAAAGGCAACCAATGTAGTTTCCTCGGCATTCGCCATGTCATTTCCATTCGTCCGTGACGACGAGGTGTGGTGAAACGTCCTGCTCTACCGCTGAGCTACGAGCCCATGAACTTTGGAGGACCCGACGGGATTCGAACCCGCGACCTGGAGAGTAACGATCTGTAGTTTCATCCGGCATTCGTCACGGTCTTCGCGCCATTTACGGCGCGAAGGTATTGCTATTGGCGAGCTCGTCAGAGCTCGATCGCCTCAATGGCGTTCACCCAGCCATCCGCTTCCTGTCCATTGGCCGCGAAAGCCGCGATCACGCTGTAGACGGCATCGGAGAAACCGCCGATATTGAGCACATCGTCCCGGGTCGGCGCCTGTGACGTGGCATGGGGCTGAATGTCGAGGCAAACCAGCTTTGCGGCCGGGTTGTTTCGCTTGATCCTTGCCCATTCCGTCATCACGGCGGTCGGCTGACCGTTCCCCCGCGCATCCACCCAGGATTCGTTGTCCGAGATGAACACGACGAGGTCGACCTTGGCCTTCTCGTTTGCCAGCTTCCGCAGCGGTGCGGAGCAGTTGGTTCCGCCGCCGCCGATCTTCGCGAGCTTGTCGGCATTGGTCATGACCGAATCCCGCTTGTTGAGGCTGACATGCACCACGTCGTTCTCGAACGGCAGCACCCTTGCTTTCGGGTTGCGCTGCAGGAACGCCGCGGTCATCAGGGCGGCGACGTCGATGCAGCGGACCGAAGATGTCGCGCCCTTCCGGTAACCGGTCACGGGCGAACCCATGGAACCGGAAACGTCCGGGCAGAGCACGACGTTGCCCATCAACGGCGGAACGTTGGAGATGGCGATATCCATCGCATCCTGCAGCGCATCCCGCACGACCTCCGGAACCTGGCCATTGATCATCTTCCACGCCATCATGAGCTGATAGGGGAAGACTTTCGCCTTTCGGATTTCATCCGGATCGGCAAGACGCGCCGCCAGCGCCTCGGCAAAACCCTTGACCTCGAACACGCCGTTGCGCGCAAAGGTATTGAGGTTCTGCCGCACCATCTGCCAGCCACCCTTGCGTGCGATCTCGACCCAATGCTCCTGTGTCAGTGGCAGCGACGTCAGCATCTGGAACGGGACGTCCGGCACTGCGCTTGTCTGGTCGCGCCGGAAAGTCTCCAATGCCCTGACGAGCTCAGGCAGCGCCGCATAGTCATGCGGCTTGCCGATTGCCCAGGCATAGAACGCCTTGCGTTCCTCCGTCGCCGGCTTCGGATGCACCATGCGGATGACATCTGCGAGCGAAGGGTCGTTGCCGACCATTGCACGCAGGATCTGCTCGGTCCTCGCCCGGTCGAGCCATGCCTGCACTGCCTTCTTCGGTCGCGTGCCAAGCGATTTGCGGCCCGTGGCGCCGGAACGCATGACCTGCACGAAGCCGCGCAGCATCTTGCCGTTCTTCACCACCCGCGGAAATGCACGGGCAAAAGCATCGCTCTGAAGGCTGGAGAGCATTGCAAGCAACGTCACCGGCATATCCTTCATGTGACCTTTTTCGGCCGCATAGACAGCCACCTTGGCGAGGAATTCCGGCTCCACCTTGAGGGCAAGCGCCGTCACAGCCTCGAGCTGCTCGGCTCCATCCGCATAGAAAGTGCTGTTGAAGGTGCCGGTGACGGCATATTGCGCCAACGCTTCGCGTGGCGTCAGGCGATAGGCCGGCGCGGCTTCATGATTTGTTGCATCCGTTCCCGGGAGCAGTTTCCCGAGGTAGGTTTTGAAGATTGCCTTGTTGACCATGATGGCACCTCTTGTTTCGTTCGTGCCAGATACATTTCAAGTAGCGTGCCAGTTTGAAGAAATGAGCGTGAACAGCGAGAATATTTCCGATATCTATTTGTTTTACTAGGATAAAATCTTTTGACTTCATTTGAGAAGTCAGCGGTTGCGCAAATCTGCGGCCTGAAAGATAATATCCATTTATATAGGGATTTATAATTTCGGATAAGCTATGAAACCGCGCGTTGCCATCAGCATATTGGGAACGACCCTGGATGCGGGGAAATGGGACAATCGCTGGAGCCGCTGGCGCCCCACCGTCGCGCTTTGCCAGCAGCCAGGCCTCTTCATCGATCGGTTGGAACTGATCCACGACAATCACGCGCATGCTCTCAGCCAGCGGATCATCGGCGATATAGGGACGGTTTCGCCGGCGACTGAGGTGCGCAGCAATGTCATCAACTTCCGCGATGCCTGGGATTTTTCAGAAGTCTACACAAGTCTCAGGGACTTTGCCCGCAGCTACAGCTTCGACCCAGACACGGAAGACTATCTCGTCAACATAACCACAGGCACCCATGTGGCGCAGATCTGCTGGTTCCTGTTGACCGAAGCTCGGATTATTCCTGGTCGGCTGTTGCAGCTCTCGCCGCCACGTGATCGGGAGGCCGAGCAGGATGTCGTCGGCACACACCGGGTTATCGACCTGGACCTCTCGCGCTACGACGAGATCGCCAAGCGTTTCGCCTCTGAGCGGGAGGATGCAGCTTCCTTTTTGAAGTCCGGCATATCGACGCGTAATGCAGCCTTTAACAGGATGATCGACGAGATCGAGAAAGTGGTCATCCGGTCCACAGCACCCGTCCTCCTGACGGGACCGACTGGTGCCGGCAAGTCGCAACTTGCCCGCCGGATCTACGAGCTGAAGAAGAGCCAGCGGAAAATCACCGGCCCGTTCATCGAGGTCAACTGCGCGACACTGCGCGGCGACCAGGCCATGTCCACCCTGTTCGGTCATGTGAAGGGTGCCTTTACCGGCGCCGCCGGCGAGCGCGCCGGTTTGCTCAAATCCGCTGACAAGGGCGTCTTGTTCCTTGACGAGATCGGCGAGCTCGGTCTCGACGAGCAGGCCATGTGCCTGCGTGCGATCGAGGAAAGGAGATTCTTGCCGGTGGGTGCTGATCGCGAGGTATCGGCGGATTTCCAGCTGCTGGCTGGGACCAATCGCGATCTCGGCGAGGATGTCCGAAAGGGAAGGTTTCGTGAAGATCTCTACGCCCGGCTCAATCTCTGGACGTTCCAGTTGCCGGCTCTTCGCGAGCGTAAGGAGGATATAGAACCAAATCTCGACTTCGAGCTCAGGCGCTATCTGGAGCGGGAAGGTGAAAACGTCACCTTCAACAAAGAGGCGCGGGAACGCTATTTGATTTTTGCGACCGGCCCGCAAGCCGTCTGGAGTGCCAATTTCCGCGACCTGTCGGCCTCGGTGACACGCATGGCGACACTCGCGCCACATGGGCGCATCACAACCGAGGTCGTCGATGACGAAATCAAGCGCCTCAATACGTTTTGGCAGCGTGTGACCGATGATGATGGGACCGATGCGATCATTGAAGATGTGCTGGGCGCGGAAGTGGCCGGCCACCTCGATCGTTTTGATGCGGTGCAGCTTGCGACCGTTCTTCAGACTTGCCGTGAGCATCCGACGGCGAGCTCTGCCGGCAGAGCCCTGTTTGCGATCTCGCGACTGGAAAAGAAAAGCAGCAATGACGCGGATCGCCTGACGAAATATCTTGCGCGCTTCGATCTCAGATTTGAGGACGTTAAACCAAGGTGACCGACCGTAGGCTCCGTAGTGCTATTCAAAACGCCGAACGACGAGTTCCATCACTCAGCCTGGTCTAACGCGCAATATTCTCGAAGGCTTAGCGAGCTTACGGGTTGTTTGAATTACTGGGCCGTCGGTTCTGATCCCTTCACATCATTACAGATTCATTTTTTTGGCTATGGGTTGTCGTCGTTAAAGGAGTGGAGTCGCTGCCGAGCGAGGGACGATTGCTTTAGCCCTTGCATCGGCCGTTGATAACGGAGGGCCTTGCAGCCTGACATAAGCCGCTGAGTTGCAAGTTCGATTTCCTTCAAGAGCCTAATGGGAGATTTTTGACAATCTTTGCCAAAGTGGTTTACGCTAGTTGAAAATGGAGCAAGCTGATGGCAACAATGAACGTGTCCCTGCCGGATCGAATGAAGGACTGGGTTGAGGCGCAGGCTAAGACGGGACGATATTCCAATGCCAGTGACTATGTGCGTGATTTGATCCGACGCGATCAAGCGCGAAATGACAAGATTGCTGCCATGCAAAGCTTTGTTGACGCCGGGCTGCAGAGTGGAGTTGGAACCCGATCGAAGGATGAGCTGTTTGCTGAGGCTGAGGCTCGTGCCAATAAATCATGAGCTATAAGCTTTCAGTCGAGGCGGAAGAAGACGTCATCGCGATCGCTGAGGAAGGTGTGCGTCTATTCGGCGCCCAGCAGGCGCGTCGTTACCACAATGACCTTTTTTCTTTGCTTGATTTGCTCGCCGATAATCCACGCATCGCGCGCGAAAGAATTGAGATTGAACCGCCAGTCAGAGTTCATCCCTTTAAAGCGCATCTGATCGTCTATCGGATAGTCGAAGATGAGACCATCTTCGTTATAAGAATTCGTCACGGGCATGAAGACTGGGTAAACGACCCAACGTAGCGCGCAGGTGAAGCTCAGACGTTCGGCATGCCATTGGTTTGATCCTCCTCAGGATCGTAATTCACCCCGCGCAGGATTTCGGCTTTGACTGCGCGGCGCGTGCGCTGGCAGTTTGCTCAGTGCCTTGAACAGCGTGGCTAGTTTGTCCGCAATGGGGGTTCCGATACCGCTGCACGGGTCAGGGCCGAGGCGAGCGCGAAAATAGCCGTTGTCGCCTTGAGTGATGTCATTGAAGCATGTGTGGTTGAGCCAAAGCTGCGGCGTCACGAGCCCGAGCTTGCGGCCGAAGGCAGCAAACAGCCCGGCATAAAGCGGTGCCACGGCGCTGGTGCCGCCGATTGCTTCTTGTCGGTCGTGGACGAAGACATTGTACCCCGTAGATGGCGCGGCATTAGCCGAGACGTCAGGTACCATGCGCCCCGGTCCGTGCGGTGCCCCCGCCTGCCATGCCGGCATCGGGTAGAAGAGCTTGGAGAATCCGCCGCCCGTCCCCGAGCCATTGGGGTTACCGGGGTCGTCGTTCCAGACGGTCTCTTCTCCATCGGCATGAGGCTTCATGGTACCGCCGCAGCCAACCACGAACGGACAGGAGGATGGCAGATCGACATTGGCCGGGTCCGCCCCACCGTCAGAGGAATCATTGTCGCCCGAAGCCGCGAAGACGATCATGCCGGCCTTGGCCGCTGCCTCCGCCGCCGTGCTGAGTCTGCCGGGATAGTCGACGCCCACTGCCGCGGCCGCCGCCTTCCAGTTGGCCTCGTCGGAGCCCCAGGAGATCGAACAGACGTCACAGCCGTCCGCTGCAGCGGCGGTGATAGCAGTCGCCATCGAGCCCCAGTCCGTGGCGTCCGCCCAGTAGACTCGGATGCTTGCAGCTTCGCCGGTGGCGACGGAATATGCCGTGGCTGCGACTTCGATGTCGAGCGCAATCTCGCGGTCGGGATCGGCGGCCGGGTCACCCGAGTGCTTGTTCGGATCGTTGTGGCCGGGTCCAATCGGCACGTCGACGATGGTCGGCATTGGCAGGCCTGTCGAGCGGAAATAGGTCTCGATATCCTTCTGGACCCAACCGCCGCTGAACTCGATAATCGCAATCACGCCGCCGCCGGCGAGGTCGTTCGGCCAGGAATAGGCCCGGCACAGATCCGACACATCCCAGGGTTCCGCGCCTACTGCGGCCGGGCGGAAGGCGACGTTGCCCATGCCAGGCAGCTTGAAATAGGGCCGGATGATGTTGGGCACCAAATGCGACAGCTCTGCCCTAGCGCGCAGGCGCGCACGGCGCGTGCCAACGGCACGATCATACATGGCAGCGAGATCGGCTTTCATCGCCGTTCGCGAAGCGCCGTCCAGATAGATCATATGCCCGGAGGGGTAGTTCCGGATTGTCAGATTACCGCGCACCTGGGCGTCCTGGAGCGGCATCGCATCCAGTATGAGCCTGGTCTGAAAAAAGGGCGTCACCGAATCGTAGTATCCGTTGGCCGAGAGCACCAGTAGGTCGGGGTTGGCGGCCATGGTGGCGGCGAGATCGCCGGCCGTGTAGAGCGTCGGGTTGCCCTGGCGGTCCGGCTTCTGCACTGCGCCCGCCGGATCGGTGTGGCTAAAGTCCCAGAACTGGAACGCCTGGTCGTTGAGGTCGACGAAGTTCGAGGTGGCGGTGAACTTGAGCTCGTTGTTGAGATAGCTGTTCCACATGGTGGTGTAGACGCCGCCCACGGCCGCCATGGTGGGGTCGTTCATACCGCCGTCAGGCGAAACGATAGCCGCGATTCCCGTATCGATCGCCGTCACTCGCCCGTCATAGGCGCCAAGTGCCAGACCCCGATCCTGCAGAAGCGCGATCAGGAAGGCGGAATGGCCGAGCCGGTCGGCAGTCTCGACGTTCAGCCGCCAGGCCTTGAGCATATTGGCGGGAAGGCCTAGATAGCGGCTCAGCGTCTCCTCTACGGTTGGATCTGCCTTCGGAAAAGCCTTGAGCGCCTCGGCATAGGGACCGTCGGCGAACTGCGTCACGGTGTCCATGAATGAAGCGAGGTCTGGCGGCGGGGGCTCGATGCCGGTCTTTTTATGAAACCAAGCGTCAGCGGCAAAGGTCGGCAACAAGCCGACGGCGTTGGAGAAATTCGCCGGATAGTCAAGCACACTGGACTGCAGCGTGATGCCGTTGAGGTCGAGACCATCCTCGTGCAGCAGCCAGGCGAGCACGCAACTGCGAGCCGTGCCATAGGATTCGCCCAGCAGGAAGCGCGGCGAGTTCCAGCGATTGAACGCGCTAAGATAGCGCTTGATAAACTGCTTGATCGAGACGGCGTCTTGATCGACGCCCCAAAAGTCCCGGTTCTTGAAAGGTGCGATTGCTGCGGAATAGCCGGTGCCAACCGGGTTGATATAGACCAAATCGCTGCGGTCGATCAGGCTATCGGGATTGTCCTCCATGGCGTAGGGCGGAGGCGGCGTGAACTCTGGCATGCTGGTTCTGATGCGCCTGGGTGCAAAGGAACCGAGCAAAAGGAAGACCGACGACGAACCTGGCCCGCCATTGTAAAAGAAGGTCACCGGACGGGTCGTGGCGTCGAGGCCATCCGCCGTAAAGGCCACGTAGAAGAACTTTGCGGCGGGCTTCGAGCTCGACGGATCAACGGTGACGAGATGGCCCACGGTTGCGGTATAGGGAATGGGAATCCCGTTCACCATGGCTACATGATGGGTGATGGCTGCGTTCTCGGTCGCGTCTGAAAGCGCGTCGTCCGGTCCGGATCCGTAAGCAGTCGTGTCCAGGAATGGCTGATCCGGTTGCGGCTGACCGATCCCGGAGCGGTTGTTGATCGTCTTCGCCATGGCTGACCTTCAAACCTTGAGTTCACGCCAACCGATATCGTCCGGCTGCCCCCAGTTACAAATGTCTTGCCTGCTAATTTTGGTAAGGTCCGATGCTGTGCTTCTGCAATTTAAAAAAGATGCCTAGATACTGTACCGCTGTTTCGCGAAGTCGACAAGTTTTGGGCTAACTCCGCTAAAATCAACCAGAGGATTCCGATCATGTCGCCGTCCGCTCCTCATGCCGTCGTCGACGTCATTGATCGCCGAGGTGATGGCGACGCATAGGCACGTGGCAAAGGATGCGGGGTCCCCCGCCTTGCACGGCACCTCTGCCGCTCGGACGATGTCGCCTTCGTCTATTAACGCTGCGTCGTCACCAGCCCGGACAAACATCAGGTGAGCAGAGCGCCACGGACGTTCGTGATGCAGCTCCGATGCTGGTGAATTAAAGGGCCGCCTTAACCTTTTGGGCCACATCGGGCGAGACCCATGTCGTCCAAAGGTCGGGGTAAGTCTGAAGGAAGTATTTGGCGCCGTCCTCGTTCGTGCCTTGATTTGCGTCCATCCAGGCCAGGACCTTGCCGACGGTTTTGTTATCCCATTTGCGGGTCTTCAGATAGTCGAGGGCCACGCTGGAGCGCTCAGCGAATTGCTTGGTGACCACGGTCAAGACGATGGAAACCGAATAGGAATTCACTTTCGGATCAGGACAATCCGCAACGGCCGTGTATCGATCCCATTCCGCCTTATCGTTTGGCGTGCCGAAATCAAGCTACGCCATATCGTATTTGCCCATGATTGTAGTAGGAGCCCAGTAATATCCAAGCCATCCCGTCTTTTTCTCGAAAGCATTTGCAATCGAGCCGTCCAGCCTGGCGGCCGATCCGGTTTCGACCAGATCGAAACCCTTTTGCTTGATCTCGACCCGAAGCGGGTTACGATCCGGACGGTGCCGGCACTGCTTGCCAAGAGCTCGTCCTGGCAGGATTATTGTGACGGCGAGCGGCCGCTTGAGCAGGCGATTTAGCGCCTCAGGAAATCAAAGCGTGCGGCGTGACCCCGCGAAGCCATCTTCAGGCGATGTCATATGGACGAAGCAACAAAAGACAGGGCCGAACCACGCCCGCGCGAAGGGGCAACCACCGACTTGCCGCATGATCGGATAACGGTGGAACGCTTTCGCCAGGCGTTCCCGCGCGCGCGGTGGAGCGACGGGCTCAATGCCTGGTTCGTGCCCGGCAGCACCGCCCAAAAGCGCATCGGCCGCTGGTTAGCAGAGATCGAGGCCGAGGCAGACAGGTTCGCCGACGAGAAGGGCAGGGATGCTTATACCTTTGAGCCAATTGAAAGCCCGTATCTGGAGGCGGCGTCTGCGGCTTTCCAGATTACGACACCTTACTCACGGGCCGTTATTGACGAAATCCGCGAGATTCCGCATGCCCGCTGGGATGCCGACCGCCGCCTCTGGACGGTGCCATACCGCTCGTTTGCAGACCTGCGACAGCGTTGGCCGGTCATAGAGGCAGCCGCCCAGCGCAGCGAGCCGACCGCACGTCGCGCAAGGCGTGAGGCGATCAAAGGGACGGAGGAAGAAGAGGCGTCCAAGGGCAGGATGCGGGAGCGCCGGCGCACGCGATATCCGGTTCCCGCCGACGATCCGCCGCCCTTCGATCGCGCGATCGGCACGCATGTCGGGGTCGTTTTCTTTACCAGGACAGAGGGTGAACTCGCGGATCCCGCGGCAGTCACCGCCTTCTACTTCGCTGCGGCGGATGGCGAGGATTATGTCTGGGCATCGTGGCGGCGCGGCACTGGAAAAACTAGTCGCGACGTGGCCGGCGCGTGCGCCTCCGGAGCAAAGCGAGCGCGATCGCGGCTGGTGCCGACGCTGGAAGAGCTGCGCATCGCCCGGCGCGAGGCGAGATCCAGGCGGCGGGCCAAAGAGCGCAAGGAAAAGGACAAGCCTTCCAGTGAAAGACCAGCGGACAGCGTTTGAGGAATTCCGCCACTTGCCGCCGATCGCGCCCCGCGAACTCGTCGGCTTGTGGGAAGGGCGCGGCATACCGGCGAACCATCCATTCGACGGCGTGCTCGAAAATCTCGACTGGTACGGCAAGCGCTTCAGAGCCGATATGCGCGCTGATGCCCTGCTGTTTCGCTGCGACGAACACCGACTCATGGCCATTGACCCGAAATATATACCGCTTCACTGGGCGCTGCGCTTCCATCAATTCGGCCGGACTCGTATGGCGGCAAACCTGTTTTCTTATCTTCTACGCCGGCTTCGCGCGAACGGGCCGGTCGCAACCCTGAAAAACCTGCCGTTTGAAGGTGTCGAAAGCGCCGCTATGGTCTATGACCGTCAACCGATCGTCGATTATTTTCGCCGGCTCGATCAGCTGAGGCTCGTGGGCGGATGACGATCAGAGGCGACCAGCGGATCTATTTCTTCGAGCTTCAGCGCGTCGACGAGCCTTGAAAACCGCATCACCTGTCGTCCACCACTCGTCTTGATGATCCCCTTCGCGCGCAGCCTGCTTGCCGCGCGCGGTCGTTCGGTGGAACAAGGCGCTCCATACATGGTTGAGTGCCCCGTCAATCTAGTCGGTTGGTCTGTTACTCATGTCGAACACTGCGGCATTGTCCTGCACCTCCGGTAACGAAGGGGGCCGCTGCGCACGAAAGCTCCCCCTGTAGTGTTTAATCGCGATGCTCGGGCATTGCCTTCAGCTGGTCCTTTGTCCACGAAGTCACACCATGGATCTCGCCGCTTTCGTCGCGCATAAAATCGAGATCGGTCACTCGAACGGATACCGGCTTTGCACCGATACCAAGGAATCCGCCAACATCGATCACGACACTGCTGCCGCTGCCGGCTCCATGCACATGATCAACCGTGCCAACCTTGGAGTCATCGGCATCATAGATCGACGCGCCTTCCAGATTGGCTTGAGTGAGTTCTTCTTCGGTCAGTCGTATATGGTTGCTGTGATCCATGAGTTATTCCTCCTTTAGTTTCGGCTGTAATGTCGGTTAGCGAAGTGGTCGGCCTTGCGTTCCTGTGTCCGTGTACCTGGATTGATCACCGCGTGGCCTGGTCTTTCTTTTCCGTTCATCAAAAGAACGAACGGCGATGCGAGGGCTTTGTTCCGTGGCTACAACTTCAGAGATCGATCCTTATGGCCGGCGTCTTCCAGCGTGTCGGCCGGAATGAAACAGCAAGAGAAATTGGCGGATCAGGAAGCCGACGCCGCCGTCATTGAGCCAGTGATCCCGAGCCAGCTCGTTCGTACACGTCAAAATCAGGTCGAAGCTTTGCCCGCCTGGCTTGACGAGTCGCAACAGGCGGGCGCGATCCACAGCTCGGATATCGCGCTGACCGGTTGGTATTTATCCCTCACCGATCGTTTACCGGGAAGGGCTCGCGCCACGCTTCAAGCTCGTTCAATCGATCGTGCCACTGTATGATGTGGCCAAATTCATCGAGCGGTAGTTGCGACGAAGCAGCATAGGGCAGTGCCGCCGCCAGTGCGAAATCGGCAACGCTCACCTTCTCTGCGACGACATAGCGGCGGTCGGCCAGATGTTCATTCAGTACACGAGCATAAAGCCTAAGATTGTTTTCGGCATCTTCCACGGCTTTCCGATCGGGCACCTGCCCGAAGAGCGGCTTGATCTCCTTTTCGAACCAGAGTGCTGCGCCGTACCGCGTGAAATGATTGGCGTCCCAGCTCAACCAGCGCATCACATCGATCTGGCGGTCGTCATGAGGCCAGAAGTCCGACCCGACGATGTCGGAAAGGCGACACATGATCGCGTTTGCTTCCCAAAGGGTTTTCTCTCCGTCCTGCAAAACCGGAACCTTGCCATTCGGGTTGAGGGCCAGAAATTCCGCTGTCTTCTGTTCTCCCCGCCCAAGATCGACCCGGACGAACTTGACGTCTGCATTCAGAAACCGGGCGGCCGCACAGGTCTTTCTCGGATTGAGTGTTTCGCAGTAAAAGAGCTTCGTCAGCGCCGTCATGGTTTGCTCGCTCCATTGAAATCGGTGTCCAGGAACTGTGCCAACCGCTCAAAGCTCTCGGTCCAACCACCTTCGTGACCATCTCGAGAGGCGACGCTCTCGAAGAATGCCTGGTGGAATCTCATCTGAGTAGCACCGTCGTTCTCGGTGAGTTCTACGGTGACGACCGTTTCCGGGCTGCGCTCGCCATTCGCGAGCTCCCAGGCATGGGTAAAGACAAGCCGACGAGGCGGAAGCACTTCCAGATATTTGCCGCTGACCCAATGCTCCTCCCCGTTCGGGGCAATTAGACAGGCCCGATGACTGCCACCTGGGCGGACATTGAGCTGGTCTCCCTTCGCCGTAAAGCCCTTCGGCCCGGCCCACTGCAGCATGCATTCCGGATCGGTCCACGCCTTGAACACCAGCTCCCGGGGAGCAGCGAAGGTTCGCAGAATAAGAAGTTCATGCCTTTCTTGGCGATTACCGGTCAGCATTGTCATCACCCTTCCCTTTAAGTTCAGAGAGATAGGTATCCAGGCGATCAAAGCTCTGATCCCAGAACCCACGATAGCGTTCCACCCAATCGGCGATCTCCTTCAACGGCCCCGCCTCGATCCTGCAGGGGCGTAACTGGGCCGACCGGCCGCGCGTAATCAGACCCGCTGTTTCAAGAACCTTGAGATGGCGGGAAATCGCCGGAAGACTGATGTTGAAAGGCGCGGCGAGCTCATTGACCGTCGCTTCGCCCTCAGCAAGGCGCATGACGATCGCGCGGCGCGTCGGGTCGGCCAAGGCAGCAAAGGTTTCGTTTAGTCGATCCATCGTATTTAGCTTTATAGTTAATTAACATATTCGTTAAATAACTGACGAGGCGCGATGTGTCAATCTGCATTTTCCCCGCCTTTAGGGTGACCGTCAGCACACAACGTAGCTAGTTCCATATCAAGTCCGGTGAGCCCAGGCTTTACGTTAAGACCGCCGACAATGGTCGCCGGCGGCTGCAGTTCTTCTGTTCCGATTGCGGATCGCCCATCTATACGACGGGAGAGAATGCAGACGCCGAGCGGGTCGGGATCAGACTGGGAACGGTCAATCAGCGTCGGGAGCTGAAGCCCATTCGCAGATCTGGCGCTCTTTGGCGTTGGCATGGGCGCAGGATCTGACTGGACTTCCAGGTCGACCGGGCGATTGAGCGTCACAGCAGAAGACGTGACGGAACGGGTTTTCGTCTTATCCCAAAAGGAATGCGACGAAGGTCGTGCGCCAGCGCGTCGTCCAGCGGCTCCTGGTACGATGCCTTGAAACTGGCCGTTACCGCGAGATCGAAGTCGAGCCGCCGTCATTGCCATCAGCCGCCGAGGCATACATATTTTTGTGTATCCAGATCGATTGTTAAAACGCCATAGGAGTAAACATGGCCCGCCTTTCAAACATGGTCGCCGTCGTAACAGGCGGCGGCAGGGGAATAGGTCGAGAGATCGCTCTACAGCAGGCTAGGGAAGGGGCGAAGGTCGCCGTGTTGGCGCGAACGGCCACCGAGATTGAGGAAACAGTCTCTCTCATTGACGAAGCGGGCGGTGTAGCGATCGCTGTTTCGACGGACCTGATTGACCTTGCCGCCGTTGAAAATGCCTTTGCTCGCGTTGCGAGCGAATTGGGCCCGATCGACATTCTCATCAACAACCACGGCTCATTTCAGGGCTTTGGTCCTATTTGGGACTGTGATCCCTTTGTTTGGTGGCGGGATGTTGAGATCAATCTTCGTGGTACATTCAACACCTGCCGCACGGTCGCCCCTATGATGTTGGCGCAGGGCAGCGGCCGGATCGTAAACCTTGTTGGTGGCGGAACGGGTAACAGCTTTCCTCACGGCTCTGGCTACGCGTCTAGCAAGGCCGCCATCATGCGTTTCACCGAGTGTCTGAACGACACAACCATTGGCAACGACGTGCGCGCATTCGCCGTCGATCCCGGTCTTGTTCGCACGGCGATGACCGAGTTGCAGCTATCGTCGGAGGCCGGAAAAACCTACTTGCCCGGGATCCAGAAGCTTTTTGAGGATGGTGTCAACGTCGAACCGTCGCGGGCTGCACTCTTGATTGCCGACATCGCTGCCGGACGTTTCGATACCCTGGCTGGCCGTCTCTTGCGCGGTGTCGATGATCGCGATGCGCTCGTAGAGGAGATGGATGCGATAGTCGCGGCAGACGGCAGAGCACTGCGTTTTAGCTCCGTGGAACAAGCCAAGCTCTGAAGATATTCTTGGAGATTGGAGAGCCCGTTTGCAGAGTGCCTGAATGAACAGGGCGCGCCGATGGAACCGCTGCACTATCCGTCCGTAAATTCATGTCCGCGGGTTCGGACCGCCGTGCTCTCGCATATGAGCCTAGCGATCGCCTCCGACTGGATGTTTGCGCCGGAACTGGCTGATGGCGCGGTGCAGCGCGTCCTAGAAGACTGGAACTTCCGAGGATCGATCTTTGGGCGGTGTTCGCCACCGGCAGGCTGGCAAGTGCAAAGGCGTGCGCGTTCGCCGATTTCGCGGGATCGATCGTTGCCGCGCAAAGAATATAGGCCTGGTGGTTGACTTGTTCGCCGCGGGCGGCCGGAACTTCTTGAATCGGCGTTCGTTTTCCGGTGACCGAAATTACTAGGAGGACTGCAAATGGCAACCACTCCCCGAGGCAGAGCACAGGATCGCGCCAAGGTCGCAGCCGGACAGGATCATGAAGTTCGCTACGAGGCGACGAAGGAAGGTGTTTCCACGGATACGGTGAAGAAAGCCGTGAACTCTCGCAAGAAGGTTGAAGCGGAATCGCCCGAAACTAGATCGTGAAGCTCGCCACCTATAACGTCAACGGTGTCAACGGCCGGCTCGAAATCCTTCTCCGATGGCTGGAGGAGGCCGGGCCGGACGTCGTTTGCCTGCAGGAACTGAAGGCGCCGCAGGAGAAGTTCCCGATCAAAGCGATCGAAGCCGCCGGTTATGGTGCCGTCTGGCAGGGCCAGAAGTCCTGGAACGGCGTCGCGATCCTTGCAAGGGGTCAAGAGCCTCATCTCACGAGAAAAGGTCTGCCCAGCGAACCGGAAGACGAACACAGCCGCTACATCGAGGCGATCGTCGACGGCATCGTCATCGGCGGACTCTACCTGCCGAACGGCAATCCGTATCCCGGCCCGAAATTCGATTACAAACTCCGCTGGTTCAAGAGGCTGCACGACTATGCGGCGGAGCTGCTCGAGCTTGAAGTTCCGGTCGTGCTCGCGGGCGACTACAATGTCATGCCGACGGAGCTCGATGTCTACAAGCCGGAACGCTGGACCAACGATGCACTATTTCGCGTCGAAGTCCGGGAGGCCTATCGGAAACTCGTCGACCAAGGGTGGACGGACGCGCTACGCCATCTGCATCCGGGCGAACGCATCTACACGTTCTGGGACTATTTTCGCAATGCCTACGCGCGCGACGCCGGGTTGCGGATCGACCATTTCTTGCTGAGTTCCGAAGCCGCGGCAAGGCTGTCGAAGGCGGAGGTCGACAAGCACGTGCGCGGGTGGGAGCACACGAGCGACCATGCCCCGGTCTGGATCGAATTGACGGACGAACCGCTGAAGAAGCGGAAGACGAAGTGAACGAAACCAGCTGGAAGGCCAGTCGGCTATATTAGGTTGGCTTGCTCCACCAGCGCGCCCGACTTCGATACGATTGATGATCCATAGGGTTCGCGCGCCAGAATGATCAATGCATCGTTCGGTAGTGGTCGAGCAAGATGCTTTTGCCTCGTCCCATGGCGCCCACATCCAGATTTCAGTTTCTTCCTTCGTCTGCAGCAGGACAGGCATGGCCTTCTCGTGGATTGGCTTGACGAGATCGTTCGGGTCGGTGGCATCGTTTCGCATCTAATTGTAAGAATGCACCCATTTCCGGCAGGTCATGGCACTTAATTTGAGATTTTTCGGCCCTTGACGCTCCCCGATTCGGAAATAACCTTTTGAGATATTAGATGTTTTTGATGAAGTTTGGCCGTAAGTGGTCATCTTTTCTACGGCGGTGAATCTCACATTAAGTACCAAAATCGAACCCAGAATCTCAGATTAAGTGCTCGATCTCAATTAAGCGCCGCGCTATCTCATTGAAATTGTTGGATGCAGAGTCTTGCGATTAAATGCAAAACGACAGTTGATAAAAGCTGAGTACGATTTCGTACTGCTGTTGTTCTGCCCCCCTCACGACAGACGCCTTCTTCCAATGGGCCATCCGCCATTCCTCGCAGCCGCCCGATCGATCTGTGCCATCCGAGCTCGCATCAAATCTCAAAGGCAGTTGGGGTGCCTCGTATTAGTGGATGTCCTCGACCACCGGCAGCCTCTGTGCCAACTCTCGGACCAGCACGCGATCGTTCTCGGAGTAGTCGATTGGAACTTCGACAAGATGCACGCCGCCCATCTTGAACGCGTTGTCCAGGGTCGATTCCAGATCTTCGATGCGCTCGACGCGTGTGCCCTTTGCACCATAGGCCTCGGCGTATTTGACGAAATCGGGGTTTCCAAAGGTCATCCCGAAGTCGGTGAACCGGTCGATTGCCTGTTTCCACCGGATCATACCGTACGCATTGTCCTTGATCAGGAGGATGACAAGGTTCAGCTGCAAACGCACTGCGGTTTCAAGCTCTTGGCTATTCATCATGAAACCGCCGTCGCCACAGACTGCCATGACGCGCCGGGTGGGGTAAAGCATAGAGGCCATCATTGCGGAGGGTAACCCGGCTCCCATCGTCGCCAAAGCATTGTCGAGAAGCAGAGTATTCGCGACCTCAGGCCGGTAATTACGAGCGAACCAGATCTTGTACATGCCATTGTCCAAGGCAACGATTCCATCGGGCGGCATTACCGCGCGGACATCGTGGACGATCCGTTGCGGAGTGAAGCGAGCTTCGAGCTCCCGATCAGCAACGCGCGCGCGGATCCCTCGTCTGAGATAGATCAGCGCTTTTGCGTTCGGCAGATTGCCTTCGAGCCGGTCCGCAAGGATCTTGAGGGTTGGCCCGAGGTCCCCAATTACCTCAGCCTGCGGGAAATAGACCTGCTCAACAGTGGCGGGCTGGTAACCGACGTGAACGACCTTTGCTCCGTGGCCGCCCATGATAAAGGGAGGCTTCTCGATTGTGTCATGTCCGATCGTGATAATCAGGTCGGCCCGTTCGATGGCCTCGTGAATATAGTCTCGTTCGGAAAGAGCGGCAGTGCCTAGGTAGAGCTCCATGCCCCCGGGGACGGTTCCTTTGCCCATCTGTGTCGTAAAATAGGGTATTCCGGTCCGGATGACGAAATTTGCAAGGTCAGCCGTCGATCGCGGACGCGACGCTGCCGCTCCCAGCATAATCAACGGCCTCTCTGCAGCTGCGATCATCGCCGCCGCCCGGTCCACCGCCTCGGCGCTCGCCACCGGAAGATCAAGATCATGCGGAGGAACCATTGCAACCTCTCCACCTTCTTCCGCGGCGATATCCTCGGGCAATTCGAGATGCACTGGACCTGGGCGCTCTTCCTGTGCGATCCGGAAGGCTTCCCTAACCACGGTCGGAACCATCTTCGGGGAGACGATCTGCCGGGTGAGCTTTGTCAGCGGCTTCATACTGGCGACGACATCGACGACCTGGAAACGTGCCTGTCGGGAAGACAGCACGCCCTTTTGTCCTGTGATGAGGATCAGCGGCATCGCGCCAAGAAGGGCGTAGGCTGCTCCTGTCGAAAAGTTCAAAGCGCCCGGTCCGAGTGTGGAGATGCAAACACCTGGCTTTCCGGTCAGCCGTCCATAGGTTGCCGCCATGAAGGCTGCCGCCTGCTCATGACGTGTCACGATCAACTCGATCGAGGATTTCCGCAGGGCCTCGACCACAAAGAGGTTTTCCTCTCCGGGGATGCCAAATATCTTCTCGACGCCCTCATTCTCAAGGGCTCGAACGAGGAGTTCCGCGCCATTCATAGCCGATCTCCAAAGTAACCCGGCCCCATGCACGTGGGCCTTAAAAAGCGTATCGTTGTAAGGGACCTCACTTGAGCCGGCTTTTGACTTCCTCGATTGCAATGTTCGCGCGATTTTCGTCCAAGCCGCCATTCGGCGCGCCCGCCACACGGGCCGCGCCGATCGTCTCCTCGCCGACCTTGATCGAGACGCCGCCGGCTAAGGTGAGGTAAGCCTGGGATGTCCGTAAGCCCTGCCGCTTGCGGGTTGCCGGCGACGTTCTCGACTATTTCACTTGTGGGGATTCGCGACGATGCCGAAGTGAATGCCTTGTGGGTCGACGCATTGGCTGTGTGCGCACCGACTTTCTCGGATCGCACCAGGGCACGCAGGACGCCAGATTGGTCTGTCACGGCCGCCGACACGCTGTCACCGTCCACGGCACACTCCACGACGGCCATCTCAGCGATGTTGTCCGCAAGCCTGGCTTTGAGGCTGACCTTCTGCACGGTGTCCTGGGCAAGCAAAGGACTGGCGGCAAGTGCACCGATGGCGGCGGTCGGTAAGAAGGTCTTCATGGTGGCGATCTCTTCTGATGTCGACCGCTGAGCGGCCCGTTGCGGCGAATTGCGTCGTCGGAAAAATCAGCGGGGTTATCGCAAAGACTATGACTTCCCGAAATGCGCTGCCTCCGCAGTCCGCAGGCCTACCACGGCGGCGAGCCTGCGGATGCAATGCCTCAGGTCAGGAGGCAATGAGGATTCAAAGCAACCCGTTACCCGAGGCGTTGTCGTTAAGCGTCTTTCCATTGAACGCCAATCGAGCATGCAGCTGATCGATTGCCCGTTGGAAGACGGCGGGATCGTCGAGCGCCCTGGAGAGAACGATCGCTCCCTGGATCGCGAGAACGGCGTCTTCCGAGAGGAGGCGCGCCTGCTTAGCGTCACGGCCCTGCCGGACGAGCGCTGCTTGCAGAGCGTCTACCCAGGCGAGGAAATAACCACGGATAGCCTGCGCGAAGAGATCTCGGGTGTTGGCGACAGCCAGGGCACCGACGAGACAGACGCGTCTGCCCGACCTGAAGTATTTCGCAGTTTCATCGAGCATCGTCGTGATTGCGGCGTTGGCATCGTCTCCGTCTCGCAGTGGAGAATAGACGGAATCTTCAAACCATTGCTCGATTTCGGCGAGCACAGCCCGGACCATCTCCTCCTTCCCGTTCGGGAAGAAGTGGTACAAGCTGCCCTTACCCAGGCCGGTGGCCTTGCCGATCACGGCAAGGCTCGCACCTTCGTACCCATGCTCGCGAAACACTTCGGCCAGGGAGGCGATGGCGTCGGATCTTTCAGCGACCATGCGGGCCATGATTAGAGCCCTAGATCGCTGAGGCCGGGATGGTCGTCCGGACGACGGCCGAGCGGCCAATGGTACAGGCGATCGCTTTCAGCAATCGGCATTTCATTGATGCATGCGTGGCGGTGAGCCATCAGGCCGTCCTCTGCGAATTCCCAGTTCTCGTTACCATAGGCACGGAACCACTGGCCACTGTCATCGTGATATTCGTAGGCATAACGCACAGCGATGCGGTTGCCGGTGAACGCCCAGAGCTCCTTGATGAGGCGGTATTCATGCTCCTTGTTCCACTTACGCTCGAGGAATGCCTGGGCTTCTTCGCGGTTGGTGGCGAATTCGACGCGGTTCCGCCAGCGGGTGTCGAGGGTGTAAGCGAGTGCGACCTTGGCGGCGTCGCGGCTGTTCCAGCCATCTTCGGCCAGGCGGACCTTTTCGATAGCAGTTTCGCGAGTGAACGGCGGGAGAGGAGGACGTGACATGTTGATTTTCCTTTGTAAATCGTTGGTGTGTACTGTTTGGTAAAGTCTTTACTGATTGGTACAGTAGCGGTCGCGTTTTTGGGTGTCAACGAGTTTTTTGCGGTATCGCGAAATTTTCTTCGATGGGCTTTTCCGGTCGCAAACTGTGGATCCGTGCTCGTCGAACCGGCAGGCGACGGGCCGGCAATGCGCACGGCAGCGTGCATGGGCGCACCGGGCTACATGCGAAGCCGCAGCCCAGATTCCGTCACCCGGAGGGGGAGCCGGGGCGGCAGCCAGAGGCGTGGAGCGGACTGCTGCGGCGGCACGCCAGACCCTGCCTTGCCGCGTCGATGCGGCCTAAACAGTGACGGATGCGTCCTGGAGGAGAGGGCAGGAGAGGCTTTGCGTCGTCCGAGAAGCCCGCCGGCTCCGTGTTCGGCCGGCTGAAGGGCGCCGCCGGCCATGGCCGCTTGCAATCGCAAGATGGACGGTGGGGCCGGTCTGATTTCAACTCTGCCGGCGCACCTCACCGCGTCATCGAATGTGGTCGTACTTTCGGCCTATCGCGCTTCACCAGCATTGCAGATCGTGAACCTGCATCCCGAAAGCTTCGCTAGGCGCCCGGCTTTCATAACGACAAATCGCGCCAGTGCAGGCGGGCACTGGCGCGATGGCTCAGAACGGGTGTTATAGTCAGAAGCCGAAATCGCTCAACGACGGATAGTCGTCCGGGCGCCGGCCGAGCGGCCAACGGAACTTGCGGTCGGCTTCGGCGATCGGCATCTCGTTGATGCTGGAGTGGCGATGCGACATCAGGCCGTCTGCGGCGAAGAGCCAGTTTTCGTTGCCATAAGCCCGAAACCATTGCCCGCTGTCGTCGCAATACTCGTAGGCATAGCGCACGGCGATGCGATTGTCCGTAAAGGCCCACAGTTCCTTGATGAGCCGGTATTCGTGTTCCTTGTTCCACTTGCGGGCCAGGAAAGCCTGCGCTTCCTGCCGATTGGAGGCGAATTCGACGCGGTTGCGCCAGCGGGTGTCGACCGAGTAGGCCAGAGCGACCTTCGCCGCATCGCGCGAGTTCCAACCGTCTTCGGCCAGGCGGACCTTTTCGATGGCGGTTTCGCGGGTGAACGGGGGAGCGGGGGACGTGTCACGGTGTTTCCTTTCGTGATTTGAGCGGTTTCGGCAAGCGCTGAGCCCGCAAGGGCCACAGCGGGGAGGGCGGCAATGAAGGTGCGGCGGTTCATGCGAGTGTACCTGTCAATCAATTGGTCTGTACCGATTGGTACAGACAGGATGGGCTAAGGCGCGCCCTGCTTGGGCAATCGACCTTAGCTGCTATAGAAAGCCACCGGAGGTTCCGAGCTGTCTGCACAGCAGCTCGGATCAATCCCCGGGGGCATGTCCCGGTGGTGCTCGTGGCGGAGGCCACATAGGAGGCGAGGCGTGGCCTCGGGACCGAGAAGAGGCAGCCCGAACGCCCGAGGCGCCGAGCCGCCCAGCTGCGTCGTCAAAACGGCTTGGTCGGAAGGTACTTGCCGTCGAGCGTAATAACCGCTCGGGAGCCGCCTTCCGGGTCTTCGACTTTTTCGATGCTCAGTTTGAAGTTGATGGCGCTGATGATGCCGTCACCGAATTTTTCGTGGACCAGAGCCTTCAGCGTGGTCCCATAGACCTGCACGATCTCGTAGAAGCGATAGATGGTCGGATCGGTCGGTACACCGTTTCCGATGCTGCCGCGGACCGGAACCGTCTGAAGCAGGGCAACGGCGTCGTCGTGGAGATCGAGCGTCTTACCCACGGCCTTGGCGGCGTCCGCCGGAAGCGGGTGCTGGCCGAGGAGGGCGGCGGTGACGAAGGCTTCCGACAGGCCGGTGCCCTCAGTGATCTGGGCGTAGGTCAGGTCTTTCTTGAGCTTTGATGCGAGGATGACTTCCGTAAGGTCCTGGCGAGTGGTCTGTGTGGCTTGGGACTGTAGCATTGGTATTCTCTCCGTGGTTGGGATTAGGGTTCAGGCAACGCGCCTGGCTTGATATTTGATGGCCTGGACGTCGGGATTGTCCGCAAGGGAAACGAAGGCGCCCCTGCTGCCATCGAAAGCTTCGATAAAGCCGCTCGCGATGTCGTAAATCCAGCCATGCAGGGTGATGCGTCCCTCTTCGAGGGCCAGCCGCACCGATGGGTGGGTCTGGATATTGG
>Ga0209026_1000560_pt1 | contig 25350 bp, 16 predicted proteins | sample AraplaCL_Col_mCL_FD_184262 | JGI IMG/M metagenome (GOLD analysis project Ga0209026, IMG submission 184262) | Arabidopsis root microbial communities from the University of North Carolina, USA - plate scrape CL_Col_mCL (SPAdes) (version 2) | ecosystem: Host-associated > Plants > Roots >... | reverse complement strand
GTTTGAGCGCGAACTGGGGCCCCTGATCCGGACCGGGAGCCTGCGCTTCGTGTTTGCCGACGGGCAGACGCTGGATCTCGGCGACGGTACGGGCGGGCGGGTCGTGGCCCGCTTCACCGACGCCCTGGCGCCCTGGGCGTTGCTCCTGGATCCCGACCTGCAGACGGGCGAGCTGTTCACGGACGGGCGGCTCAGGGTCGAGGAAGGGACGGTCTATGACCTCCTGCACCTGATCCTGCGCCATGCCGACGAGACCGAGCCCTCGTCCAGCGCCGCCGCCCTGGACTGGTTGCGCGAGCGCCTGCGGCGATGGGCTGGCGACAACGACCGGCGGCGGTCCCGGCGCAACGTCGAACACCACTACGACCTCGACGACCGACTGTACGCGCTCTTCCTGGATCCCGAGTGGCAGTACTCCTGCGCCTATTTCGACGCTCCAGGCGCGACCCTGGCGGAGGCGCAGCAGGCCAAGCTGGCGCATATCGCCGCCAAGCTGGCGCTCGGGTCGGGCGAGCGCGTGCTGGACATCGGCTGCGGTTGGGGCGGGCTCGCCTGTTACCTCGCCGAGCGCGCCGGCGCGGGATCGGTGCTGGGCGTCACGCTGTCGGCGGAACAGATCGCCCGCGCCCGCGGCCGCATTCTCGGCCGGGGATTGTCGGGCCGGGTGGAGGTCGCCCTGCGCGACTTCCGCGACGTGGACGGCGCCTTCGACCGGATCGTCTCGGTTGGGATGTTCGAGCATGTGGGCCGCGCCCACTACGACGACTTCTTCCGCATCTGCCGCAATCGACTCGCGGAGCACGGGGTGATGCTGCTCCACACGATCGGCGTCTCCGATGCGCCCAGCCTGACCAACCCGTGGATCACCAGGCACATCTTCCCGGGCGGCCATCTGCCGGCGCTCTCCGAGATCCTCCCGTCGATCGAGCGCGCCGGGCTCAAGGTCACGGACGTCGAGGTGCTGCGACTGCACTACGCGAAGACGCTGCGCGCCTGGCGCGACGCGTTCATGGCGCGACGGGACGAGGCGGTCGCCCTCTACGACGAGCGCTTCTGCCGGATGTGGGAGTTCTACCTGTCCATGGCCGAGACAGCGTTCCGCTGCGAAGGTGTCGTCGTCTTCCAGATCCAGCTCGCCCGCCGGATCGACGCGTTGCCCATCACCCGGGACTACATGCGGCAGGCTGAAGTCGACCTCATGGGGCGGGGCCCCATTCACGCGGAGCGCGACAGCGCCGGCCGGCGCTGAGGGCGAGCCCGTCTAAGGCGTCGAGCGCGCCGGCAGGGCGACGAGAACCGCGAGCCCAGGCCGGTTGCCGCCCAGGGTGAGCTCGCCAAAATGGGCGCGGGCTATGGCCGCCACCAGGCTGAGGCCCAGACCATGGCCCGGCGTCGCGCGGCTGCGTTCCAGCCGAGCGAATCGGCGCAGCACCCGTTCGCGATCCTCGGGCGCGATGCCGGGCCCGTCGTCGGCGACCCTGAGGGCGACGCGGCCGGCCTCGCGTCGCACGCTCAGCGTGACACGCGCGCCGCACGGGGTGTGGCGTGCGGCGTTCTCGATCAGGTTGACCACGAGCTGCGAGAGCAGGTGGCGATCGCCGTCGACCCAGGCCTCGGCATCCACCTCGACGACCAGATGCCGGCCGCCCGCCTCGAGATCGGGACGGAACGCGTCGGCGCAGCGTTCGACGACCTCGGACAGGCAGACCGGCTTGAAGCTCGAGCGGACCTGAAGGCTCTCGACCTCGGAGATGCGCAGGAGCGCGGCGAAGAGGCCGAGGAGGTCTTGGGCATGCCCCGAGGCCCGCTTGAGGACCGCACGCATCTGTTCGCCGTCGAGCTCGGCGTCGAGCGCGCCGTCCAGAGTCTGCTGCAGGCGGGTGAGCGGGGTGCGCAGGTCGTGGGCGATGTCGCTCGACACCTGCTGCAGGTTTTCCAACAGGTCGGCGTTCCGGTCGAGCATTCGGTTCAGCGTCGCCGCCAGCTCGTCGAACTCGTTGGGCGCCTGATCACGCGGAATGCGGCGGGCGAGGTCGCCGGCGATGATCGCCTGGGCCGTGGCGTTGATCCGCTCGAGCCGCCGGCGGGTGACAGCGCCGATCGCCCAAGCGCCGGCCATGCCCACCACCAGCATGGCTCCGAAGGCGCCGGCGAACACCCGCAGGATCGTCCCATCGATCTCGGCGATCGCGGCGCGGTCCGCGGCCACCACGAGGCGTCCCCCATCGCTCAGGACCGTCGTCAGCGCCTGTGACTGCCCGCGTCTGCCGTCGGGACGCAGCGTGGGCAGGAACTCGTTCCAGCCCGCCGGGCCGGCCGGCGCCGCCAGATTCCCCGCGACCCGCCGGCCCGAGGCGTCCGTCAGGAGGTAGCCCATGCGGCTCGACGCCCCAGCCTCGGCGCGCCGGCGGACCGAGTCAGCGAGGCTGGCCGCCCCGTTGTGATCCCGCAGGACAATGAGCGCGCGGGTCTCTGCCTCGATGCGGTGATCCAACTGCAGCTCCAGCGCCTCGTGCGCGACGGAGTAGACGGCGAGGCCCAGGAGAACCGTTGCGGTGGCCATGATCACGCCGATCCAGGCCACCAGCCCCGCCGTCGACCGGGGAAGCGAGCGGATCATTCGCTGCGGATCATGTAGCCGGCGCCGCGGATGGTCACGATGGCGTCCTTGTCGAAGCCGGCGTTCAGCTTGGCGCGGAGGCGGCTGATGTGGGTCTCGACGATGTTGGTGCGTGGATCGAAGTCGAAGTCCCAGACCTGCTCCAGCAGCATAGTCTTGGTCATCACGCGGTGGGCGTTGCGCATCAACGCCTCGAGCATGGTGATCTCCCGTGGCTGAAGGTCGATCCGCCTTCCACCGCGCCGCGCGATGCGCTTGTGCAGGTCGAGTTCGAGGTCGAGCACGCGCAACAGGGGATCGACCGGCGCGACCGCGGGGCGCCGGGCGATGACGTTCAGCCGGGCGTGCAGCTCGGAAAAGGCGAAGGGCTTGATGAGATAGTCGTCCGCGCCGTTCTCCAGGGCCTCGACGCGGTCGGCGATCCGGCTCATGGCGGTCAACATCAACGCCGGCGTATGGACGCCGCCGGCCCGCAGCGCCTTCAGCACCGAGAGCCCGTCGAGGCCGGGCAGCATCCGGTCGAGGATCAGGACGTCGAACGGCTCCTCGGTCGCGCGGAACAGGGCGTCGGGTCCGGACGCGGCGCGCGAGACCACGTGGCCGGCCTGAGAAAGGCCGCGGAGCACATAGTCGGCGGTCTCGCTGTCGTCCTCGGCGATCAGGATCTTCATTGTCCTGCCACTTAATGGAAGGCCGGGGGCGACGTCTGCCCCTTCCTGTCATCCGGCCCCGCCCAGCCCCCGCCGAGCGATCGGAACAGGGCCACCTGCAGCTGCGAGATCCGCACGTCGGCCGCCAGCCGCTGGGCGGTCGCGGCGTTGCGCGTTCGCTCGGCGTCGAGGACGGCCAGGTAGCTCTCCGCGCCCAGGCGATGGCGGGCCCTGGCGCGCGTCACGACCCGCAGGCTCTCGGCTTCGGCCTGCCTCAGTCCGGCTTGGCGCAACCGTTCCGCGCTGTAGTCGGACAGGCCGGCCTCGACCTCTTCGAGGGCCTTGAGCAAGGCCCTGTCCCACTCGGCGCGCGCGCCCTCGGCCCGCGCGCGTGCGCTGGCGACCCGGGCGCGTGGGGCGGCCTGGTTGGGGAACGTCCAGGTGATCAGCGGCGTCAGGATCGCATCCGTTCCGCCGCCGATCAGCCCGCCGGAGCCGCCCAGCTGGATTTTCGGGAACAGGTCCGCACGCGCCGCGAACGCCCGGGCGTCCGCCGCCTCGAGCCGGCGTTCGGCAGCCCGCAGGTCGGGACGCCGCGCGATCAGGACCGCGCCGTCGCCGACCGGCAGCGGCTGGCGGATGGCCGGCAGGGTGTCGCAGGCGGCGGTGGCGCCGGCCGGGGGGAGGCCTTCGAGGGCCGCCAGCCTGAGCTGCGCGCGACGCTGGTCGGCCTCGACGCCCGGGATGGCGGCCGCTGCCTGGTCCCGCAGGACGGCCGACTGGGCCTGCTCCAGCGGTGAGACTTCTCCGGCGCGCAACTGCTCGCCGACCAGGTCGTAGCTGCGCTGCTGGGCCGCCAGCAGTTCGCGCGCCAGCCGCAGCCGCGCGCCGGACGCACAGAGGTCGATCCACGCCGCAGTCGTGTCCGCGGCGACGGCGAGCCTCACGCCGTCACGGGCTGCGCTCACGGCGGCCGCCTCGGCGTTGGCGGCCAGGGCGGCGGCCTTGAGGCGACCGTAGAGGTCGATCTCGAAGGAGAAGGTCGCACCCAGCTCATAGCTGGTCTTGGGCACGCCGGAGGTGCTGGGCTGCCGGTCGGCGCGGTCGGGTCCCGCGCCGCTCTCGACCACGGTGGCGGGCCAGCGCGCCGCCTGCGCCAGGCCGGCCTCGGCGCGGGCGGCCTCGAGGTTGGCGTAGGCCACGCGCAGGTCGGCGTTGGCCGCCAGCGCCTGGCGCACATGCGCGTCGAGCCGCGGGTCGTCGAACAGTCGCCACCAGTCGCCGGGCGGTGGCGCGGAGGTGACGTCGGCCCCCGAGAGCGTGAATGGCCCGGCGGCGCCCGGCGGGACGGCCGGTGGCCGTGGCTGCGGCGTGGCGCAGGACACCAGGCCGAGCCCCGCGAGGGCGACCAGCAGGCGGTGAAGGCGCCTCATCGGGCGATCTCCGGAACGCCGCCGGGTGCGGCCGCGTCGCGCGCCGATGGCCGCCCGAACCGGCGGTAGAGGGCCGGCATCAGAAGAAGGTTCAGCGCCGTGGAGCTGACGAGGCCGCCCAGGATCACCAGCGCCATGGGGTGCTCGATCTCATGGCCCGGCAGGTCGCCGCGGACGATCAAGGGCAGCAGGGCCAGGGCGGCGCAGGTCGCGGTCATCAGGATCGGGACGAGGCGCTCCTCGGCGCCCCGCAGGATGAGGTTGCGGCCGAACACATCGCCCTCGTGCTGCTCCAGATGCTGGAAGTGGCTCAGCAGCATGATGCCGTTGCGCGCCGAGATCCCCAGCACCGTCACGAAGCCGACCAGCGAGCCCAGCGACATGACGCCCCCCGAGAGCAGGACCGCGGCGACGCCGCCCACGAGGGCGAACGGGAGGCTCAGGGCCACCAGGGCGGTGATGCGCAGCGACCGGAACTCCAGCCAGACCAGGAGCAGAACCCCTGCGAGGCTAAGGGCGCCCAAGCCGTAGAGCTGGCGCTGCGAGGCCTGGCGCTCGGCGTACTCGCCGAGGACCTCGGGGTGATAGCCGCGGGGGAAGGCGACACCCGCCAACTTCGCCTCGACGCCGCGCGCGACGCCGCCGAGGTCGGCGCCCTCCACGTTGAGGGTCACGTCGATGCGGCGCGAGCCGTTCTCGCGGCGGACCTCGTTCGCCGCCGGCGCGATGTGCACGTCGGCGACCTGGGACAGGCGCACCTGCTGGCCTGTGGAGGTGGTGATCAGCATGGCGCGCAACGCATGGAGGTCGCCGCGCGCATGGGCCGCGCCCCAGACGACCACGTCCTGGCTCGTCTGATCGCGGAAGACCTCGCCGACTTTCTGCCCCGCAACGAGCGTCGCGGCGGCGCGGCGGACGTCGCCCGACGTCAGGCCGTAGGCGGCCAGGGCCTCGGAACGTGGACGCACCTGGATCTGCGGGATCAGGGTCTGCTGTTCGACCTTGAGATCGCGGACGCCGGGAACGTCGGCGATGGCCGTCTTCACCTTGGCGGCCGTTGTGCGAAGCGTCTCCACGTCCGGCCCGTAGATGCGCACGACCACGGTCGCGCCGGCGCCGGTCAGCACCTCCTTGATGCGCTCGCGCAGGTAGGTGAGGACGTCGCGATAGAGGCCGGGGTAGCCGTCGATCGCCGCCTGGATCTTCGCGAGGCTGGCGTCGTAGTCGGCGGTTTCGTCCAGGCTGATCCAGAGTTCGGTGAAGTTCGGGCCATAGACCTCGTCGCCGCCCTCGGCGCGGCCGATGTGCGAGCCGAAATTCCGCACCCCGGGTATGGCCCGCAGCTCGCGACTGGCGCGCAGGGTGATGCGCTCCATCGCCTCGACCGAGGTTCCGGGCTTCTCCACGAAGTGCATGAGGAAGTCGGTCTCGCGGAAGTTGGGGAGGAACTGGTCCTTGGTGAGCAAGCTGCCCAAGCCCGCCAACGCCAGGCCCGCGGCCACGACGCCGATCGCCAGCTTCGGCCGATCGAGCGTGGCGGGCAGCAGCGCCCGGTAGCGCGCCTTCAGCAGGCGCACGAGGCCCGGCTCGGCCGCCCGCAGCGGCGCCTTCGGCAGAAGCAGCAGGCAGAGCGCCGGCGTAATGGTCAGCGCCACGAGGAGCGAGGCCGCGATCGCCAGGATGTAGGCCATGGCGAGCGGGCGGAAGAAGGCCCCCGACACCCCCGATAGGAAGAAGATCGGCAGGAAGACCAGCATGACGATCAGGCTGGCGAACACCACGGCGCTGCGCACCTCGAGCGAGGCCTCGAGCACCACGGACAGGGCGGGCCGCGGCGTTTCGACCGTCCGGTTGGCGCGTAGCCTGCGGCCGATGTTCTCCACGTCGATGATGGCGTCGTCGACGATCTCGCCGAGCGCGATGACGAGCCCGGCGATGACCATGGTGTTGATGCTGGCGCCGGTCTTCGCCAGGACGAGCGCCGCGCCCAGGAGGGCGAGGGGGATGGCGGTGAGGCTGATGAGGGCCGAGCGCCAGTCCCGGGTGAAGACGATGAGGACCACCGCCACCAGGGCGCATCCGATCCAGAGCGCCTGGGTGAGGTTGCCGATGGACCGTTCGATGAAGGTGGCGGGCCGGAAGATGGTCGAGTCCAGCTCTACGTCCTTCAGGCCGGGCCGCAGCTCGGCGAGCTTGGCCTCCACGCCGCGCGTGACATCGAGCGTGTTGCCGCCCTGCTGCTTCTCCACGATCAGCAACAGCCCGGGGCCGTCGTTGATGATCGCGCTGCCGATCGGCGCCGCGTGGCCCCGGACGACCTCGGCCACGTCCCCCAGTCGCACCGGCGCGCCATTGGCGACCTTCACGACGGTTCGGGCCAGGTCGGACGGCGACTGAACCGGGGAGAGGTGGCGCACCGCCAACCGTTGTGCAGCCGTGTCCACGAAGCCGCCGCCGCCCACGACCGCGGCGTCGCCGGCCGCGCGCTGGACCTCGGCCAGGCTGACCCCCGCCGCCGCCAAACGACGCGGGTCGACCAGGACCTGGAGCTGCGGGTCGCGCTGGCCCCAGACCGCCACATTGGCCACGCCCGGGACGGCCATGAGCTGCGGCCGGATCGTCCAGCGCACCACCTCGGACAGCTCCATGGCGTCCAGCGCCTTCGACGAGACGCCGATCTTCAAGGCGCGGCTGGTGGCCGACAGGGGCGGGAGCATGGTAGGCGCCCGTACGCCTGCGGGCAGCCTGGACGCGACCAGCGCCACCCGTTCCTGGACGAGCTGGCGGGCGCGGACCACGTCCGTGCCTTCCTTGAACACCAGAACGACCGACGACAGCCCCAGCACCGATTTCGACCGCAGCGTGCGCAGGCCCGGGACCCCGTTCACCCCCACTTCGAGAGGGATGGTCACAAGGGCTTCCATCTCCTCGGTGGAGAGCCCCGGACCCTCGGTCTGGACCTCGACCATGGGCGGCGCGAATTCAGGGAAGACGTCCATCGGGACGTCGCGGCCTGCGCGGAGCCCCGCGACGATCAGGACAAGCGCGAGCGCCAGCACGAGCACCCGCTGGCGAAGCGCCGTCTCGACGAGCCATCGCAGCATCACTTCGCCCCGAACTCGACGCCGAACAGTTCGGCCGCGCCGTCGGTGACCACGTCGTCTCCAGACGACAGCCCGCGCGAGACGAGGGCGCTTGCGCCCTGCAGACCGGCGACCTCGATCCGCCGTCGCTCGAAGGTCCGATCGGCGGTGCGCACATAGACCCACTCGCCGCCGTAGATGTCGCGCAGGATCGCCGCCGCCGGCGTCGTGAGACCGCTCATCCGCCGGCCCGTGGGGAGGTCCACGGCGACGCGCTGGCCGATGCGCAGCGGCGTGGACGTCGGGAGCGCGTAGAAGATGTCGACCGTGCCGGCGGCGGCATTGGCGCCGGGTGGTCCTGCGACCGGCGCCGCAAGGCTTGTTTGGGCGCCCGCGGCGAGGTCCCGCACCTGAGCGGGCGCCTTGCGATCGACCCCGGCGGCGTCGGCCGAGAACACGGCGGCCCGCACCCAGAGCGCTCGCGACGTCCCGAGTCTGGCGACCGCGGGGCCTAGCTGCGCGCGCTGGGCCTCCGCGGCGCTCAGGGTGGCGCGGGCGACCCCGCGCGCCGCATCGGCCTCGTCGCGAGCGCGGACGCTTCCAGCCTCCTCGCGGACCAGCGCGTCAGCGCGCGCGAACGCCTTCTGGGCGACCTCGAGTTCGGCGCGGGCGCGGGCCACATCGCCATCGGCGCGCGCCTGGTTGGCGGCCACGACGGCAAGGTCGCCGCTGGCGGCCAGGGGGAGGCCGCCGGCGAGCGGGGCTGCGACCACCTCACCCTGGACGGTCTGTTCACCCTGTATGACGACGGCGCCGACGCGCACCCAGCGGACGCCAAGTCGCCGTTCGGCGTCGGGCGAGAGGGTCACGCGCAAAAGTTCGGTCTCGTGGGCGAGCAACTCGGTCTTGGCCGGCGCAGCTTTTGCGGCGACCCCCGGCTTGTCGCCGCACGCCCCGAGCGCCAGGGCCGTGGCTGTCGCCAACGCCAAGGTTCGAGTCCGCGCTATCGGTTGGCGCCCGCTGCCCGGCGCCGCAGCTATCCGCGTCGCCCCAATCGAGGGAGGCAGCGCGCAATCGCCGCTGCGGCCGTCCAGGGTCGAGGGGTTGCGCATGCCGAGCTCCAGAAGGCGGGCCCCGGCAATGCCTGCGCCGCCGTTCGCGGTGCGTGACGGCGACTATACGATCCGCGAAGGTTCAGCTCGCCTTCAGCGATCCAGCCGTCGGATCGCGGGCCAGCACGCCCAGCGCCACGAGGCTTTCCTCGCACAGGCTGTCGACCAGATTCACGAGCAGCGTCGTGCGCATCGCAAGCCATGCCACCTCCGCCTCAGAGACGTTCCATGGGCTCGCGGAGCGACGGCAGGCGTAGGCCCTCTGCAGCGCATCGAACGCCCCGCGTTGGAAGCCGTCGGCGTCCGGCCAGATCTGTGCGAGCTGTGGCGCGACAGGCTCGGCGAGCGCCCGCAATGTCGGCAGGTCGTGGGACTGGGACGCGTAGAGCGCCAGCACCCGCAGGGCGCGGACATAGGCGTGTTCGACCGCCTGGTGCATCAGGAAGACCGCCTTCCTGCGCGAGAGACGGGCGCCCGCCGCGGCCCGGGCAAGGAATTCGGCTCCCTTCACGCGCCAGGCGTCATTCTGGCCAGTGGCTTCGGCGAGCGCGTCCTGGGCCGAAATCTCCCGGACCTGGGGCCTCACCAGGCTCGGCGCTGCGTGAAGATTGACGCCGCGGCGCAGGATGTAGCCGATAAGCGTGCTGCCCGCCGCCAACTGCCGCTCGAAGTCGCTTCGTGTGTGCACCGAGATCCGGGCGCGGCGCCACAGCCGATCGCGCCGCTCTATCGCCTGCCGAATGCGGGTCTGGACGTTGACGAGACAGGGATAGAGATCGGTGGCCTCATCGTGGTCGGTGACGACCAGAAGCTGGAGGGGCCGGCTGAGATCGTCGAGCGCGGCTTCAGGCGCTCCTGTCTGGGAGAAGAGGTCGATCCTCAGGACCCGGTGCGTCGCCGCCGAAGGTCCGGGCCTGTCGTGAGGCTGTTCGCTTAGGGCGTGACGCACGATCTGAACAAGGTGAGCCAGCTCGGCGTGATGCTCGGCGGGGACTCGATAGAGATCGTCCGACATTGCGTGTTCCGGCGGGCCGCCTTCAGCGCCCCCGTTTGGAACTGACCCGCAACGGGCCTTTCGGTACGACCCGCAACCTTGCCGCAAGTTGACCCCAACATTACGGCCACGTCGTCTCGCGCCGCGGCGGTGACCACGGATGTCAACGCGCTCGCGTCATGCGGCTGGTGAGATCGGCGTTGCCGTCGGGCTTGTCGCAAAGATCACGTCCGGGGGGCGGCGCAGTCGGCTCCAGGGGGACTTGCCCGAAACGCCCTGAATACCGGTGGGGTGTTTCCGTTCGCGCCGGCAAGTCGCCCAAAAAGGCGCCTTCGGTATCGGGGTTGGTATTCCGCCCGCCTTGGCGCCTTTTCACTCGGAGATGTGGGCCGTGCCCGCCAGCGCACGGTTTCAGCGGACGCCGGAACGTCCGGTGTTCACCGGATGACCATGCCCTGTCCGGTGGGCAGTTCCAGGACATGGTAGCCCCGCTCGGCGAACCAGCTCCGCTCCGCCACCAACTGGTCGTGGTAGCCGCTCCAGCCGTAGTCATCGAGAACGACGACCCCGCCGGGCACAACTCGGTCGAAGAGCCCCTCGAGCGCGCCGATTTCGGCGGCCGCGTTGTTCATGTCGATATGCATGAACGCGACCCTCTCCGGCGCGGCCTGCGCAAAGGTTCCGGGAACCGCGCCTTGCGTAATGATCACGTTTGACATGTCGGCGAACCGCGCCCGGACCTGAAGTTCGAGCTGCGGCCCATGGTCTGGCATCGCATGGTTCGCGACGCCCTCGGCGCCGTCGAACAGGTCGTACAGAAAGAACCGCCGGTCGCTCGTAGCGAGCTTGGCGACGTCATAGAGGATGCGAGCCGTGGTGCCCTTGTAGCAGCCGCACTCGACGAGATCGCCCTCGACGCGCAAGGCCTGCCGGACAGCCCAGGCCAAGGTCACCGTGCGCCACACGATCGTGCGCTCGACGGCATCCTTGGCATGGGAGTCGAAGGCGGTGACGAACTCCTTGTCGTCGAACCAGCCCATGGACTTGCTCCATGTGATGAGGTTGTCGCCGGCAAAGATGCCCCTGTGGCCGCCGATGGCGTCCAGCATGTCGCGCGCAGACGTGGAGAACTTCGCGCGATCGTCGATCGCGAAAAACTCACGGCCGACATAGTAGCGAGGCGTGCGTGCCATGGCGTGGATCACTCGAACACGTGGAATCGCGAAGCGTGCTGCTTCGAAACGCCAGGGGTTTAGCGATTCAGAGATACAACCGCCATGGGGCCGGCGCGCACGTTTCGCTCACAAGTGGTCGTGGGCTCTGGAGGCCAGTGGGAGGCGTCGCGGCTTGCCTCCCGTCCTCTGGGCTTTCATCCGGAAGCGAATGTCCGCATCTGGCGCCACGCAGATGTTCGGCGACGTCCGCTCGCCCTCAGGTCAGCCTTCGAGGAAGGCCACCACGCGGGCCGGCGCGGCGCTGCACCCTTGCAGGAGAAGGGGGAAGAAGCCGACACGGAAGCCCGAGGCGGGCAGGGCGGCCAGGTTTGCCATCTGCTGCACGATCAGCACTTCACGGTCGCGCCCGGCGAAGTGACCGTCCCAGATCTCGCCGGGATCGCCGGAGGCCTGGAAGGCGGCGCGCATCACCGGGAAGGGCCGGTCCCAGCCCAGGGCGTCGGTGCCCAGCACCTTCGCGCCGAGGTCGGCCAGGAACAGCGTGCCGTCGCGCGTCATGCCGGGGTAGTTGAAGAAGCGGGGGTCCGAGAGGTCGTAGGCTTCTTGCCCGGTGCGGATCAGCACCGCGCCGCCGGACGGGACGAGCGCGCCGGTCGCGGCCAGCGCGCTTTGCAGGGCGGCGACGGTGATGCCCGCCCCGGGGGCGCTGCCGCGCAGGTCCAGGACCAGTGCGTCGACATAGAGCTCCTCCAGCGCAATGTCGCTGATCGTCCGCGCCGGCGCGCCCTCGGACGTCGAGCCGTAGTGCAGCGGAGCGTCTACATGGGTGCCGAGGTGCGAGGTGAAGCTCAGGCGCTCGTCGCCCCAGCCCTCGCCGCCCGGCAGCTGGTGCTGCTGGCAACCGAAGATGCCGCACATGATCCTGGCGCCCTCGCCCCAGGGGTGGATCGGCTCGACCTGTGGGACCAGGTTGCGCGACCAGCCGCGGTAGGTCTCGGGAATGCGCTCCAGGTCGGCGGGATCCAGGCGGCGGGTCAGGTCGACGAGACGCGGGGACGAAACGGTCAAGCGCCCGCTCCGGTGGTGGAAGGCGGGGTCTGGAAAATCGGCACGTTCGTCCTCGTTTCAATCAATCAACTGATTGAGTGACTGGCGCAAACGCGTTCGTCAAGCCGCCGTCCCTCAATCGATTGACAGGGCCGGCCGTCGTGACGTTCTTGCTGGGCGCGCAACCTGGAATCGCGTGTGAGAACAAGGATCGCCCCTCGTGACCAATACCGCGGCCGACGCCATCGACACGCCGGCTGGCGACGAGCGGCGCACCGACACGCGCGACCGGGTCCTCGAGGTCGCTGCCCGGCATTTCGCCGAACACAGCTTCTCGGGGACCAGCCTGCGGGCGATCCAACGCGAGGTGGGGGTGAACCCGGCGACGGTCCACTATCATTTCGGGACCAAGGAGGCGCTGTACCAGGCGGTGATCGCCCAGTTCCTGGACAAGATTCAGGCCGAGCGCACGGCGCGGCTGGCGCGCATTCCGGCGGACCTGACGGGACGGGCGCGGCTGGAACGGCTGCTGCAGGCCTATCTGTCGCCGCACCTGGAGCTGGCGACCACGCCGGCCGGCTACAACTATGCGCGCATCCTGGCCTATGTGCAGGCGACCGTGCGCGACGCGGCCACGGACCTGTTCGACCTGGCCGTGACGCCGGTCCGCAAACAGTTCGCCGACGCCCTGGCGCCGCTGTTTCCCGAAGCGCCCAAGAAGCGCATCTACGAACTTCTCGCGATGGCGGTCGCCGACATGGCCATGGTGCCGATCCGACTGGGCGAGGCCAGCCTGGACAAACGACGGATGGCCGCCGCGACGAGCGACTGCGTGGCCTATGCCGCCGCCGGTTTCGTCCAGCTCTGTGGGCCCATCGCCGCCTAGCGTGCGGCGCCGCGCGGAGAACTCGCGGGCAGTCTATCAATCAATCGACTGATTGACTCAACGGCTGTGCGCCGTCAGGTTGCGGCCGGCCAAGCGCCGCTGGGCGCGGTTCGCTCGCAAACGCCATTCCTCCCACCCTCGGCGGGTCCTCGTGGCCCGCCGTCTTTTTGCGCCCGCAGGAGCGGGACGCCCGATCCGGCCGGCGCGATCGGCGGCTTGACAGCAGCGCGCGTCGAGAGTCATCAATCAGTCGATTGATTAAATCAAAAGCGAGCCGGCGCCCTGCCGAGCATCGCGGGGGAAAAGGGGAAACGCATGAAGGCCTTGTTCTGCAGCGCCGCCGCGATCGCGCTGGCCACCGTTCCGCAAACGGCTTTGGCCCAGGCGCCGGCCGGGGAGGGCGCCTCGTCCGCGATCGAGGAGGTGGTCGTCACCGCCCAGCGGCGCGAACAGCAGATCAGCGACGTGCCGATCTCGATCTCGGTGGTCTCGGCCGAGACCCTGCAGGAGATCGGCGCCAAGTCGGGCGCATCGATCCAGGGCCTGGTCCCGGCCCTCACCATCAACGCCACCGCCAGCTACGGCGGCTCGCCCGTCTCGATCCGCGGCACGTCCGGCCTGGGCGGCGCCGAGGATCCGGTCGCGGTCTATGTGGACGATGTCTACGCCTCGTCGGGCCAGTTCTCGGTGACGGCGCTGTCCGACGTCGCCTCGGTCGAGGTGGTGCGCGGGCCGCAGGGCACGCTGCAGGGCCGCAACGCCACCGCCGGCGCCCTGATCATCCGCACCGCCGACCCCGAGCACAGCTTCGGCGGCTATGTCCGCGGATCGGTCGAGGCGCCCGACGCCTATCGCGTCGAGGCGGCGGTGACAGGGCCGATCAGCGACACCCTGTTCTTCCGCGCCTCGCTCGACCGGCTGGATGAGCAGGGCTGGGCGACCAACCTGTTCAACGGCCGCAAGCTGGGCGGCACGGACATGTACAACGTTCGCGGCACGCTGCTGTGGGAACCGAACGACAGCGCGCGGGTGCGGCTGGTCGTGAACTACCAGGACCGCGAGGTCAGCCAGCCGACGGTGCGCTGGGCCCAGACCAACATCTCGCCGGCGCCGGGCGCGGTCACCCCGGCCGGGACTGCGACCCCGACGGTCCCGCTGCCCGCCGCCGTCCAGCGCCGCTACCTCGAAGGCAAGGTGGTGGACCTCAACATCGAGCCGAAGAACCACCTGACGACCCCCAGCGCCACCCTGAACGCCCAGTACGACTTCGGCCCGGCGACCCTGGTCTCGGTGACGGGGGCCAGCGCCTTCATCAACAAGGGCGTCAACGACTCGGACTCGCTATCGCTGACCGACCGCCAGGGGCGCAACGCGGCCAAGTACACCGGCGAGGCCTTCAGCCAGGAGGTCCGCTTGCAGTCCAGCGGCGATAGCGCCCTCGACTGGATCCTGGGCGCCTACTACGCGCGCTACCACGGCACGATGGTGTTCGACATCTTCAACCAGCGGCTCTCGCTGCCGATCAACCAGGTGTCCGACTTCCAGTCGAACCAGGTGAACCCGACCTGGGCGATCTTCGGCGACGCCACCTGGCATCTGAACGACCAGATCTCGCTGACCGGCGGCCTGCGCTACACCGAGGACACCAAGAAGTTCCGCAACGCCTGGACCTCGCTGAACACCGACACCGGCGCCCAGCTGGCCCGTAACGTGTTCGTGGCGCCCAAGCGGACGTGGACCGACACCTCGTACCGGGCAAAGCTGGCGTACGAGCCCAACGACGATGTCCTGACCTACCTCAGCTACAGCAAGGGCTTCAAAGCCGGCGGCTACAACAGCTTCGGCACCACCACCCAGCCCGGCTACAACCCCGAGATCATGAAGTCGTGGGAGGCGGGGGTTAAGGCCTACCTGCTGGACCGGCGCGCGTTCGTCACGGCGGCGGTCTACGACAATCGCTACACCAACCTGCAGGTGACCAGCGGCGTGCCGACCGGCGGCGTTGTCATCACCAACGCCGCCACCGCCAAGATCAAGGGCGGCGAGATCGAGGGCGAGTTCCGGCCGACCGAGGCTTGGACCTTCATGGCCAATCTCGCCTACATCGACGGCGTGTTCGGCAGCTTCCCGCGCGCGCCCGACATGCTGGGCGTCCAGCGCGACGTGTCCGGCAACCGCCTGACCAACAGCCCCAAGTGGCAGTACTTCCTGCAGGGCCAGTACAAGCGCGACCTCAGCGACGACTGGCGGGCCCGCGCCACCATCAACTGGCGCTGGCGCGACGAGGTCTACTTCTTCCCCACCGACCAGAACCTGGCCCATCTGCGGGGCAAGTCGAACGGCGAGCTGGGGGCCCGGCTCAGCCTGACCTACGCGCCCCAGGACCTGACGGTGTCGGTCTACGGGACCAACCTCAACGACAGCCGCGTGGTGGCCAACGAGGCGCTGACGTTCAGCTACGTCCAGGCCTTCTTCAACCGGCCGCGGGTTGTCGGCGTGCAGGTCGAGAAGAAGTTCTGAGGCGGCCTGGCCTGCGCCGATCACCCGACGCGCAAGGCCCGGCGCCGTCCCCGGCGGCCCCATCCGCCGGGGACGGACAATCCCCTTCCATTTTCCGAGTGACGCCATGGCCCGCCGCTACGTCGACCTTTCGGTCCCCATCGAGAACGACATCGAATCCGACCCGCCCGGCGCGCGGCCGCGGATCGAGTACATCCACCATGACGAGTCCTGGCAGGGCCTGGCGCGGTCATTCCCCGGCTTGACCAAGGACGACCTGCCCGAGGGCCAGGGCTGGGCGGTCGAGCGGCTGCAGGTCTCCACCCACAACGGCACCCACATGGACGCGCCCTGGCACTTCCACGCCACCCAGGACGCGCTGCTGGAGGGCGGCCCGCGGCCCGCCAACACCATCGACGAGGCGCCCCTGGACTGGTGCTACAGGCCCGGCGTGAAGCTCGATTTCCGGCATTTCGAGGATGGCTATGTCGCCACGGCCGACGACGTCCAGGCCGAGCTGAAGCGCGTGGGCTATGCCCTGCAGCCCCTGGACATCGTGGTGGTCAACACCGGCGCCGGCGGCAAGTACGGCCAGCCGGGCTACGTCGCCTCGGGCTGCGGCATGGGCCGTGAGGCCACCCTGTACCTGGCCGAGCAGGGGGTGAAGATCGTCGGCACCGACGGCTGGTCGTGGGACGCCCCGTTCGTCCACACCGCCAAGCGCTGGGCCGAGACCGGCGATCCGGCGATCATCTGGGAGGGCCACAAGGCCGGCCGCGACATCGGCTACTACCAGATGGAGAAGCTGGCCAACCTGGACCAGCTGCCGCCCTTCGGCTTCGAGATCAGCTGCTTCCCGGTGAAGATCAAGCGCGCCAGCGCGGGCTGGATCCGCGCCGTGGCGATCTTCAATGACTAGGCCCACCGACGCGCCGTCCGCGGTCGGCGAGCTCAAGGCCCACTGGCACACCCTGGCCGGCGCCACCCTGGGCGCGGCCTTCGGCGCCGCCGCCCTGCCGTTCTACACGGCGGGCCTGTTCATGGTTCACCTGCAATCCGAGTTCGGCTGGACCCGCACCGAGCTGGGCGCCATCGGCCTGGGCACGACGCTGCTGATGGCGGCCATCGCGCCGCTGGCGGGCGCGCTGTTCGACCGGGTCGGGGTGCGTGGGCCGGCGGCGGTGGGCTTCGTCGCCCTGGCCGCCAGCTTCCTCTACATGAGCCGCCTGCAGGGTTCGCTGGCGCAATACATCGTCGTCCACGTGATCCTCTCGATCCTGATGATCGGCTCCGGGCCCATCGGGCTGACGCGGCCCGTGAACCTGGCCTTCGACCGGCTGCGCGGCCTGGCGCTGGGGATCACCATCGGCGGCATCGGGGCGATGGCCGCCATCGCGCCGCCGATCGTCGGGCAGGTGATCGAGGCGCGCGGCTGGCGCGGCGCCTACGAGGCCCTGGCCGTCACCGTCCTGTGCGTCGCGCCCGTAACCCTGCTGCTGCTGAGCTGGCGCCCGCCCCAGCCGCGCGAAGTCGCAGAGCCGCGCGGCCCCGGCGAGGGCCAGGCGCCCCCGTTCGATCGCCTGTTCTGGCGGCTGGCCCTGGCTTTCACCCTGGTGGCGGTCGCCGTCTCAGGCTTCGTCACCCACTTCGTCCCCATGCTGACCGACGGCGGCATGAGCCCTCTGGCGGCGGCGCGGATCGCCGGCCTGCTGGGGGTGGGCGTGCTGGTCGGGCGGCTGGGCGTCGGCTTTCTGGTCGATCACCTGTTCGCCCCGGTCGTGGCGGCGAGCGTGATGGCGCTGACGGGCCTGGGCCTAGCGATGCTGGCGCTTGGCGGGGCCGCCTTCGCCGCGCCTGGCGCCCTGGCTGTCGGCCTCGCCATGGGCGCTGAGGTGGACCTGATCGCCTACTTCACCGCCCGCTACTACGGCATGCGCCACTACGGGCGGATGTACGGCCTGCTGTACGGCGCCTTCCTGGTGGGCACGGGCTCCAGCCCCTACCTGATCGCGCTGATCCAGGCCGCCGCCGGCGCCTACACCCCCGCGCTCTGGATGTCGGCCGGCCTGCTGGGCGTCGCCAGCCTGCTGTTCGCCACCGCCCCGCGCTTCCCGCAGATCGCCCAGCCCCAGGAGAGCGCGCCGTGACCATCGCCACCCGCAGGATCGTCACCGGCCTGAACGCCGAAGGCCGCTCGGTCGTGATCTCGGACGGACCGACGCCCAACCTGTTCGGCCCGGCCGACAACCCCGGCCTCATCAACTTCTGGGCCACGCGGACGACGCCTGCGGACTACGCCGATGCCGCGGACCCGGCCCAGGGCGAGATCCCGCTGCACCCTGCGGCCGGCGGCGTCACCTTCCGGTTCTTCCGCGTGCCGCCGGAAAGCCGCTACGCCCACCTGGACGACGCCCAGCGCCACGCCGGCGCAAAGTCGTATTACGAGAAGGTCGGCTCGCCGGAGTCCTACGTCGCCGGCCGCCACCCGGGCTTCCACCGCACGGACTCGGTCGACTTCATCGTCCTGCTGGAGGGCCAGATCACCCTGCTGCTCGACGATGACGAGGTGTGCATGCAGCCTTTTGATGTGGTGGTGCAGCGCGGCACAAACCACGCCTGGGTGAACCACGGCGAGACCACGGCCCTGATGATGGCGGTGCTGGTCGACGGCCGGGCCGGCGGCTGACGCCGGCCCCCGGCCTCACCAGGTGTCGACGAAGGCGCGGCGCTTGGGTCCCTTGCGCCCGCCAGCCGCCGCATCCAGGCCCATGGCCAGCCAGCGCCGCGTGTCGGCCGGGTCGATCACGTCGTCGATCTCGAACACCGTCGCCCCGTTCAGCGCGCTGGCCCAGTCGTAGGCGCGGCCTACCAGCTCGTCGTAGCGCGCCCGCCGCGCCTTGATGTCGGTGATCGCCTGCAGCTCGGCCCGCCGGCCCAGCTTCACCGACCCTTCGATCCCCATCCCCGCGAACTCGCCCGTGGGCCACGAGACGGTGAAGAACGGCGTGTCCAGCGAACCCCCCGACATGGCCAAGGCGCCCAGCCCGTAGGCCTTGCGCAGAACCACCGAGAACAGCGGGACCGACAGGTTCGCACCGGTCACATACAGCCGCCCGCAGTGGCGCAGCGTGGCGGCCTTCTCTGACTCCGGCCCGACCATGTTGCCCGGCACGTCGATGAAGGTGGCGAGCGGGATGTCGAAAGCGTCGCACAGCTGCATGAAGCGCGCGGCCTTGTCCGCCGCGTCGGCGTCCACCGCCCCGCCGGTGGGCGAATTGTTGTTGTTGGCGATGATCCCGATCGGCCGGCCCTCGATGCGGGCCAGGGCGGTGACCATGGCGCGGCCGAACCGGGGCCGCAGTTCCATCACCGAGCCCTCGTCGGCGATGGTGGTGATGGCCTTGCGCACATCGTAGACGGCCCGCCGGTTCTCCGGGACCAGGTTGCGCAGCGGCCGCTGGTCGGGCGCCTGCCACTCGGGCGCACGGCCCTGGAAATAGCCCAGGTACTGTTTGGCCGCCGCCGTCGCCTCGGCCTCGTCCTCGACCACCAGGTCGATGACGCCGTTGGGCTCCTGCACCTCGACCGGCCCGACCTCTTCCGGCGCGTAGACCCCCAGGCCGCCGCCCTCGATCATCGCCGGCCCGCCGACGCCGATGGTGGAATCGCGCGTGGCGATGATCACGTCGCACAGGCCCAGCACCACGGCGTTGCCCGCGAAGCAGCGCCCGCTGGTCACGGCCACCAGCGGGACCTGGCCCGACAGCTTGGCCAGGATGCGCCAGGTGCCGACCTTCAGCGCGCCCGTCGTCGTGGGCGGCGGTGGCGGGTCGCCCGGCGAGGTTCCGCCCATCCGCCCGCCACCGCCCTCGGTGAAGAACACCACCGGCAGGCCATGGCGCTCGGCCACCTCCAGCATGCGGTCGGTCTTGGCGTGGTTCTTCGAGCCCTGGGTGCCGGCCAGCACCGTGTAGTCATAGGACAGGACGGCGCAGCGCGACGCCTCGGGTCCGAACAGCGCGCCGTTCACGCAGCCGACGCCCATGACGATGCCGTCCGCCGGGGTCTTGGTCAGCCGCGCGCCCAGTTCCTCGTCGGTCTCGTGCATCTTGCGCGCCGCCGTGACCAGCGGGCCGTACGCCATGAAGGTGCCCGGGTCGCACAGGTCGGCGATGTTCTCGTGCGCCGTGCGCTTGCCCTGGGCGTGCCGCTTGGCCACCGCCTCGGCCCGCGCCGCGTCGCCGGTCAGGGCGCGCAGCCGATTGATCCGCGCCAGGTCGCCGCGGATCGCGTCCGGGTCCTGGGCCTCGGCGACCACCACGGCCTCGTCGCCCGCGTCCCCCGGTTCGACGAAGAGAAAGGGCGCGCCTTCGACGATGGCCTCGCCCACCACGACCGTGATGCTGCGTACGACGCCTGCGCAGGGCGCCAGCACCTCGTGCTCCATCTTGAGCGCTTCCATCAGGCCGACGGGCTGGTTGCGCCGGACCGTGTCGCCGACCGCCACGGACACCGCGGTCACCATGCCTTGGATCGGCGTCTGGACAGGCTCGGCGCCCGGCGGTCCTGTCACCACGGCGGCCGGCGGGGGGGCGATGCTGGAGCGCCCCGCACCCGGCCGCACGTTCAGCACCGCCAGCGGGTCCTCGGGGTCGATGCGGGCGCCCGCGCGGTGCGCCGGGTCGGCGTCGGCGGGGGATCCCTGCTCCAGCGTGGCCAGCAGCGCGTCCAGATGGGTCTCGACGTAGCGGGTGTGCAGCCCGGTCGGATCTGCCCAGACCGGCTGTTCCAGCAGCGCGCGCAGCAGGCCGCGGTTGCTGGCGGCGCCGTCGATCTGGAACTCGGCCAGTCCGCGGATCGCGCGGCGCCGCGCCTGCTCCAGGTCCTGGCCACGGACGATCACCTTGGCCAGCAGGGCGTCATAGCGCGGGTTGGACGTAAAGCCGTCATAGCCGCAGCCATCGACGCGCACGCCAGGGCCCGTGGGCGGCCGATAGGCACGCAGGCTGCCGGAGGCGGGGCGAGGGACTCCGTCGGCGCCCAGCGTCTCCAGGCTGACCCGCGCCTGGATCGCACAACCCCGGACGACGGGCGGCTGGTCCGCCAGTCCCAGGTCCGCGAGGCTGGCGCCCTGGGCGATTCGCAACTGGGCCGCCACCAGGTCCAGGCCCAGGATCTCCTCGGTCACGGTGTGCTCGACCTGCAGCCGGGGGTTGGCCTCCATGAATACGAAGCCGCCGTCGGGCCGCGAGGCGTCCAGCAGGAACTCCACAGTGCCGACCCCGCGATAGTCGGCGGCCTGCGTCAGGGTCACCGCCGCCTCCAGCATCGCCAAACGCACCGCCTCGGGCACGCCGATGGCTGGGGCGACCTCGATCATCTTCTGCCGCTGGCGCTGCAGGCTGCATTCGCGGTCCCACAGGTGGCGCACGGCCCGGCCATCGCCGATCACCTGCACCTCGATGTGGCGCGCATGCGGGACCAGCGCCTCGACATAGAGGTCGTCCGAGCCGAACGCCTGCCGGGCCTCGGCGGCGCAGCGCTGATAGGCCGCCTCCAGCGCGTCGGGATCTGACACCGGGCGCATGCCACGCCCGCCGCCGCCGGCGACCGCCTTCAGCATCACCGCCGCGCCGGGCCCGCGGCTCGCCAGGAACGCGCGGGCCTCCTCCAGTGTCGTCGGCCCGTTCGTGCCGTCAGGGACCGGGACGCCCAGGCGGACGGCCAGACCACGCGCCATCGCCTTGTCGCCGAACAGGGCCAGAGCCTCCGGCGATGGGCCGACGAAGGTCAGGCCCGCACCCGCACAGCGCCGCGCGAAGGTCGCGTTCTCGCTCAGGAAGCCGTAGCCGGGATGGATCGCGTCGCACCCGCTGGCCGTCGCCGCGGCGATCACCTGGTCCATGTCGAGATAAGCCGAGGGGCCGCTTCCGGCCAGTGCGTGCGTCTGGTCCGTCGCCGTCACATGCAGCGAACCGGCGTCGTCCTCGGCGTGGATGGAGACCGTGGCGATGCCCAGGTCCGCGGCGCTGCGGGCGACGCGCACGGCGATCTCGCCGCGATTGGCGATCAGAAGCTTCTTCATGGCGGTGATCCTACGACGCGGCGGGCGTATGCGGGGCGAGTTCGGCGAGAACCTCGGCGGTGTGCTGGCCCAGGGTCGGCGCCGGGCGGCGCAGCGGCGGTCGCTGTCCGTCGAACCGGAACGGCGAGGCGGCGACCAGGTGATGGTCCACATAGTCCCGCTGCATCGGCAGGAAATAGCCGACCGCCTCGAGGTGGGCGTCGCGGGTCAGGGCGTGCGGCGGCAGGACCGGCGCGGCTGCGACGCCGGCGGCCTGCAGTGCGTGGGCCGCCTCGGCCGGCGCGCGGCCGCTCGCCCAGATCGCCAGGTCCTGGCCGCCCGTCACCCGGGCCAGCGCCGAGCCGTCCTCGCCGTGGCAGGTCGCAACGGCAAGCCAGTCCTCAGCCTCGGCGCATCGCACGACCGCGCACATCGCCAGTCGCGGCCGGTTGTGACCCGTGCGGCCGACGCGCTCGCCCGTCACCTGCTCAGCGAGGATGGCGTCGGCGGCCAGCTGGAACAGGCAGGCCACCTGGGCCAGGTCGATATCGGCGCCGCCCAGGCGCGAGCGCGCATGCAGCGCCGCTAGGATCGCCGAGGCGGCGTAGAGGCCGGCGATCGCATCCCCCAACGCTACATGCTGCTGGGCCGGCGGCCAGTCGGCCTCGCCGTTGACGAACGGCATCCCTGAGGCCTGCTCGACGGTCGAGCCATAGGCCCGTAGCCCGGCCAGCGGGCCGTCCGAGCCGAAGGCCGGCATGGTCAGGGCGATGACGCCCGGGCGCAGCTCCTGCTGGACGTCCTTGCCCAGGCCCAGCTTCTTGAGCACGCCGGCCGCATAGTTCTCGACCACCACGTCGGCGCCGGCGATCAGCGCCTTCGCCTGGACCTTGCCCTCGGCCGTGGTCAGGTCGATGTCGACGCCCCGCTTGTTGCGATTGACGTTGATGAAGTTGAGCTGGCCTTCCCGGGTGGCGACATCGACGCTGCCGGCGTCCCAGCCACGCCACCAGTCGGGGTGGCCCTCGGACTCGATCTTGATCACCTCGGCGCCCAGGTCCGCCAGGGTGCGGGCGCACAGCGGCCCCGACCATCCCATGCTGAAGTCGGCGACCCGCAGACCGGCCAGCGGCGCCAGGGTCGTGTCCGAGGCCGGCGCAGGCTCGGCCGGCCCGGAGAACCTCATCCGATAGGGCAGGGCTGGGCCTTCGACCGGGGTCTCGCCGACCGGGGCGAAGGCGGCGCGGGTGCGCCAGTGTTCGACCTGGGGCAGGTCGCCCGGCTGCGACATCGGCGCGATCGGGATCCGATGCGCGATGCCCAGCGCGACCCACTCGGCCTGGGTGCACAGGGCGACGCCCTCGGCGAGCAGGGCGTCAACGGCGTCGGCGTTCAGCAGGCGCTCGTAGGCGGTCGCGAAGCCGGGGGCCTCAGCCAGCTCCGGACGGTTCAGCAGGCGGACCAGCGCCGTCCACTGCGCCGGGGTCAGGCAGGTGATCCCGACCCAGCCGTCGGACGTGCGATAGGCTGAGGCCGGATAGGTCGGAACGAAGCGGTTGGCGCCCAGCCGTTGGGAGACGGCGCCGGTCTTGGCCGCCGTGACCGCGCCGGTCTCGGCGTAGCAGAGGCTGGCCTCCAGCACGTTCACGTCCACCCGCCGCGGCCGATGCTCGGGCGGGAGGAGCAGGGCCGCCAGGACCGCGTTGAAGGCCACGACGCCCGCCGTGACCTGCGGTCCGTGCCCGTGGGCCAGCATCGGCGGGCCTTCCGGCCGGCCGAAGCCGAACGCACAGCCGTTGAGCGCCAGGATGGTCTCGTCCGTGGCCCGCCAGGTCCCATAGGGCCCGGCCGGATCGAACCACGTCAGGCCGACGACCAACCCGCCGTGCCGGGCGTGGAACGCCTCGCCGGCGGTGAGCTCTTCCGCGGTCTGGCCGCAGACGATGACGTCGAACCGGCCCTCGGCCTGCGACGCCAGCTGTTTGCCTTCGTCCAGCCAGGCGCCGTAGGCCTCGCCGGCCGCGCCGCCATAGCCCAACCCGCCGTCGCCATCGCAGCGGGGTAGGGCGACCACCTCGGCGCCCATGGCGGCGAACAGGCGGCCCAGGTAGCGCACGGCCACCCCGCTGCCGGCCTCCAGGATACGCAGGCCCGAGAGGGCGTCCCCGATCCCGACCATGTCGGAGCTCTCCGCCATCTTCGTTGTGTCCCTACGGCTGGAAGTCGACGGCGGGCGACACCACGCCCCGGCAGGCGCCAAAGCCGATGGGCGTGAATCCGACGCGCTCGGCCCGCCCGCGAAGGGTGAGTTCGTCGCCATCTTCCAGCCAGAGGCGTTTGTCGCCGTCCGGCAGCGCCACGGGGAAGCGCCCGGCGGTGATCTCGGCCAGGCAGCCGGCGCTGCTGAGCGCGACACCGGATAGGGTGCCCGACGAGACCAGATCGCCGGTCTGCAGGTTGCAGCCGCCGATCGCGTGGTGCGCAACCATCTGCTCGAAGCTCCACGAGCCGTTGGCGAAACAGGTGTCGCTCAAGACGGCCGGCGCCTCACCGCGGGCGCGCATCGCGGCGGTGCGCAGCTCGGCCCGGAACCGGATCGCCAGGCCGCCGTCGGCGTCGTGCGTGGCGTTGGTCAGGTGAGGCGGCGGCTGGGGCGCGTCGGCGGGGCGGGCCGGCATCGGTTCGCGGAACGGCGCCAGCGCCTCTGCGGTCACGACCCAGGGCGAGATGGTCGTGCGGAACGCCTTGGCCTGGAACGGGCCCAGCACGCTCTCCCAGCGCTGCACGTCGCGCGCGGACCAGTCGTTCAGCAGGCAGTAGCCGAAGATGTGGTCGCGGGCGTCGGCCAGGCGGATGGGCCGGCCCAGCGCATTGCCGCGCCCGATGAAGCAGGCGAACTCCAGCTCATAGTCCATGGCCCGGGTCGGTCCGAACACGGCGCCTGCGTCCGATCCCGACTGCCCCAGCGGCCGTTCCACCACATGGTCCGACGCCACCACCGAGGACGCGCGGCTGTTGTAGGCGATGGGCAGGCTCCAGAAGCACGGCGGCAGCTTGCCCTCGGGCCGGTCGTGGCGCGCGGCGGCGATATGCGGGGCCGAGGTCATGTAGTCCGTGAACGCCCCGATGGCGGCCGGCAGATGCATCTGCGCGTCCGCCGCGGCCACCAGGCAGCGTGTCACCGCATCCTGCTCCGTCGCGCCCAGGGTTAGCAGCGCCTGCAGCCGGGTGCGAAGCGCCGACAGCGCCGCCGGGTCGCTGGCCATCAGGCCGTTCAGCGTCGACGCGGCGGCTGCGTTCGCGATCCCTTCGAGGTCCGCGTCGAACAGCCCGGCGGCCACCGCCGCCGCCATGTCCAGGATCTGGTCGCCGATGGCGACCCCGCCGCGGGGCGCCTCGCCCGGCCGGCTGAACACGCCGTGCGGCAGGTTCTGGATCGGAAAGTCGGTGTCGGCGTCGTTCGCGCTCGCCACCCAGCTCTTCAGGCTGGGGTCGTGGGTCGCGTTGATGGTCATGCTGCCTCCCTGCGGTCGGGCGGAACGTGGCGCAGGTTCAGGCAGCAATCAATCAGTTGATTGAAAAATGTTTGCAGGAGGCGTTCAGCGCGCGCGTATCCCGTTGATCACCAGTCCGACGATCTCCCGGGCCACGTGCGGGTCTGGCGGCGTGTCGGCCTCATGGGCGGCATTGGCGGTCCAGCTTGAGACGCCTGCGATCGCCATCAGCGTCGGCCGGATGTCGACAGCCCGCATCGAGCCCTCGGCCAGGCCCAGCCTGAACATCACCT
>Ga0209026_1000559_pt1 | contig 25465 bp, 24 predicted proteins | sample AraplaCL_Col_mCL_FD_184262 | JGI IMG/M metagenome (GOLD analysis project Ga0209026, IMG submission 184262) | Arabidopsis root microbial communities from the University of North Carolina, USA - plate scrape CL_Col_mCL (SPAdes) (version 2) | ecosystem: Host-associated > Plants > Roots >... | reverse complement strand
CCAACAATATCATTTTCCTCATAACCGAAGATATGCTGGGCGCCACGGTTCCAGCTCGTTATCGTGCCGTTAAGGTCCTTGCCGATAATAGCATCGTCGGAAGAATCGACAATGGCAACCAGTTTTGCACTACGCTCTTCACCTTGGCGCAATTCGTGATTAGCGGCAGCCAATTCTTCGTTGCTGGCAGAAAGTTCTTCATTTACGGCGGTTAATTCTTCATTAAGTGCAGCCGTTTGCTCTTTGCTTGCCTGTAGGTCGCGCGTTCGCTCCTCTACTCGTTTTTCCAGGGTGTGGTTGGCCAAAGACAGTTCTTCGCGTGCCCGTGCAAGTTCTTCATTAATGGCCGTTAACTCTTCGTTCGAGGCAGTGATCTCTTCGTTGGCAGCGGTTAGCTCCTCGTTAAGCGCTGCGGTTTCCTCTTTCTCATCTTTCAACGCTACGTTTAATTTATCTTTAGCATTGATATCGCGCAGCACGCGCACATAAAATATGCCCCCCACAAACATGCCCAGGCCCAGTGCAACAATTATAAATAACGGCGCTACGCGGCGGTAAAGACCAAGCTCCCCGGTATGGCTCATTATTATCCGGGTCTCTTCATGTTCGGCGCGCTCAACTGCAAGGCGTAGGGCATCCATGGCAGCCTTGCCTTTGTCCAGATCGGCTTCCTCGATGTTGCCGCCCATTTTTTTCTTATTGATAATGGTTGTGAGGATACTCATGCGTTCGCGCATGATGCGCCTAACATCGTCGATCCTGTCAACTGCTTTGGATTGATGCGCGGTTAAACTGTCGGCCTCGTCAACCAGGGTTAGCGCATGTTGTAAAGCGCCATTATAAGGTTCCAGGTATTGTGTTTTTCCGGTAAGCAGGTAGCCGCGCTGCCCGGTTTCGGCATCTTTAACCAACGAAAGCGCCTTCTCCAGTTTAAGTATCACCAGGTTGCTGCGCTCAACAAGCCTGTCGCTGGATAGCATGCTGCTCATAATGCGGTAAGAAACAATACCAACAACCAGCACAATTAACAAGGAAATGCCGAACCCCCACCTAAGGTTACGGTTAAATTGTCTATTCATAGTATATCTGCACGTCGGGGGAAGACAAAAATATAAAAGTTTGCAAACTCACGTAATGGATTTAACGGTTGATCTTTCGCGCGCTCCGGTTAGGAATATCGTTAACCTGGTTTACTCGCCATGGTTACAACAACTATAGCGAATAAAAGTTTGTGCGGCAATATTTTTTGGTTGATTAATGACATATAATGATCGTTCGCCCTTATTTGCAGATAAATACGGGATGATTAACTTTGTTAATATCCAAAACAAACCATTATGCGCTCAAAGATCACTCCCTTTTTGTTGTTTAATACCGAAGCAGGTGAGGCAGCAAAGTTCTATGTAGATTTATTCGACGGTAAGATGTTAAGCATTAAACATTACCCGCAAAGCGCACCCATGGCTACCGATATGGTAATGACCGCCACCTTCGAAATTTTGGGAACTACAATGGTAGCGCTTAACTGGGGACAACCGGCAAACTATACGGAAGCAGTTTCTTTTGCGATAGAACCCGATACACAGGAAGAGGTTGACCGCTACTGGAACACCCTGATTGGCGACAGCGGGCAAGAAATGCCCTGCGGTTGGTTAAAGGATAGGTACGGAGTGACCTGGCAGGTAGCACCCGAAATACTGCCCAGATTAATGAGCGACCCGAATCCAAAAAAATCAACGGCCGTGATGCAAGCCATGATGAAGATGAAAAAGATCATCATTAAGGATTTGCAGGAGGCTTACGATAAGGCGTAAATAAGGTTTTCTATAGAAAGCGATATTCAGAAGTCACTGGCTTCGGATAGCTATGATTGTTTTATTACCGTGCGGCTGTTCGCAAGAAATTTATCTGTAAGTAGCCTTGAACCGCATTACCCGTTTGCGGTCAAACATAATATCCATATAATCCAGCGAATAATCTTTTACTACATAGTTAAATTCGTAAACATCGCCGTTTTTCTTAAAGTCGACATAGCGTTGCTTTTTTATCGCAAAAGTGTCCAGGACTTTAACAGACTTATGTCTTGAAACATATTCATCATAATAGATATCCGGATTTTGGAAAATATTGGTGTTTATCTGCAGGGTTTTTATGTTGCCGCCAAACGCAATTTTAAAATGCACCGTGTCGCCATGCTTTACATGAATAATGCCGGTGGATGGCGCCAATAATTGGATATAGCTAATTAACCCACCCTCATAAAACGGATTGGCAGAAAAATTCTCCTTCTTGTAGTTTTTGATCAGGGTCCATTTGGCATCTTCCGGAAAATGATTTCTCACGAAAGCCTCGGGCGGAGTGAGCCAGTAATAGTCATTAAAGTGCTTGTTAAACGCCAACAACCTGCCGTCATCGTCCTTAGCGCAACCGCCGGCCGCCCAGGTAGCATCCACTAAATAATACTCGCTGTTTAACCGCACCACGTTCCAGGCGTGATCCAGGTTCCCCATAGTGCCAATTTCATAATATTCGGTGCGGGTGTAACCGGGCACTACCTCGCAATCTATCCCCGCCAGGTTACACATTTTTTTAAAGATCATGGCATATCCCTGGCAAACTCCTTTGTGCTGGTCAAGTATATGATCAATGTATTCCAGCTCCCAAACCTGGCGCTTCAAATCGCACGTTGCGCTGTCGCCCTTGCACTTAAAGGTTTTTTGTTCTTTGCCCTCGTAGCCGTATTTGTTGTAATACTTATTATCGTACGCAATGTTGTCGGTTATCCATCTAAATATGGCACGGGCCTTTAAAAACTGATCTTTAAAAGGCTTTGTGAGTGCAGTTGTCAGGGCTACCACATCGCCGTTATATTTTGTATTTAAGGCAACACTGTCGGCTGCCGAATAATCTATGGGTATGCTTTGCTGTGCAGAAACAATTAAGGGAAACAGTAAAAATATAACTATTGTTAACGCGATATTTTTAATCATTAGTTGGTAATAATTAACACCAGCACTAAAATTATGAAAAAAACTTGCTGTTTATAAAATAGTTAGTAAGTTTGTACTTACCGTAAGTTATAGCTTACTAAATATATGAACAGTAATTTAGCATTTAACGCGTTAGGCGATCCAACCCGTCGCTCCATCTTTGAGAAACTACAACGAGAGCCTTTATCAGTTGTACATATCGCCGAAGGTATGGCTGTCAGTCGACCTGCCGTTTCTCAACATTTAAAGGTATTGCGGGAAGCGAAGTTGGTCAATTTAACTACCGTTGGCAACAATAACATTTATGAGCTTAACCGGGAAGGAATTATTGCCATGAGAAATTACCTGGATAGTTTCTGGGATGAGGCCCTGGCCAATTTTAAAACTTTAGCAGAAAAACAGCATGATACCAAACATTAAAAAAGAACTGCTGGTTAACGCCAGCCAGCAACATTGTTTTGAAGTGTTCACCCGGCAGATGGATGCCTGGTGGCCCAACACGCACCACGTAGGCAAAACGCCCATGACCGAAATATTATTAGAACCTGCTTTGGGCGGTAGGTGGTACAGTAAACATGAGGATGGGAGCGAAGTGGATGTAGGTACTGTGCTTACATGGAACCCGTACGATCTGCTGATCTTAAACTGGCAGATCAATGCCAACTTTGAATGTGATCCGGGCATTGTTTCCGAAATAGAAGTACAGTTTATTCCCGAAGGCGAACAAACCCGCGTTATAATGGAACATAAAAATCTGGACCGTTTAGGTGAAGGTGCCAAAGCAATTGAAAGCATGGATGAAGGATGGGGTATGATCATGAACCTTTATAAAAATAAAGCGGAACAATGAAAACAGCCTTAAGAATTGCGGCTATCCTCATGCTGCTGCACACAATTGGCCATACTATTGGCGCGATAACCTGGAAAAAAGCACCTAACCTCACCATTCAAAAAATAGTGGATGACATGCAAAGCAATCACTTTATTTTTATGGGCCGATCCGTCTCGCTCGGATTGTTTTTTGAAGGGTACGGATTTATCATGATAGGGGTGTTATTACTGTTAACCATTATGCTTTGGCTGCAGCCCGAACGGAAATTCATTTTAACGATCGGCTTGTTTTTGCTCTTTATGGGAGTTATCGAACTCATTTATTTCTTTCCGTTTGCCGCAGCGTTTACTTTAGGGGCAGCAATAGCTACCCTGTATGCTTTTGTCAAAGGGAAACCATTAGAAATTAAATATTGACGTAAATCAACCAAATGGGAAATGTTTTGTTCCTATACAAAATTTGCAAAACTGCCCCATGAAAAATGACACCTTAAATGAAGAGCCGGAAACCTGGCACAAGACCCATCGCAACTCCTCGACCTTCGGCCAACGCCTCGCTGATTCGGTTGCCAATGGCATGGGCTCCTGGCGCTTTATCATCATTCAAACGGTCTTCGTGGGTGCCTGGATGACCCTGAACGTTGTTGCTTTTATGAAGCACTGGGACCCGTATCCGTACATCTTACTCAATCTCTTATTTTCTACCCAGGCCGCTTATGCGGCACCTATCATCATGATGGCACAGAACCGCCAAAGCCAGCGCGACCGCGCACAGGCTGACAGCGACTACCGCACGAATGTAGCTGCTAAAAAAGAGATCGAAGAATTAATGACCCGCCTGGATACCATCGAAATTGAAAAGCTGGACAAAATCATTGCCATCTTAGAGAAGAAGAAATAAAAAATCAGCAAAGCCATTCGATTGGCCTTCTACTACCTGCAACAAAATCGCCCCTTTCGCCCGGCGCTATCCGAAGTCTGTGGCGGCGGATGATTATGCAGGTAGTCTGCGACTATCTTTTAAATTCGGCCGCCGGATAGTTTAGCTTTCTGAAATAATAATAGGATGTGCATAATATAACAAACGGAATTAGAGGTGCTATGCCCTTTGCGGGGCCATCAGCCAGCCAATGTCCCAGGCTTGCTGAAAGCAGCAATATTCCGAAAGCAACATAAGCCCATTCTTTAATCATGACAGGTATAGCCGGGACGAGAATAATTACCGCGCCTACAATCTTAAGTATGTCCAGTTCCAGACCAAAATAAGCCGGAAAGCCCATCCTGTGTATGGCCTCGGTCAAGTATGCCTTCGGGGCAAAATAGGATGGCAGCACGATCAGCGCCATGGTAATGATGGTAACTATCCAATAAATTCTTTTCTCTTTCTGCATGGTTCAAATATTTACGGCACAAAATTATTTTGAAGTAACTTTATAAACGTTATCTGTTACCCTTTGGAAACTGGTTTCCTTTATGAAACTAAGTAGCTAGCCATAAATCGACCATCGTAACTTTGCAGCATATGAATATTAAAAAGCAAGCCCCGGAAATACCTGATTGTAAGGAGCAATTGATTGCAATAAAGGATACGATGATCCTGTTATCGGGAAAGTGGAAAATTCAGATTATTGGATGGCTATTGCTATATGGTAAGGTGCGTTTTATGGACCTGCTGCGTGGTATAGATGGTATTGCTGCAAAAATGCTTTCTAAAGAGTTACAGGAACTAGAGCAAAATCAAATAGTGTCCAGAACGGTGATGCCCACCAAACCGATAACGGTGGAATACGAGTTAACGGAACATGGTAAAACTTTAAGCGGGGTAATTACGGCTATTTCGACGTGGGGGGTTACGCATCGAAAATTTTTGTTTAAAAAAGAAAGCTAAGCAAGGCATCTATTATGCATGCATATTACGCTATCCGAAGTCTGTAACTTCGGATGATTATGCTGATAGTCTATGACTATCGCATGAGGTATGTTTCAGTAGCCGTAGTTACAAACTACTGGCATAGTCGTCCGAAGTTGGAAACTTCGGACAGCGGAGTACCACGCTATCCGAAAGTCTCTACGCTATCCGAAGTCTGTGACTTCGGATGATTATGCTGATAGTCTATGACTATCGCATAAGGGATGTTTTAGTAGCCGTAGTTACAAACTACTGGCATAGTCGTCAGAAGTTCGAAACTTCGGACAGCTGGAGCAAATGCGTTATTACACCAATCTTACCGCCACCCCAACCCCGGCGCTACATGCTCTAAAATAGCAGATAGCACATGCACATTATAATCCACGCCTAACGTGTTGGGAATGGTTAATAAAACGGTATCTGCTTCTTGTATCGCCTCGTCTTCGGCTAACTGTTTAATGAGCACGTCCGGTTCGGCGGCGTAGCTTCTGCCAAAAACGGCGCGGGTTTCCGGTTCTATATAACCAAAACTATCGCCGCTTTTGCCTTGCTGGCCAAAGTAGTAACGGTCCTGCTCGGTTACCAACGCAAAGATGGAACGGCTTACCGAAACCCGTGGCTCGCGTGTATGGCCGGCTTTTTTCCAGGCCTCTTTGTATAATCGTATTTGTTCGGCCTGCTGTATGTGGAAAGGCTTGCCGCTTTCGTCAAATTTTAAGGTAGAACTTTGCAGGTTCATGCCCTTTTCTGCCGCCCATATGGCCGTTGCGTTCGATCCCGCACCCCACCAGATGCGCTCGCGCAATCCGTCAGAATGCGGCTCTAACCGCAGCAGCCCAGGCGGATTGGGAAACATGGGATTAGGGTTTGGCTGCGCAAAGCCCACGCCATCTAATCGCTCCAAAAATTGCAATGCTTTTGTTCTGCCCATTTCGGCATCGGTTTCACCTGCTTTTGGCTCATAACCAAAATACCGCCAACCGTCGATGACCTGCTCGGGTGAACCGCGACTAATGCCCAATTGCAACCTCCCGCCCGATATCAGGTCGGCAGCACCGGCATCTTCCACCATATACAGCGGATTTTCATATCGCATATCGATCACCCCGGTGCCAATTTCTATCTTGCTGGTTTTAGCGCCAATGGCCGCCAGCAACGGAAAAGGCGAGGCCAGCTGCGCCGCAAAATGGTGCACCCGGAAATAGGCGCCATCCAAACCAATTTCCTCGGCCGCCACCGCCAGGTCGATAGATTGCAGCAAGGTATCAGCCGCCGTGCGGGTTTGATAGGCCGGGTGATTGGCCCAATGCCCAAATGATAAAAATCCTATTTTCTTCATGCTATTACAAAGCTACGCAATAACAAAGCCGTTTCGCCGCAGACAGCGTCCGCGCTGTGTCAGAATATACCATCACAAAAATAAAACAATGCCCTGTCATTTTTGGTGACGCAACGATATCAGTACTGTAAAAAGTGTCCCAAAGTGTCCCGCTTAATTTTGTAAATACTTAATTTACAGACTGTTATTTAACGATGCTGTCCCGGGTGTCTCACCTTTTAGGCGGGACACCCGGGACAAAAAAAGCCCACCAGTTTCCTGATGGGCTGTATCTTTACTCCCCTTTAGCGGCGGGGGCTATACCGCGTCTGAAAGTGACGAGAAGGTAAAGTCTCTTATTTTCATCGGCGGGATCATGTAGCTGCGATAGCTCTCCACGCTAATGGCGCGCTCCGGTTTACCCAGGGCCTCTACGTTGTTGAGCATAATCACCGGACTCTCGTTAAAACGGAAGTTCTTGATCGGGAACTTGATCTGACCGTTCTCTATGTAAAACGTGCCGTCGCGGGTTAAACCGGTTAACAGTAATGATTGCGGGTCGACCATACGGATGTACCACAAGCGAGATACCAACACACCACGTTCGGTGCTCTTGATCATATCTTCAATGCTGGTGTTGCCACCTTCAAAAATGATATTGCTTGGGCCGGGCATGGGTTTCACCCCTTTTTGCTGTGCGTAGTAGCGGTTGTAGCTCAGGTTCTTCAATACGCCTTTGTCAAACCAGTAAGTCTTCTCTAAAGGTAAGCCTTCACGGTCCCAGGTAGGGCCCGGTAGTTCTGCATTGAAAGGGTCTGAATAAATAGTGACTTTTTCGTCCAGCATTTGTTCCCCCAAACGGGTACCACCGCCTTTTTTGCTCAAAAAGCTACGGCCTTCGTCGGCGCTGCGCGCATCAAAACGGAACATATTCTCCAGCATGTAAGCGCCTGCAGTTGGCTCTAAAATCACCGTGTATTTACCCGGCTCAATGGCTTTTGCACCAACCGAGCTGATTGCTTTTTTACAAGCAAACTGGGTAGCCTTATAGGTATCCAGTTTTTTAACGTCGGTATAACCGTGGGCTGCATATCCGGAACCGGTGCCTGCTTCGTTACGGGTAGTAACCGAGAAGGTCAAATCCGACGATTTCTCGTAAGCAAACAAACCTTTAGAGTTCATGATAGCCGTAAAACCGCTTGAGTTCTCCAAGAAACCCGCCTGTATCAAGCCGGCCTCTTTAGTAGCCTTCATGCTTTGTGCGATGAACTCGGCACGGGTATCGGGCGTAATGGCTGCAGTATCTGCATTCCACGTGATGGCTTCTTTAAAAGTAGCCGGACCCAACATTGGCATATGTTCAGGATTCTCTGGCGCTAAGTGTGCCAGTTCCTCTGCGCGGCGAACTACTTTCTCTAATGACGCATCGTCAAATTCATTAATGCTTGCCGAACCGGTTCTTTTGCCAAACACCGAGTTTACAAACAAACCCATGGTGTTGGCCTCGCCGGCGGTTGATACCGCGTTAAGAGCGGTACGAATATTACCCTGGATGCGGCCGTTAAGGCTCACTTCGCATTCGTCGGCTTTTGAATAACTAAGCACCTTCTTTAATAAAGCCTGTGCTTCTTCTTTGGTTAAGATCATAATTTATAATTATCCAATCCTTCTCTTCGTGTTAATAACATTTACGCCGTTGAAACGGGTGGTAGCACTTCCGTGCGATACCGCGCTTGACTGTTGCGGCTGGCCCTTACCATCACTAAATGATCCGCCTAAACGGTAATCGCTCTCGTCGCAGCACGCTACGCATGAGTTCCAGAACTCTTGTGTATTGGCCTGGTAAGCTACGTCATTTATCTGCCCAACAATCTGCCCGTCTTTTATCTCGTAGAATAGCTGACCGCCAAACTGGAAGTTGTAGCGCTGCTGATCAATAGAGAACGAACCATTGTTGACGATGAAAATACCCTTTTTCACGTCCTTGATCATTTGATCCGGTGTAAGCGGGGTTTTGCCCGGCTGCAACGACACGTTAGCCATACGTTGAAACTGAACAGAATCCCAGCTATCGGCATAGCAGCAACCTTGTGAAGCGTTCAGGCCGATAATGTGCGCCTGATCGCGGATAGCCTGGTAATTTACCAGCACCCCGTCCTTAATCAAATCCCACTTGCCGGTTTTCACACCTTCGTCATCCCATCCTACGGCACCTAAAGAGCCCGGCTGAGTTTTATCTGCCACCACATTTACATGCTGGCTACCGAAGTGGAAGTTGCCTGCTTTCCATTTGTCCAATGTAAGGAAGCTGGTACCGGCAAAGTTGGCTTCGTAGCCTAACACACGGTCAAGCTCGGTAGGGTGACCAACCGACTCATGAATGGTTAACCACAAGTGCGATGGATCGAGCACCAGGTCGTATTTACCCGGCTCAACGCTGCGCGATTTTATTTTTTCGTTTACGTTTTTAGTTGCTTGTGCAATGTCTTCCAGCAAATCGTAGCGGTGTTTGTAACGGGTTACCACACCTTTAACTTTTTCAGATTCCATCGGGGTCATATACTCGTAACCCATACCCATAGGCACTGCTAAAGCTGGTTGCGATTGGAATGAGCCGGAGCTTGGATCAACCTTATTCACCTGGAAGTTTGGCGATATACGGTGGATGTCCTGATCAATGTATGAACCATCGGTAGAAGCAAAGTATTTCTGCTCGTTAATAGCCGCAATGCCCGAGTTAACAAAGCTTGCGCCGCCCTTCATGGCAATGCCATTGGCGGTTAACAACAAGTCGATCTTTTCTTTAATAGGCACCTCGAACGCGTTTTTTTGGATAGGGGCTTTCCAGCTTACCTCGCCAAAGCCTTTTTGCGGGGCCAGTTCAACCGGCTTGCCGCCGATTTTAGCGTTGGCTTTAGCTACTGCAACGGCGCGGGCAGCGGTTTTGGCCATGCCCTCTTTGGTTACGTCGTTAGTAGCAGCGAAGCCCCAGCAACCGTTGGCAATTACGCGGATACCCACACCGTAGCTTTCGGTGTTGGCTACGTTTTGAATGCGCTGCTCGCGGGTGGCAACCTGTTGTCTTAAATAGCGGCCTATGCGTACATCGGCATAGGTTGCGCCCATAGATTTGGCGGTGTTTAGCGCGGCATCGGCCAGTATTTTATTGGCCTTCGGATCCATGTAGTTCAGTGCCTCCATCGGATCGATATGTCGCGCAAACGCCGGAAGTGTTGGCAGCGCCATGGCGCCGGCACCTACTCCGGTTAGGTAAAGAAAGTCTCTCCGTCTCAAAGTTTAATCCTCCTTGTTGATGCTTGTTTGCGTTATAGAATCAGTTAATTTGTATTTGCGTATTTGTTCTCGACCCATAGAAAGGTGGCCGCTACTAAAAGTAGTATATAAAAATAGAACTTAGAAATTTCGACCTCCACTTTTTGCAGTTTAGAATGACTAAAAGATGCGTATTTGGTGGATTTCGATGCATATTCGGTAGTTATGCGTGCATTTTCGGCGGCACGTAAAGCGGCGAAGCTATTTTTTGGCCATACAAACCAGTTAAACGCAACACTATTGTTACTTGTGGCATGCTGCCAACCAACGTGTGATGGCCGGTAAGTAAAACCCCATTCAAATGGTATTCCCGGGTGTTGCGCAGGTGCAACTACAGAGCCATTGATCGTTATGGATCCACTTAGTTCTGTACTGTGATATAATAGGATAGCTGGCTCTCCCGGTACCGGAAACTGCGTTGCTATCGACCAACTATTTTCAGCCCTGGCCTTTCGCGCTGCCTTATTGATCAGTGCCGACCAGTAGGCTGAATAATCGCTATGATCGCCTGCCAAATCCCAGCTATAACTGTTGTTTATGGTGCTAAAAATTAGCTTACCGGCACCGGAAAGCGTTGCTGCCGCGATTAGATCGCCATGGGTATCTGTAACTAATGGTTGTATATTGTTATTCGGAGTAATCAGTTGATTATCAATAGCTAATTTGGTAGTTTTTTTGTTTTGGATGATGAGCTCTTCGGGAGGTTGTTTGGTTGACCGGCTTACTTTGAAGCTATTTTGAACCCAGGAACTTGATTTATCGTCAACCGTATCTGCACGAATGATCAAGCCCATTCCTTTAGCAACTTCTTGTTTCAGAGCAGAATTTTCGCCGGAGGGAAGCGCTTTGATGGCGCTTAGATCGGCTTCTACAATATCGAATTTCTCCAGAAGAGACGAGGTTATGTGCGATAGATCAATACGTTCCAAATTAAAGTAGTCCTGACCGATTTTTCCCTTGGTAATAACAGCGCGACTGGCAATTGCATAGTTATTATTGCCCAGCCAGGTTCGCAGAAACTTGTTTTCAAAATCGGGTGCCGCAGAAAGCATTAACACTTTAATAGGCTTTGCGGCTTCAATTGTCACAGGTAACTGTTCGTTAAACAGGGTATCGTTATCTCGCAACCCTATCAAATTATAAATAACCCTCCCCGGGTTCTTTGGCAGACTATTCATCGAAAACGAAATAGAAGGATTGGTTTTAATGGCAATTGAATCGAGTGAGGTGTTCAATCCTTTTAGCACGAGTTTGTAAGGTTTCCCATTGTTTTTAATTGTGCCTTGAACTTGAAAAGATTGACCAACTTTGATGTTTTGAGTCCAATTAACTGCGGTTACGCCGTCAGGAAACTTAGTAACAGGCGCAGGAAGCTCGATTTTACTATTTCCTAGTTGTTTCAAATCGCTGGCATTTAATCCGTAACCATAAATCATTACAACCGGATGGTTTGGATTTTCTGCTAAAATCTCTGCCGGGTTTGAGATCAACCTTACGGTTGGAAACCGTTTGGCGATCGTTCTATCTAAAGTGTAAACTTTTTGTTTATGCAAAAAGGCATACTCGTTTTCAAGCGTGCCGGGAGTTAATAAAATTACTTTATCAGAATTGTCATCGACCGTGCGGTTATAGCTAATAGGTAACACTAAACAAGCTAAAGCGAAAACCGCAACCATTGTGGCAATCACCCGTAATGTCAATCGTGCACGGTTTGGTCGCGTAATCTCCTTATAAACCGCAAACGCAGCTAAAAACCCACTGATGGTTATGGTGATCCAGTTTGTCATTAGTGGCGACTAAGGTTTTGGTAATAAGCGTTTGATAAACCCATGTCGGCTTTGTTGCCCGTGCTTTGCGGCAATTGTTTTCCGGCCGGTAAAGCACGTTGAATTGCTTTTTCCACCAGATCAACATCGTGTGTATTGATCGAGCTTGCATTATCTAAAATGCGGGTTATCGCAGTTACTGCTGATAGATAAATACCCGGCTCGCCCGAAGCTTTTACGCTTAATTGCTGCTTAGCTAATTGTAAAGCGTGCCGGCCGGCATCAGGATAAGTTTTCGAGATTTTGATCTGTTCAAGCAATTGAACAGCATTTTTCAAGGCAGCGTATTCATCAGCCGTTAACTTCACATCCTGCTTGTTAACCGGGTCGGTAATCTTGCTTAAATCGCCGCTCAGGCGTTTTTCAGGTTTCAACGGTGCCGGATTATAAGCCGTTTTAGCTACGTACGCCCGCGACTTTTGCTGCAGGTCTTTTAATAACCGCAAAGCTTTGTACTCAAATGGCAAGGCTGCTTGCGGATTGAAGGTGCGCAACTGCAGTTCTGCTTGCCACATTTCGGTTAATGTTGCTCGAAGCTGTGCTTTTACAGCTGGTTCTAAAAATGTAGCGTCTTCTTCGTTATCGTGTTTGTCGGTGATGGCGTCGATCATCATCTGCGCGTTGTTGAAGTTCTCTAACTTTGATAATTCAGCTTGCGCAGAAGCATCCGCCTGACCAACACTCGATTCCTCTTCCTCGCCCAAAAATTTGCCGTAGCGCAAGCGTAGCAGTTTTTGGTCAATGCCTATATCATTACACCTTCCTTTAAAATCGACATTATTAAGGCTGTCTTTTATTTTCAGCAGATGCTCGGTATCCATAATGATCTGGCGTTCGCTGCGGAAGAACTCCGGCCTCAGGTTCGAGCCGTTAACAATGCCGTTCATGCTCATTAACTGCGCGGTATCCTGCATAGTAATGGTGTACACATCGGTCCGGCTTTTTTGTTGGTGCGTATCCTGGGCTTCTATATATAAGTACAACTCATCGCCTGGCTCCATGTCAAACTTTGGCAAATCGAACAGCTTTTGCAGATCGTACTGTTTATTATGTCCTTGAAATGAAGTCCCGAAATCTAACTTATATTCCTTGAACTTTACAGCCTCGCCGCTGCCTTTGGCAACTGTAGCGTAGACCATTGCATTGGCTATTCCATAATCATCGCTCACGGTGCTGGTTAAAGTGACCTTAGGTATTTCGCCTGCATCTATATAAGTGTATTGCTTGGGCGATTTTACCTGTATAACCGGTAGATTATCTTTTATGGTTTCTACCTGATACAGGTCAGACAGTTTGCCGTCGATGTTTACCTGGTAAAAGCCAGGTTTGTCGATCAGTTTTTCGGCAGCCCATTCGGTTTTATTTGCGTTGGGTTTCAGACCGATCTTCTCATGTTCGTTAAACAGCAGGCTAACTGCGTTTACCGCCATGTTAGTCTTCAACTTCCACTTTGCCGAGGCACCTTCTTCGGCTAAAATGGTGAATTTTTCCTGCTCGCGCGATGTTTTTCCGGTGTAAGCGGGTGGATTGATGATTAGGTTCACGCTGCTTATCTGGGGTAATATTTTCTCAGGTTTTGCAGAATTAGTTCCATTCTTAATTGCGGTAAACAAACTGCCCGATGCACGCGGGGGAAATTTGGCAAACACCACGCTCACCGCAATGGCCAACCCTAACAAAATAAAAGTACGACCAAGCGGACGTGTAAGTTCCCTTGGCGATGTGGGAACGGCATCTAACGCGAGTTCTACTTTCTCCAACTGGAAACGCTGTAATAATGAAAGCTCGTCACCGCTTTTTAAAGAAAGTTCGGCGCTTTCTTCTAATTCGGGGTAGGTGCTGTTTAAAAATGACGATACCGACTCGTTGCTCAAGTCCCATGGTTTGCGAATAAACAGAATGGCGCCTATCACCACAAACCAAATCAGTATCCACCACTTTTCGGCACCAAACAGATAATGGCAAAACGTTCCCAATAATAAAGCAATTGCCGCGGAAAGCATCAGCGCATTAAGAACACGGTAGCTTATCCATCGTTGGCGCAAGCTATTTATCTTATGTATGCTTCGATATTCAGCCATTACTTATTTGAGTTTTATGTGCCAACCATCGCTCTGCAAAAAATAACATAACCAGTATATACCATATATAACGTGATAGATCGGTGTTATTGGGTTGCGACGCAAATGATGCCTGCTCAGTTGCAACATAGGTTTCAACCTGCTGTACGGCAACACGTCGCGTATCGTTTTTTGCCGGAACAGTGGGTTCTTTAGTCAGCAATTGTAACAGCCAATTTGGAAACGCATCGTTCCAAACCAAATCGCTCCAGGTAGGGTTAAAGCGGGAGTAAAATGTGTAAGTTTCTGTATACCCGGTTACTTTTTTACCTAATATGATATTACCCAAAGCGTCCGTCCAAACCGATTGCTCGTTATTTCTGTCAGCTATTGATTTAAACAATTGCGGATGTTCAATGTCGCCGCCATTTACTAACCACGCGTTATTTGCAGTTGCTTTTCCGCCCGCATAGTGAAAAACGTGACGCGCATTTTTCGATTGCACGGCATCATCTGACAACCAGAACAGCCAGTCAGCATTTGCAGGAATAGCCCCCGGCTGATGATAAACTTTAACCTGCACCTTTCCCGACATAAATTTGCTTACGGCCTCTAAAGCGGCGCGAAGGTAGTTGGCGTCTGTTTCGTTATTTTCGGTGTAGATTGCCAGTTGTTCAACCTGATTGTTGACAACGGTTTGTATTGAATCCGCCGATTTTAAGCGAACGCTGGTTTGCCCGTTGTTGGTATTAATGGTGTATAACGGACTGTTGTTATCGTTTCTAATATCAGTAAATTGATAAGCTATGCCAGATGGTTTTGAAACCCCCTGAATAACGCGGATGCTGCCGTTATCAGTTACCCAGGCGTTGTTTAACCATGTTTTAACTGAATCGGCAGGAGTGAAAGTATTCCAGGCGATAAAGTGACTTAAGGTTGGGGTATTGCCTCCAAAATGCGCAACACCATCAGGTACAAAAACTTCAACAGGAATTGTCTTTGAAATCTTCTTATCTAACTGCGACGCCAATACCCAGTAGTTAGTCGAATCGCTGATCTGTTTTTGCGAGTTGTCGTTTTTCAATGCTTCAGCCAGTTTTTCCTTTGAAAATCCTGCATCGAAGTAATGAAACTCATAACCCTTTTTCTCCAGCGAGTCTATCTTGTTTTTATACTGATGATATGCCTGGTTAAAATAATTGTGCGGAATTAACATCCAACCCTTTGCAGATCTATCTGCCTTTCCCTGCCAGAAGGGTGCTGCAAGTAATACAGCTACCATAGCCAATAACAAACAACGCAATATCAGCAACAAAATATCCAGCAATTTGAAGCTGCGACTGCTTGCCGGCGACGATTCGTTGAAGATAGAGATGCTACCTACTTTAAGCGTTTTGCCCGGGCGGATGTTCCATAAGTGTATCACCACCGGGATGCTTAGCGCAGCCAGTGCCGTAAACCATATGGGATTAAGAAAATGCATTATGTTTTATTGCGCTGAACTAAAAAATCGCGCAGTGCCTGGTCAAGCGGTTGCGATGTGCTTAGCACCTGGTGAACTATGCGTTTGCTCAGCAAATTCATTCTTATGTCGGACAGTTTTTCATGCAAAACGTCGCGATAGGCTTTTACGGTTTGTGGGTTGATCTGTATTACTTCGCCGGTTTCGAGATCTTCTAAAGTTGAATAGCCCTTAAAATCCAGATCCAATTCGTTTTGCCCCATCAGTTGAAACACAATGATCTCATGCCTTAACACTGCCAGTGAATCCAGTAGCTTATTGATCTCGTTTTCGGTTTGGTACATATCGGTTATAAAAACCAACAACTCTTTGCGACCTGTGCCTGCAAATAACTCTTTACACTGTGCCGGTTTAGTAAATGTTCCGGCAGGCTCAATGCGCTCTAATTGATAATACAAGCGCTTTAAATGTTGCGGATCGGCACCCGACGCCAAAGTAAATAAGCCGCCATCCTGAAATACGTATAAGCCAACGGCGTCGCCCTGTAAGTTAGCCAGGTAAGCCAAAGAAGCAGCCAACATGCGCGCGTAATGTATTTTGCTGATGCCGTTGTCTTCGTGATTCATTGATGCGCTTGCATCAATCAAAAATCGAACAGAAATGCTGGTTTCAATTTCGCTTTCGCGGATATAGTAACGGTCGCTACGCGCAAACATGCGCCAATCTAACCAACGCAGATCATCACCGGGTTGATAGCTGCGATATTGACTAAATTCCAGTCCCGGGCCCTTAACGGTACTTTTGTTAAATCCATTCATAAAGCCATCAACCACCGTTTTCGCCAGTAATGGCAAATCCTTAATGGTGGCTAATACTTTTGGGTCTAACATGTTTTAACGTGCGTATGTGCAAATTGCAGATGTGCAAATGATTAGTTAGCCGTTGGGCGTTGGATGGCTTTGATCAATTCCCCGGTCACTTTATCAGATGTAATGCCCTCGGCCTCTGCCTTAAAGTTGGTTAATATGCGATGACGTAGTACCGGGACAGCCATGGTATGAATGTCTTCCATCAAAACGGCATAACGGCCTTTTAGTAAAGCGCGGGCTTTAGCGGTTAATATTAAAGCCTGCCCCGCGCGCGGGCCTGCGCCCCAGCGTACCCATTCCTTTATATATGGTACAGTTGTGGTATCGGGGCGAGTGGCACGAATTAGCTGACTTACATATCTAACCAAATCCTCGTTAATATTTACCTGGCGAACTAACGCCTGTGCTTGTTGAATTTCTTCGGCAGTAATAACGGCTTTCAAATCAGTTTTACGGGTACCGGTAGTGCGGTTCAATACTTCAAATTCTTCCTGCTCGGTTGGATATCCAATTTTTACCAGTAGTAAAAAGCGATCTAACTGTGCTTCAGGCAGGGGGTAGGTACCGGCCTGTTCAATAGGGTTTTGTGTTGCGAGGATAAAGAATGGCTTATCTAAAGGATAAGTTTGCCCGCCATAGGTCACCTCAAATTCCTGCATAGCTTCTAGCAATGCAGATTGTGTTTTTGGTGGGGTTCGGTTTATCTCATCGGCCAATAAAATATTAGCGAATATCGGCCCTTTGTTGAACTTGAAAAAGCGTTTGCCGGTGGCGTGGTCTTCCTCTAATATTTCGGTGCCGATGATGTCGGTCGGCATCAGGTCTGGGGTAAACTGTATGCGGCGGAAAGACAATTTTAATGCCTGCGACATGGTTTTAACCAGCAAGGTTTTAGCGAGTCCGGGCACACCTTCTAATAAACAATGTCCGCCTGCCAGAAAAGCCACAAGCAGTTCGTCTATAATTTGGTCCTGCCCAACAATAACTTTTTGTATTTCTGTTTTTAAATCCGGAAGCTTTGCCAGCAGCGTTTTGATCTCTTTTTCCGTTAGTTCCTGAGCCATTTAGCTAATTTTTATCAGATAAAACCGCCGTGCGATTTTTGAATTTTTTCAATTCACAATATAGGGCGCTTTTGCAATATTTAAGGAGTGCCGTTGCAAAAAATTGAACAAAGTATCAAAAAAATTGCAAAGCCTGATAGCAGAAGACTTTCTGACATGAAATTTTTGTAGTACTTTTAGAGTTCTGATACTGATGTCTGCGAGTCCGAAATTTACTTTTGCACGGTTTAGCTACCACTCCGGCGACTGGGATACCGACCAGCGTATGCCATCAAATATCCTTAATTCGTTAATTGAGTACACCACTATTCCTATCGACCAAAAAGAAAAAGTGGTACCCCTGAGTAGTAACGACATTTTTAATTATCCCTTCTTTTACATGAGCGGGCACAAATTGGTACAGTTTGACGCGCAGGAGCGGGTGAATTTTAAAAAGTTTGTAGAGAACGGCGGTTTTGTTTTTGTAGATGATTGTAATCATGATATAGACGGTTTGTTCGCCAAGTCATTTGAGACGCAAATGGGCAGTCTGTTCGGTCCGGCAGCTTTGAAGAAGATCCCCAACAATCATCCTATCTATCGTTCTTTTTTCAAATTTGAAAAAGGTCCGCCTAGTACGGTATTTGAATTAAACGGATGGGGCGATGATCTGATACACGATTATCTGAAAGCCATTGAAATTAACGGCCGCATCGGCGTTTTATACAGCAATAAGGATTACGGTTGTGAGTGGGATTATGATTTTAGAAACAAGCGTTTCCTGGCCGAAGACAACACCAAGTTTGGGGTAAACATAGTGGTTTACGCGATGGGTGGTTAATAGTTGTGTTAACAACCGATGAAATGTTGACAAAAGTTTGGGCAATGTTAATAGAATGTTTACTTTACATTATCAATTTACTTAGATTTGATAGAGCGATTTTTTCACTATTACTTTGATGCGCTTTTGTGCAGAATCCTGATTTTGTGTCTTCATTTGGAAAGTTTAAATACCCCACTTTTCGGAAGACCGTTGCCCCGGACAAGCGTGAAATTGAATAGCTTATAATATTTAATAAAGAACTTGAATTAATAATCAAACTAAACGTATGAAGAGAACTCTACGCGCACTATTTTATGCCTTTTTGTTTTTAATGCCTGCAAGCTTGCTTGCACAAACACCTGTTACATTGGGTACTGGTACTTCTTACACCGAAAATTTTAACGGAATAGGGACCGGACTACCTAACGGATTTGGAATTTTTACAGGAAGTAACACCACGAGTCTTGGAACGGCGGGTACTTTTATAAACACTGTAGGTTCTACAACTTTATGGAATGCTACCGGCGCTGGGTTTAAAAATTATGCATCGGCCAATGGCCTTACCTCTGCAGCAACTTCCACAGAGCAGGGCAATGCAACAGATCGAGCTTTAGGTGTAAGGCAAACATCATCCACTGGCTATGACCCCGGTGCTGCCTTTGTTTTCCAGGCTGCAAACACCACCGGAAAAAAGAACTTTCAATTAAGTTTTAAATTACAATCACTCGACGCTACCTCGCCCAGAGTAACAACATGGGTTGTTAGCTATGCACTTGGCGGCAATGGTGCAAGCGCTACAACGGCAACTGCTGTGGGCACAGTTACTACCGGTGGTAGTACTTTTAGTAATAACACGGTAACAGTTGATTTTGGTTCAGCCTTAGATAACAGCAGCCAGACTGCAACGATCAGGATATACACTTCAAGTGCCACAACCGGGGCAAGCAACAGGGCATCATCTGCTATCGACGATTTTACCTTATCGTGGACAAATATTGTGACTATAACTGCTCCAACCGCAACTACTGGCAACGTTACTGCTAAAACATCTACCACAGCTACTTTGCCGGGTAATGTAAATGATAATGGCGCAGCAACTACGGTTAGTTTTGATTATAATGCAGGCTCGTCTATAGGGGGCACTCCTACTAATGTAGCAGGTACGCCAGGTTCTGTTTCAGCCGGCGCGGGGGCAACTCCCGTTACCGCGGCTATAACAGGCCTAAGCCCTAACACTCAGTATGCTTACCGTGTTAACGGTGTTAACAGCGCGGGTACTACAAATGGAACTGCTTTAACCTTTTTTACTGCACCTGCCGCACCGGTTTTATCAGCTGCAACCGCTGTTACTGCAACAGGGTTTACCGTAAACTGGGGAGCTGTTACCGGAGCCGATAGCTACTTGTTAGACCTATCCACAGAAAATACCTTTACCACCGGCTTGCTTTCAGGCTATACCGGTCTGTCAGTTACCGGAACTTCTCAAGCCGTTTCGGGATTAACTCCCAGTACAACTTATTATTACCGTGTAAGAGCGGTAAGTAATGCCAATGGTACGGGTGATAATTCTGCTGCCGCAAGTCAGGCTACCAATGCAGCAGTGTTTCCAACAATCAGCGCAAACGGTACGTTGACAGCTTTAAGTACTATAACAGGTAGCGCATCATCAAACACAACTTTTACTGTCTCAGGCACAAACCTAACCGGAAATGTCACAGTAACCGCTCCAGTCGGATTTGAAGTATCAACTTCAGCAACAACCGGTTTTGGTTCTACTGCAACATTAACACAAACAGGGGGCGCTGTGCCAAGTACAACCGTTTATGTACGCCTGGCCGCAGCCGATGCCGTAGGGTCTTATTCAGGTAATGTCGTACTGACCAGTAGCGGTGCTACTACAGTTAATGTAGCCACAGTAAGCAGCACGGTGAATGCAATGCCGGTTATTAATACTACAGGTACTTTAGCTGCATTAACTGCAACCACAGGTAGCGCATCATCAAACACAAGCTTTAGTGCATCGGGCACCAATTTGACCGCAGATATTACTGTGACCGCGCCAACCGGTTTTGAGGTGTCAACATCAGCAACAACCGGTTTTGGTACATCCACTACCTTAACACAAACTGGCGGTAACGTGCCTGCCACAACAGTATATGTGCGTTTGTCGGCAGGGGACGCTGTAGGTAGCTACTCTGGTAACGTTGCGCTAACTAGTACAAATGCAACTACAGTTAACGTAGCTACGGCAAACAGTACTGTAATTGCAGCTGCAGTTATTAACGCTGCCGGTACGTTGTCAGCTTTAACGACCAGTTCGGGTAAGGCGTCTTCAATAACCAGTTTTAGCGCGGCAGGCAGCAATTTAACGGCGGATATTACTGTGACCGCACCAACAGGCTTCGAAGTGTCAACTTCTGCAACAACGGGTTTTGCAGGCACTATTACTTTACCGCAAACAGGCGGTAGCGTAGCAAGCACTACTGTGTATGTGCGTTTGGCTGCTGCTGATGCAGGAGGAAGCTACTCGGGTAATATTGTTTTAACCAGCGCAGGTGCTGTTGCCGTGAATGTTGCGACAGTAAGCAGCTTTGTTTTTGGAACCGCCGTTGAGACAATTAGCATGAATGCAATGGTTCAAACTTATGGCAACCCTGATTTTGTTCCGGCTACAAGTAATAACAGTGCCGTGCCAATTGTTTATACCAGCGACAATGCCAGTGTTGCAACAATTGTTAGCGGCAAGGTTCACATTGTTAGCGCCGGTACTGCAAACATTACTGCTACTCAAGCGGGCGATGCCACTTATGCAGCCGCAACCAGCGTTACTGCCCCGTTAACCGTAACACGTGCATTTGTTACGGTTACACCAGATAACCAAACACGTGTGCTTGGCGCGGCTAACCCTACATTAACAGCAAGCTACAGCGGCCTTGTAAATGGCGAAACATCTGCAGTATTTACGACACAGCCTACCATCGTAACTACAGCCAACGCTACCAGTGTACCGGGTAACTATCCAATTACAGCAAGTGGCGCAGCAGCAGCCAACTACAACTTCCAGTATAGGCCGGGTGTGTTTGTAGTAACCGCTACACCAACGTATGCAAGCCTAAGCAGCCTTACGTTTAGCACGGGCACATTAAGCCCTGCGTTTGATCCGGCTACTTTAACTTACACCAACTTTATTAATAACTCAAATTCAACTGCTACCATTACTGCAGTTGCAGGCGATCCGGCAGCTACCGTATCTATTAACGGTGTAACAGGAACCGGGGCTTTAACAGGTGCGCTTTCGCTGGTGGTTGGTAACAACAACCTGATTATTGTCGTGACTTCGCGCGATGGTTCAACAAAAGTAACTTATAATGTAAATGCTATGCGTGGCGCTGCCACCGTTGCTGCCAACCAAAGTATTGCAAGTAACGTGCTATCGCCAAATGGTGACGGTCAGAACGATGCATGGGTAGTTAAGGATATTGCTTCTTATCCAAACAATAAAGTAACCGTATTTGACGGTGCCGGACGCATAGTTTACAGTAAAGTGAATTATACCAACGATTGGGCAGGTACCGTAAACGGATCACCGTTGGCAGAGGGTACTTATTACTATGCTATAGATCTGGGTCAGAATATCCCGATTATTAAAGGTTACATCACTATTGTAAGAAACAGGAAGTAATTCAATCAACTTAAACACACAACATGAAAAAAATAAATTATATAAAAGCTGCGGTCTGCTTCCTGTTCACAATGGGGGTAATGGTTGCTGCATCAAATACAGCTAAGGCACAGCTAACAGGCTTACAGTCTTCCTATTTCGATAACCAATATTTAACCAACCCCGCAATGGCCGGTTATAATAAAGGGGTGATCTTAAATCTGGGCTACCAAACCCAGTGGACAACCATCCCCGGCAGCCCTAAATTGCAAGACGGTTCTATCGATTTTAATGCAAACGATAACGTTGGTATTGGCGCCTTATTAAACGCTGACCAAACGGGCTTAATTAGCCGCACCCGCGCAATGGGAACTTTTGCCTATCATTTGCCAATAACCGAAACCGGCAAATTGCATTTTGGTGTATCGTTTGGTGTAAACGATACATATATCGATTATAGCAAGATCAATGGCGACCAAACCGATGTATCAGTAGCGGCATTTAACCAGCGCCGTACATACCTAGATGGCGATTTAGGTATTGCCTATACTGACGGTGCGTGGAATTTACAAGCGGCTGTCCCTAACTTGGGAAGCGTGGTTTTTAATACCGATGGTTCTAACCTTAATGTTGACCGGGCTACCTTTTTTACTGCGGCCAGCTACAAGTTTAACCTAACTGAAGGCGGTATGAGCATAGAGCCTAAAGCTGTTTTTAGAGGGATAAAAGGCTTCACAAACATTGTTGATGCCGGCGCTAACTTTGCAGCTCCCGACTATCATTTTAATATTTTCGCTATGTATCACACCAATCAAAGTGCAACCGCAGGTGCGGGAATTGACATTGATAACGTTCGTGTGTTATTTAGTTATACCAACAATACAGGTTCACTACGGTCGTACGCAAATAATACATTCGAATTTGGCTTGCGGGTAAACTTCCATAAATAGATCAACCTATTCAAAAAAAGCCTCTCACGTAACTGTGGGGGGCTTTTTATTTGCGTTTTTATATTATTAACAACAATTTAGCAATTGGTTTGCTTATTGATAGCAAACTGGTAATAGATGAAAACAGGTAAAAAAGTAAGTAATGTAGCGCCATATGCTATAGCTGGTTTAGCCGCGGCTGCCGGTTTTGTCCTATGGTCTAAAAACAGGGTAAATATTCCAAAAGGTGCGCAAGCTGTAACGCCTTTTGACCTTGCCCGGTACATGGGTAAGTGGTACGAAATTGCGCGCTTCGATTTTCGTTTTGAGCGTGGACTACAAAACGTTACAGCCTTTTATTCCCAGAACCCGGACGGAACCGTGAGAGTAGATAACAGCGGACAGAACAGCCAAACAGGCAAATGGGAGGAAAGTATTGGCAAAGCTAAATTTGTTGGCGACGATAATACCGGTCGTTTAAAAGTCTCGTTTTTTGGGCCTTTTTACGCCGGCTATAATGTGATTGCTATTGACGACAACTATCAACACGCTCTGGTGGCCGGAAATAACCTGGACTACCTATGGCTACTATCACGCCGACCGGTGATGCCGGATGCGGTTAGAAATGATTTTTTACAAAAAGCTACTTCAATTGGATTTGATGTAGATCGTTTAACCTGGACGGAGCACGACTAAATTCTTAAGTCTGAAAACTTCGTGAAATGCCTTTTCTATTCATGTATTGGCATGAAACATGTAGTTATTTCTAAAAAAATACAAATGGAAAACGCTACTGAACCACGGGAACAGGAAACAGAGGATATTTTATTGGCTGAAGAGGAAATGGCGCCACAGGTGATCTGCTTTAATGCCGAGGGCAAGGCCGAATTGGTTAAGTTAGCGATCTGATTACTATTTGCGATTGATATAACCACCGGCCAAAGCCAATGGCGCAAACATAGCCATGGTCATCCATTGCGTCCAGTGGCTGCCCGAAGATAATAGCATAGATGCAAGCGCCAATACAAAAACTACGACCATCAAAGCAATATTCACTTTAATGGAACTTGTTTTGGCAATAAGTTGAGTTATAAATCCGCCCAATAAAGAAAACAGAGCGCCATAAAGCAAAGTTGCCAACTGAAAGCTAATTGTCGCGTCCTTGTGCGGTGGTTGGCCCGTTAATTGAAACCAAAGCCCGGCACTCACCGCGAAAATGGCATAACCCGCTATAACTGCTAAAACGCTGCGCATAATTAAAGGTAATGATTAAAACCTGCCTCAAACCCAATTGTTGAAACAATTATGACTAATGATTTAACAAGATTTATTGATGCCCAGCAAAACGACTATGAAAATGCCCTTTCTGAAATAAGAGCCGGCAGGAAACGCAGTCATTGGATGTGGTACATCTTTCCGCAAATTGGCGGACTGGGTTTTAGCGAAATGTCAAGGCGCTATGCGATAAAAGACTTGCAGGAAGCTAAGGAGTATTTGAGGCATCCGGTATTAGGTAGACGGTTGAAAGAAATTTCATCGGTGCTGCTAAATCTGCAAGAAAATAACGCCACGCAGATCTTCGGTACACCGGATGATATGAAATTACGCTCATCAATGACTTTATTTGCCTCAGTTTCCGATGCCGACGAGGTATTTGAAAAAGTGTTAGATAAATATTTCGGTGGTAAGCGAGACGAAGCTACGTTAAATCGGTTAGGTGCTTTTTGATCTTATATCCATTCAATCCGTAGTACAATACCACGACAAAGCAAATCAACGGAACGATATAACCGGTTTGAATGCGGTCGCCATTAAAGTCAATAACCGTTGCCATAACATATGGCAACAAAGCGCCGCCAACTATTGACATTACTACCCATGACGAACCGGGTTTGGTATCGTCGCCAATGCCGTCAATGGCCAAACCAAATATCGTTGGAAACATGATTGACATAAAGAAGCCGATGGCTCCTAAACAATAGACAACGTAAGCGCCTTTACCTAAAATAGCTACCAGGCACAACACTGCCGATATGGCGGCATAAATGGCAAGCAACTTATTCGATTTAATTATTCTAAGCAGCATTGTGCCAACAAATCGGCCCCCCATAAACAACAATCCATACATGACATAATAACTGCCGGCAGTTTTCTCATCAAATGCTGCGCCTTGTTGCGCCATACGGATAAAAAAGCTGGTGATGCAAACTTGTGCTCCTACATAAAAAAACTGCGCAATTACGCCCCATTTTAAGTGTCTATGGCGTAACGCGCCAAAAAGCTTACCGCCTGTGGTCTCTTCTTTAGAAACGTTTTTTATTTCAGGTAAGTAGCTGAATTTAAAAAGCAAGGCCACAGAAACCAGTACACATGCTAAAATTATATAAGGCAATTTTACCGATGAGGCTTCA
>Ga0209026_1000558_pt1 | contig 25498 bp, 26 predicted proteins | sample AraplaCL_Col_mCL_FD_184262 | JGI IMG/M metagenome (GOLD analysis project Ga0209026, IMG submission 184262) | Arabidopsis root microbial communities from the University of North Carolina, USA - plate scrape CL_Col_mCL (SPAdes) (version 2) | ecosystem: Host-associated > Plants > Roots >... | reverse complement strand
GGGACACCAACTCGCCAAGGGCCAGCCGTGGCAAATCGAATTGACGCAGGACCAGATCGACATTCTGCGCGCTCGCGCTCAACGCAATAGACGATCGAGGAAACAGGCATCATGAAATCATTGGTGATCCTACGCTCGCCGATGCCATATTGGACCGCCTCGTTCACAACGCCTATCGCATCGATCTCGCCGGCGAAAGCATGCGAAAACAGCGCGCCCCGGCGCTGCCTGAAACACCGCAAGCTTGACCTGAAGCAAAACCCGATCCAAACATCAAACAGACCCAGGATCAGTCCGAGAAATGGCCGCCTTCAAATCGGAACGCCGGCCGGAATGAAATCGGAATGACTGGCCGGCTTCAAATCGGAATCGATGGCCGGCTTCATCGGAATACGCAAACAAGTAAGCCGATCTCCGACAGGCGGCCACAATCGGGCGGTTACTTTCCACTTATAGATACTGGCATCGCTGACGCCGTGCTTGCGGCAAAGCTCCGCGACCGGCGTGCCTGCCTCGTGCTCCTTCAGAATGCCGATAATCTGTTCATCAGTAAAACGCTTGCGCTTCATTCCCTGGTCCTCTCAATGGGCCAGAGCTTACTTCAAAATGGATTATTTCAACGGGGCAAGGTCACATGTGTGAAGCACCGTCTATATTGCCGTCTATATAGACAGAGCATCCACACTCTCACTCACTGCACAATGCGGCCCAACTCGGATGCGTACGATGCGTACGACTATCAAGCTGCTGCAACTGATAAATCAATGGGTCGTGGACGGCGCATACGCTGTTTTTAAACGATCGCAACTGATGATGGCGTAAACGCCATCATCAGTTGCGGGCAAAAATAACGGATAAATCTGTGGCAGACGTCCAATACAATCAATTCCCCAAGTCAGCACTTACCGCTGCTGCAGGCCTCAAACGTGAGAGGCTACGGCATACGTGTAACTAACATCCAAACGATATGCCGGAGCCATCGGCAGTTTACTGGATGCCAAGTATCGGCCGGAGGCACCGGTGACGATACTAAAGCAACGTTCTATCGCGTGAGCAGTTGTGCCATCAATCTGGCCATCTTCTATTTCGAAATCGGATGCATCTAGTTCCAGATCGAGAATCGGTTTAATAGCAGCGGTCCTTACATAGAACATAGATCCTGCCGCAAACAAAGAAGTCGCAGGATTCGGAATTTCGACCGCCATACGCTTGCAGAGTAAATCGACCATTGATTCATTCGCGCCCCAATACGTATTTAGAGGAAGGACATGCCCTTCCGGAGCCACCATGCCAAGATCGTTGTAGGCCGAGAAAGCCTCAAAAACATTTTTAGATCGCTCGCTATCAAGCAATTGATGGAGCATATCCTTTCGCCAGATGTCACCATCGCTCCTATGAAGAGATTTCTTAGTGTGCAGTTTTAGGATCAGGTCACTACCTGATGCTACTGTTCTGAGGGCTACGAGAAACGGCAAGATATCCCGGCCGCGATTTTCGCATTCCAAGATGGTTCCGGCAATTTTAAATGAATCCAGAATGTCGCGGACCTCAGAACTCCGCTCCTGCGGAGTCGTTACCACCAATCTGTAGGGAATTCGCCACTTTAACAAGTATTTCAGCATCTCCGGAAGGAGTTCCGGGTAATACGCATGAATAATAATGCAAACGTCCTCTGGAGCTGATTCGGCGAAATTTGACGGCATCGTCAGTCCATTTCTGGTCGCCTGGAGGTAAGCGTAACCATAGCGCCGGTCCGGCTCTAGATGTGCACCTTCCGCCCACTCGTTCCATGCATTTACAAAAACAACCTTCTCATTCTTCACCGAATTAGTTTTAGCGAAGTTTACACATGCGCGCAGCCAAGCTTGATACTTTGCCGGACTTGAATTTGCTACCGTAAAGCCCCGACCAGGCTTTCGCGCTTCGTTGTCCCAAGAGGGAAACAGCCCTTTGAAGAGCGGAAACGCCGGCGCCTCTTCACTGACTGAGCGCTCCACAACGTCGTCATAGTCAATGACGTACCCTGCATACTGGTTATCTACTATTTGCAACCTATCATTGAGCGACGGAAGATTGGCGGCGACCTTGTGTGGCGGAAATTCGATGGCAGCATCGAAGCCGTACTCGCGTGGATCAAGCTTATCAAATTGAACCATCCCAAGGAATATCTCGCCGATGCCGCTGTCACGACAATATTTGCGCCAACGCTCCAGCGTCGCTTTCGCGTCAGGTAAAAGGGAGGGCCGATAAAGGATAAGAAGCGGTTTGCCATCAATTCTTATATATCGGCGATCGCGAAGCGCACTATCTAAGGATTTAATGAATTCCAGGTCATCTTCCGGGCTGTAATTTTGCCCTAACAGAATTTCGCTTTCCAACCCATCCCATCGGCGCGTCCAATTCTCATTCGCCCAGCACAAACAAAACGGCAAATCGATATTCGAATTCAGCAACTGCTCGAGAGGACGTTCGAGAAGCCGCTTGCCGCCAAACCAATAATAGTGAAAGCAAAATCCCTCCACTCCATAGAGCTTGGCGAGCTCCGCCTGGCGCCGCATGACATCCACGACGCGAAGATCGTAAAAGCCAAGCTCGCCAGGCAAATGAGGTTGGTAATGTCCTACGAATTGGGGCACTGCCTTTGACACATTCGTCCACTCGGTAAAGCCGCGGCCCCACCACTTATCATTCTCCTCGACTGGATGAAATTGAGGAAGATAGAAGGCAATTACCCGCGCTGCGAGCTGATTTGGAGGCTCCAAATCGTCTGGAATGCTGACGTAATCCGAACTCTTACGCATCGGCAACGAAAGCATGTTCTCGACATATTGCAGCAAACCGTCGACCCCGTTCCCGCTCCCGGTGTCGAGAGTCACTCGCGTTCTATCTGCGTGTGTGGCGACGGCAATATTCTGTGTGCGGAACCAAGCTTTGTAGGCATCACTGTTACGGAAGAAATAACCAAATCGTCGGAAAAGAAAGCCCTTTATCCGACGCTTCAACGTAAATGGTAGGGGCACCGACCGGTAGATAGCGTGCATAATGAACGCAAACCCGTGTGATTTTATGGTAACAAACCGTCGGCGGACAGTACGAATGGGTGCAGTAAGCCGCCACGATTTGCTGGACAGGATCGTGGCCAAGTCATCCTCAACTGCTGCAAGTCTCGCCTCGTGACGTCTGATAATCTCCCTAAGTTTTTTTTCCTCTTCACTAGCCTCTGCCAGTCTCGCCCCGTGACTTCTGATAATGTCCTTAAGATTTTTTTCTTCTTCACTAGCCTCTGCCAGTCTCGTCTCGTGACGTCTGATAATCTCCTTAAGATTTTTTTCCTCTTCACTAGCCTCTGCTAGTCTTTCTTCAGAAATCGAGTACTTTTGTTCCAATTCCTTTGTGGTAAAATTCAGCGCATTAATCTCGGCGACATCTCGCCGATTTCGTTCCGACAGCGTAAGAACGCGCTCACGGAAGATATCGGTAAGGTTCAAGATAGATCTACAATTCGAGGTCGCCTGTTGCCAAGCGATTAGCAGGCTCTGCAATTCTGCATCATTTCCGATTCCCCGGCTGGACGCGGCTTTTGCCAACAGAGATCGGTACACATCAACTGCGATTGGAGGGCAGGCGGGATCGTTAAGCAGATGTTCCACCCGGTAATTGGTATGACGTAGTCCTTCATCCATAAAGTCGCCCATGAACTCGTCAAGCTGCTCGGCAATGAGCGGCAACCCCAAAAAAGTCGAGACTCGCTCCAGCTCAACCTTAGGATCAGCGAGAAGGCGATCATAGTCTACGACGATATTATGCTTGTTATACGAGAGCTGGACCGCCGAGATCGTATGTGCCAACCATAGCCAGTAGCTGATAGCTTCAGGTAGATCATCCCTACGCTGCAAAGACCGCACCACGCTCAGCGGATTTCTTAAAGCTATGATGTAGTAAACGTCACAATCGACCAATTCAAAGGCAGATTGCCAGAATCCTAAAAGAGCTGCGACTCGCGGATCCTTTATCCCAAAAGATGTCTTCGACTGTATTTTGCCACTGAGGAGTTCCACTGCCCTAATCAAGAAGCCATTCGTTTTCAGCAGCTCTATGTCTGTATCGTCGATGGGAGCGACAGAATTCCACGACCTCGAGAGATAGCTGAGCATCTCTTCATCGAAATCGTTGAGGTCTTTATCTTCCCAAAAACCCTTGCTGTTATTACCCTCGATCGCCCCGATAAGACGGTCCCCTAAGTCCACCCCCATGGTCAGCAGTCCGCGCGTCAATAAGCTGGTACCACTCCGGTGCATTCCTAGCACTACGATCAGTTTTTGCTTTTTTGAGTCCTGCTGCATTTACCTGTCACGCTTTCAATTTTGCTACGTTTACGTCGCACTCAAAGTCAATGGTTCCCGTTGCGATTGAAGCGGAATTAGCCTGCACCCGAAACATCGCAGCATCGACTAGACGATCAAGATAAGTTTCCTCACTGTTCTCGACCGATCCAGTGACGCCTGCATTCAGAAAGTAAATGCCGGGCGCGAGTAAGCAATGAAACCGAAATTCAACGCAGTAGGTGTCCCCGGCTGATGCACTGTCCAACATCTTTCTCGCCGAAGCAGCGCCTCCGAGTTCAAGGCCCGAAGTTGTTTTTACCAGCATCCCGAATCGTATGTTTTGCGCGGGCTTTGTGAATGTCACGTTGTATAGGTATCGATACCAACGACCACTCAGAAGAGTATTAACTTTACGACCATCTGCAGTGAAAATCGCCTGGCCCGAGATTGACGCGCCTTGCGAAACGTAGCGAACGACCTCCGCGGGAACCAAATAGGGATTGAAGTCCTCAACATCCAAGCCGCTCGCGTCAGGACGGTTCACCTCTGTAATTAATTGTTGTGGGGCGTCACTAGACTCTGTAGCAATGTCGACAGCGGGCCTGAGTTCGCAAGTAGATCTTATAATTTGCTTCAACTTCTCATAGTCTTGTGCGGGCGCGTAAAGAAGCTGCTGATACGCATTTACGATGGCTTTCGGCTCACCTATCGCCAGCTTTTCTCCTGCTTCGATTAGAATCGCTCGATCGCACAGCTCGACGATCATTCCGCCCGAATGCGAAACAAAAAGGATAGTCGTCCCAATATCTCGCATTGCGTGGATTTTAGCGAAACACTTTCTTTGGAAGCGTTCGTCACCCACGGCCAGTGCTTCGTCTACAACCAGAATGCGAGGGTCAACATTGATCGCGACGGAAAATGCCAGCCGGACCATCATTCCGCTCGAATAAGTCTTAACAGGCTGATCGATAAAGTCGCCAATTTCGGCAAAAGCAAGAATATCGGCGAGCTTTTCCTCGATCTCGCCCCGAGTCATGCCCAAAACCGCAGCGTACAGGTAAACATTTTCCCGGCCTGTAAATTCGGGATTGAATCCCGAACCGAGTTCCAGCAAGGCGCCGATCCGACCATCCGCGACGATTTTACCGTCAGAAGGGTTTAAGGTGCCACATATCAACTGAAGAAGCGTAGATTTTCCGGATCCATTTCGCCCCACAATCCCAACTGTCTCGCCCATTCTAATGTCAAATGACACATTTCGGAGCGCCCAATATTCCTTGAAATATTGCCGCTTACCTCTGCTAAGCATTTGCAGCAGCCGGTGGCGAGGTTTCTCATATATTTGAAACACCTTCGAAAGCATCCTGACGGAAATAGCTAGCTCAGAGCACATCCGCAAATCCCCTTCGCGTCTTCTGAAACCACGCAAAACAGAGCCATGCGAAGATCATTGAGGCGGCCAAATAACTCCCGTAGGCGTAGAGATCGAGGGGTACACCAAAATATATGGCGTCACGCATCTGTTTGATTGCTGGTGCAAGAGGATTAAAATTCAAGAAGACTTGATAGCTCGGAGGAACAGCAGAGGCGGGAAAGAATATTGGCGAGAGAAACATTAGAATTGTCGTAAAAATACCGACAACCTGGCTAACATCGCGGAGATATACCCCAAGGGATGCCAAAAACCAGCCCAGCCCTATCGACATTATTAGTGGCGGGAGTATAGCAAACGGTACCATCCAAACCGTAGCCACAGGTACCCCAACTTCAATGCCATAAAACGCGAGCCATACAACAACACTTACTGCTGTATGGAATATTGCCGCCCCTGCATTCACGACTGGCAATATTTCCAGCGGAAAAAGCACCTTCTTGACGTAGTTCACGTTCGAGACGATGGTCATTGGTGCTTTGTTTGTGCATTCGGCGAAAAGATTGAACACAATCATCCCAGCGAACAGTATCAGAGCGAACTGTCCCTTAGACGCTGAGGCTTCACTCCAGCTGGAATTAAAAACAACGCCGAAAACGAACGTATACACGGCTAGCATAAAAAGCGGATTGAATAGCGACCACAAGAGCCCCAACGCAGAGCCCTTATAACGGCTTATGATCTCTCGCCGCGTTAACGCGAGGATCAGCGCCCTTTTACTCCACAGCTCGGCAATCATTTCCCATGGAGCGATGGAAAACTGCCGCATCAATCAAAGAGCTCCGCGTCGCTCAGCAAGGGCTGCGCCGCATCTTTAGCTGATAGTATCGGATCGACGACTCCTTGCCAGTCGATGCCGATAGTTAGGTCATGCCATTTTATCCCGCGATCACTTTCCGGCGCGTAATAGTTTGTAGTCTTGTAAAGAATCTCGGCATGCTCGCTGAGCGTAACGAACCCGTGCGCGAAGCCTTCTGGGATCCGGAATTGTCTCTTGTTTTCGGCCGATAGCTCAACACCAGCTCCGCCCGACACGAGTATAGTCATCGCTTACATCCACTGTCTAAATTTGCCTCAAAACCGCAGCAACCCACAAGCTGACGTTACCCAAAAACGTCTGTCGGTGCAGCCCTGACCTGTAAAGCATCCAAAGCCGTATAGGAAGCGCTCGCACCCTAATCTGCCGGAACTCTTCGAGACGGCTTCGATTCTCGTTCGTCAAGAGATGCTCGACGCGGCGAAGTGCCTCGGAATGCTGAGAATTCCATTTCCGAAATCTGCTTTCGGTCAACATACGAGCTCGCCTTACCTTTGCGCGCCATCCAGTATTTGACCCCACAAGATTGCTGTCATGTTGTCGATAGTCGATAGTGGGGTTCGGGTCGTATCGCACGCGCCCTCCTGCGCCCGATACTAGAAGGTAGGCCCACCAATCATGACTGGGGATGTCTGCGTCGGCCGCTCCAGCAACCAAGAGTGCCCGTGCAGCACGGTTCATGACCATTGTATTGCCACCCCCGATACTTTGGACAAGTGCGTTCAAAAAGGATGGCGGTCGTGTGAAAAGCGGAGACTTGCCAATTGACAAACCGCGCTCATCAACCGTGCGCGTCCGGGAGCAATACAAGGCGGGAATATCATTGGACTGTTGTCGTAGCCAAGCAAGCGCGCGTTCCAACTTGTCGGAATGCCAAACATCGTCCTGGTCGGAAAAGGCAACATAGGCTGCATTAACGCTTGGATTGCAAACCAGCGTCAGAAAATTCCGAATGAAGCCGCGGCGAGGACCATTCAGGATATGAACGGGTGACGGCACGCTCTCTCCGAAGGATCTGACGATATCTAGAGTCTCGTCGGTCGACCCGTCGTCCGACACCCAGAGTGACCAGTTGCTGTAGGTTTGCCGGCGAATAGAATCAAGCTGCTCAGGAAGAAACAGCGCTCCCTGGTAGGTTCCCATTAAGATCGCAACATCGTCTGTCATAAGTGTGGAAAGCCAAAACTATGAATCAAGTATTTCGCCTATACTGAATACATCCCCGAAACACAACGGGTTCGGTCGACTGGGTCTACGCCCGGTCCTCGGGGTCCACAACCGCGAGGAGCGACTTCACGATATCGTCGACCTCCAGACGTGATCCATCGACCGTCAGGTCGGGCCGCTCTGGCGCTTCATAAGGGCTGCCTATCCCCGTCATATTTGGAATTTGGCCACTGCGCGCCTTCTTGTAGAGGCCCTTGGGATCCCGCTCTTCGCAAACCGACAGCGGAGTGTCAACAAAGACTTCGACAAAATCATCCCGCCCGATCAGATCCTTAGCCATCTCGCGTTCGCGTTTGAAGGGCGAAATGATGGCCGTCAGAACGATGATGCCCGCGTCCATCATCAGCTTCGCCACTTCGGCGATACGACGAATGTTTTCCACCCGGTCCGCGTCGGTAAATCCTAGATCCTTGTTGAGCCCTCGTCGCACGTTATCGCCGTCGAGAACGTAAGTTCTGCGACCAAGCCCGTGCAATCGGCGCTCAAGCGCATCTGCAATGGTCGATTTTCCAGATCCGGAAAGGCCAGTAAACCAGATTACCTTGCCGGCATGGCCATTCAGATGCTCGCGATTGGCCCTTGCAATGGACATTGCCTGGCGATGCACGTTCTGCGCGCGCCGTAGATTGTGCCGTATCATCCCCGCACCCACGGTAGCGTTGCTGAAACGGTCAATAAGAATGAAGCTACCGAGCGTTTTCGATTTGAGATAGCTATCGAAGACAAGCGGGCGGCTCACGGAAATATTACAGACTGCAACGTCGTTCAGAGCCAGTCCTCGGGTCGGCTCGTGCCCGAGCGTATTGATATCGACGCGATATTTAATGCTGGAGATGGATGCCGCTGCCGTCTGAGAGGCCAGCTTTAGGTCATAGCTGCGGCCAACGAGGCCTGGATCTGAATCCATCCAGACGATCGTTGCCTCGAAATGATCCGTCGTCTCCAGTGGGTCATCCGCGTAAGACAACACGTCACCCCTCGAAACATCGACATTACGATCGAGACAGAGCGTAATCGCAGACCCTTCGGAAGCCTCGGCGAGCGGTCCGTCCATAGTGATAATATCTGCGATTTTCGAAACTTCACCGGACACGGTGTTCCTTATGGATGCGCCGACCCGGGCTGTGCCCTCGAAAACGGTCCCGCAAATACCCCTGAAATTCGAATTAGGTCGGTTGACCCACTGAACCGGAAATATGAAACGACCCGACTGCGAGCTCGAAGCTTTAACCGTCTCGAGATGTCCAAGAAGAGTCGGCCCCCCATACCAGCCCATCCTGGACGACCGATGGATGACGTTATCGCCGTTCAGAGCGCTGATGGGGATGGGCACTAGCGTCTCGAAATCCAAATCGGCCGCGAAATCGGCCATTGCCTCCGAGAGCCGCGAGAAGGTTTGCCGATCATATTCCACCGTGTCCATCTTGTTGATGGCTAGGACAAGATGGCGAACACTGAGCAAGTTTGCTAGATAAACGTGCCGCCTCGTTTGCAGCAAAATGCCCTTGCGCGCATCCACCAGAAGTATCGCCAAGTCAGCTGTCGAGGCCGCGGTCACCATGTTGCGTGTGTATTGCTCATGGCCGGGTGCGTCGGCCACTATAAATTTCCGTATAGGTGTCGAAAAGAACCGATAGGCGACGTCGATTGTTATCCCCTGCTCGCGTTCCGCGGAAAGGCCATCGACAAGCAATGCAAAATCGATATCGTCGCCTTGCGTTCCATATCGCTTCGAATCGGCCCGCACAGCATCGAGCTGATCGCTCGGCAGTTGCTGCGATTCCCACAGTAGGCGTCCCAGAAGCGTACTCTTGCCGTCATCGACGCTGCCGCAGGTGACAAGTCGCAATAGGTCCTGCGATCGCTGACGTGCATCGAAAGCATTAAGTACCTCGCTCGTGGTCTTGGCCGGTGACGCGGGATTTCGAGTGGCGTGCGGCATCAGAAATATCCCTCCACCTTCTTCTTTTCCATGCTTGATGCGGAACCGCTATCGATCAAGCGTCCCTGCCTTTCGCTGAAACGTGACTGCAGCAACTCTGCAATGATTTCGGGCACGGTAGACGCATCCGATTCGATGGCTCCGGTCAAAGGATAGCAGCCGAGCGTTCGAAAACGAACTTTTCGAACAACGATCTCTTCGCCCTGTTGCAACTGCATCCGATCGTCATCGACGACCAGAAGCGTGCCATTTCGATTTACTACCGGGCGCTCCTTTGCAAAATAAAGTGGTACGATCGGTATGCCCTGCTGGTGGATGTACTGCCATATATCGAGTTCGGTCCAATTCGACAGCGGAAAGACGCGAATGCTTTCGTCTTGTAGCTTTCGGGTATTGTAGAGGTTCCAGATTTCCGGTCTTTGGTTTTTAGGATCCCAAGTATGGTTTCGCGTGCGAAAGGAGAATATTCGCTCTTTCGCACGCGACTTTTCCTCGTCACGACGTGCGCCGCCAAAAATGATATCGAACTGATGATGATCAAGCGCCTGCCTAAGCGCTTCCGTTTTGGTAATCGCGGTGTGGAGTTCTGCTCCATGGTCGAACGGATTTATGTTCCTATCGATGGCTTCGGGATTGATGTGGACAAAAAGCTGAATGCCGGCTTCCGCCCGCACGCGATCTCTAAATTGGTACATCTCGCGGAATTTCCAGCGTGTGTCCACATGTAGAAGAGGGAACGGAGGTGGTGCCGGAAAAAAGGCTTTTCTCACCAAGTGCAGCAGCACCGAGCTGTCCTTACCCAACGAGTACAATAATACCGGATTGCGCGCGTCGGCATAGGCTTCTCTTATGATGAAAATGCTTTCCGCTTCAAGCCGCTTGAGATGGTCGGACAATGTTGTCGAAGACTTAAGATGATGATGCGGCGCCAACGCTGACGAATAGCTCAGAAGCTGGATCCCAACAGTCTCGCTCGGTTCAACCTCGCGACAAAATCGTGCGGCAGCTTCGTGGGGGAAAACGGCGATTGGTTTGCCCACATGCTGTTGCATTTTTTTCAACGCAGCGGCGACTCCGGCGGACGTAACGGGCGCTACCAGTGGCACCCACATGCGGGACCCTCGCGCATCGTTTGCATGCAGGCAAACATAATCTCTTGTTTCGAAAATTTGCACGAATAGGACGAGCGCACGCTTAGAACGCTGCCTATTCAGATCGAATTGTAAGACGCTCTGCGTGGGTCGACCACCAAACTCATCACGCAAGTTCTCAACTGTAAGCTCTGGGGGCAGTATGCCCATCGCGTGAAGGCGCCGCTCCGCAGTCCGTTTTGTGTCTGCTTTGCCTGCCGCCTTCATATGTTGAAAAGCTGACTCGGTATCCCAAACCGTATTACCCGTGAGGCCAAAGGCGACCTCGCCCTTATTGTGGTGTCGCATTTTGCATAAATCCGAAAAATCATGAGTCGTCTTTACGGAGAATGCAATATCACGGATCAATTTAACAGTCATTCGCATATTGCGACACCGCACAACTGCACAAAGACCCTTTAATGGTGCGGTCTTCGTGTTCCGGTCCCGGAAAGCAGACCGGTTGAAACTAAACTACTGGGATCGCAGCGATCTGGTGATGGCCTACAAACGACTGGAAGAACATACGTTCACCTAGCCAGGCGTCAGGGATGGCTTGATGACCTTGGGCCACGCCCAGTTCGAGGCGTAGTTTGCCGGCCTCGATGTCGCCGGTCGGGTCCATTCCGTGAAGGCGAAACGCTGGACGCCATCGAATAGATGCCATTCTGCACAGTGACCGCAGCAGTGAAAAACAGCGTGATCTCTCTTCTGATGTTGTTGTAGCATCCACGCTTAGCAGTCCCGGCAGCTCCAGATACCCCCGCCTGAGAACGAGACCGCCGGCGCCGATGTGTACCCATATCCAAAATTGCTCATCTCTACGTCAAGGATCTTCTGATTGAAGGACGCCTGGCCGAAAGACGTGATGTTCTGCAGCGGGCTTGCGCCGCTGAAGTTGAACAACTTCCCATAGTTGCAGACCGGAACGCTGCACAAGCGACATCCAGCCCTTGGCTAAGGTTTTTCAGGTCATTAGCGCCAAGTTTCGATCGTCCGTTCACTCTTCAGCCAAATAAGGCTCTCAAGCTTTCAAAAATTCCAATAGGCAGGATCGCCATAAACAGCAAAACGGCAATAGCCGCCTGCCCCAAGCGCGCGCTAGTAGATCCGGCCCCAAGGATACCTATAGCTATTGCCACGGGGGTTTGATTCAATAAGCCGTATGAGTTGCTTCTTAAGAGCATTAGGGCCACCGCGAAATAGGCAATGCCGCGTAGTACACGCGCGCCCCAGGATAGGCCTTTCATAAAAAAGTCGTGGATCTGTTGATCGGTCAAAAGGTCTTCAGTTGACATTAAAATTTCCCAGCTAGAGCCAACCCTACTGTCTGCGTCGGAAATAGCAGTAAATAACAAGCGAAGGTAGAGTTCTGTTACGAACTGGGCGATTTTTTGCGGCGAGACCATCTCTAAACACCATGGGGTCACCACATGGCATATGCATCGGTGATGGCCAGGTCGTTAGACGCATTATCGCGAATCGGGCAGAGCGGCTATCGCAGCAATATCACAATCCCCGTTCGGAGCGTTGTACCTCCGTTTCAGGACATGGCGTTGTCGAGATTGACAGAACGGAACACGGTCTACAGCTCGGGCATACAGTCGATAATCCGCTAAGGCGACACCGTGTTTCGTGCACCGGAGATAAGCCATTTGTTCTTATCGAAATTTAATACGGCGAGCTGCTCGATGAGAACGATATCATCAGGCTCAGCGACGATTACGATCGAGTCTGATATCGAAGCCAGTATCAATCGAATAACTCGGCATCCGCCAACAAGGGTTGCCGCTGATCCTTGGAGGAGAGCGTGAGCGCATCCGTCACCGTCCAATCGATGGCGATCTGCGGATCGTCCCAACGGATGCCGCGATCGCTCTCCGGCGCATAATAGTTGGTGGTCTTGTATAGAAACTCTACATGGTCGCTCAATGTCAGGAAGCCATGCGCAAAGCCTTCCGGAATCCAGAGCTGGCGCTTATTTTCGGCAGACAGAAGAACGCCGACCCATTGGCCGAATGTGGGTGAAGATTTCCGGATGTCGACTGCGACATCATAGACTTCGCCAACCACCACCCGCACCAGCTTCGCCTGCGCATGTGGCGGCAGCTGATAGTGCAGACCCCGCAGAACGCCCCTGCCCGAGCGGCTGTGATTGTCCTGCAGGAAGTCGGCGCTTCGGCCGATCGCTGCTTCGAACTTCGCCTTGCTGAAGCTCTCGAAGAAGAAGCCGCGGTCGTCTGCAAACACCGTCGGTTCGATAATCTTGACATCGGGGATAGCGGTATCGATGGCTTTCATTCGTCGTCCTGTTCAGATTGTTTGCAAGGGAGATGCGTCGGCATAAAGCGCGCCCTAGCGGTTAGAATATCTGCTCGCGCAAGATCCCTAGGAGATATTGCCCATAGGCATTCTTCTTCAGAGGGCTCGCCAGCGCCTCGACATCGGACGCACTGATCCAGCCGCTGCGATAGGCAATCTCTTCGGGGCAGGCCACCTTCAGGCCTTGCCGGCTTTCGATCGTCGCAATGTAATGACTGGCCTCCAGCATCGACTCATGCGTTCCGGTGTCGAGCCAGGCATAGCCGCGGCCCATGGTCTGGACGTCGAGCCGACCGGCCTGCAGATAGTGAACATTGACATCGGTGATTTCCAGTTCGCCACGCGGTGACGGACGAATGGATTTCGCGACGTCGACGACGCTTTCGTCGTAGAAGTAGAGGCCGGTGACCGCATAATTGCTCTTCGGCATCTTCGGCTTTTCCTCCAGGCTGATAGCCCGGCCGCTCTGATCGAACTCGACCACGCCATAGCGATGCGGGTCCTGCACGTGATAGGCAAAGACAGTTGCACCCGCTTCCTTGGCGCTCGCCTCGTGCAGCAATCGGGTAAAATCATGCCCGTAGAAAATGTTGTCGCCCAGAACCAAGGCGGACGGCGCACCATCCAGAAACATCTCGCCGATCAGGAAGGCCTGGGCAAGGCCGTCCGGACTGGGCTGCACCGCATAGTCAAGCTTGATGCCCCATTGGCTGCCGTTGCCGAGCAATTGTTCAAAACGCGGCGTGTCCTGCGGCGTCGAGATGATGAGGATCTCCCGGATACCCGCCAACATCAAAGTCGTCAGCGGATAGTAGATCATCGGCTTGTCGTAGATCGGCAGAAGCTGCTTGCTGACCGCAAGTGTCAACGGATAGAGCCGCGTTCCCGATCCGCCGGCGAGTATGATTCCTTTGCGTGCCTTCGTCATAATTCTGTCCTTAGTGCATCTGCCTCTGTCTTGCCGGTGGAGGACATAGCTCGCAATCATCGGCAAAATTACGGTTTTCAGTTCCGCGCAGCCAGCAATCTCGCCAGGACGTCATCGACGCCCTCCTGCCATGCCGGAAGAGCGATATCAAAGCGGCCCATCAGCTTTCGACAATCCAGCCGCGAATTGACCGGCCGCTTGGCAGGGGTCGGGTATTCAGCTGTCGATATCGGCTTCAGGGCATCGAGAGACAGCTCGAGCTTGACGTTTGCTGCCAATGCCTCACGAACGATATGCGCGGCGTAGCCATACCAGGAAGTGCTGCCCTGTGCTGTGAGGTGATAGGTTCCCGAGAGTTCGCCGGGAACTCGCGAAGCCATGATGCGCTCGATCACCGTGCGTGTGACATCGGCAATCAAGGCCGCCGACGTCGGTGCTCCAACCTGGTCGGCAACGATGTTCAGCGCGCTTCTTTCACTGGCCAGCCGAAGAATGGTCTTCAGGAAATTGCTGCCGTGATGACCATAGACCCAGCTGGTGCGCAAAATGACATGTTGCGCGCGGGATGCGCGCACCGCCTCCTCGCCCAGCCATTTGCTTTCGCCGTAGACGGACTGCGGATTGACCGCATCCTCTTCCTGATAGGGATCGGCTTTCGTGCCGTCGAAGACATAGTCTGTAGAGTAATGGATGAGGAACGCACTATTGTCCGCCGCCCAGCGCGCCAATATCCGCGGAGCGGTGGCATTGACCGCCATCGCCAGCTCTTTGTCGCTCTCGGCCCGATCCACCGCGGTATAGGCGGCCGGATTGATGATGATACCAGGCTTGTGTTCGTCGAGAACGCCCAGGATGCTTGCTTCGCTGGCTAAATCCAACTCCGCACGCGTCAGGGCAACGACATCACCCAAGATGCTAAGCGAACGCTGCAGCTCGAAACCGACCTGCCCGTTGGCGCCGGTAACCAGAATGGCGCTCACAACTCGACCTCGTATTGCTTGCCGACCCATTCACGATAGGCGCCGCTCGTGACGTTGCTCACCCAGTCCTGATTGTCGAGATACCATGTTATAGTCTTGCGAATGCCAGTTTCGAAGGTTTCCGCAGGCTTCCAGCCGAGTTCGCGCTCGAGCTTGCGCGCATCGATCGCATAGCGTCGATCGTGACCGGGCCGATCCTTAACGAAAGTGATCTGATCGCGGTAGCGGCCGCCATCGGCCTTCGGTCTGAGCTCATCGAGGATGGTGCAGATCGTCTGGACGACATCGAGATTGGGTTTCTCGTTCCAGCCGCCAACATTATAGGTCTCACCGAGCTTGCCGGCTTCCAGAACGCGGCGAATGGCGCTGCAATGATCCCGAACATAAAGCCAGTCGCGGATCTGCTGACCATCGCCATAGATCGGCAGGCTCTTTTCCGAAAGCGCGTTCAGGATCACCAGCGGGATCAGTTTTTCCGGAAAATGGTAAGGTCCATAATTGTTGCTGCAGTTCGTCGTTAAGACAGGCAGGCCATAGGTATGATGCCATGCCCGGACGAGATGATCGGAGGCCGCCTTGCTGGCCGAATAGGGGCTGTTCGGCTCATAGCGATTGAGTTCAATGAACGGTGCATCATCCTTCGACAGCGTGCCGTAGACCTCGTCCGTCGAGACATGCAGAAAGCGGAAGCCTTGCTTCTCCCTCTCCGGCAAGCCGTCCCAATAGCCGCGCACAGCTTCCAGCAGATTGAAGGTCCCGACGATATTCGTCTGGATGAAATCGCCGGGACCGTGAATGGACCGGTCGACATGACTTTCGGCTGCGAAATTGATGACTGCACGCGGCTTGTGCATCAATAGCAAATCGCTCACCAGTTCGCGATCGCCGATATCGCCATGCACGAACACATGGCGATCATCGCCGTTCAAACCTTTCAGCGTATCCAAATTGCCCGCATAGGTTAGCTTGTCCAGATTGACGATCGCCTCGTCGTGTCGCTCAAGCCAGTCAAGGACAAAATTCCCGCCTATAAAGCCGGCACCACCCGAAACCAGTATCGTCATCTAAAGCCTCTTCCATTTTAGGCACACAGCTAAATTGTCGACATAATCCAAGACAAATCAAATCTTACGACAAGGAGGCGTTTCTCCCTCGAAAAGATCTCAATCATCGGAAGATTGATATTCGCCTCCAGCAACGAGGCAAACCAAAATGATCATCCTAATCAGGAAACTTGAGATTGGCTGGGAAACCTGGATTCGAACCAAGATTAACGGAGTCAGAGTCCGCTGTTCTACCATTGAACTATTTCCCAACAGCCGCCGGGCCGAAAAGTGCCCCTGCGGGGAAAGCAGGGCCTCTATAATCGAATTTGCCGCGGATGCAAACACTTTAACGCAGGAAAATGCGATTTTTTGAAAGTCACTCTGGACCGCCGTGATAAGTCACGAATCCGCCTGCCGCCAGCGGGTTTTCCAAGCAATGCTTCCCTAATGGCCCAAAGCTGCCGCCCCGGCAAACGATCTCCCAGTTTCGATGTCACGCGCTCGGTCGCCTCACCAGCGCAACAGGCGCTTCCCGAGGATATAGCCCACAGCCGTCACCATGGCGATCGCGATCGGGTACCAGAGCATGACGAAAAGTGGGCTGTCGTCCGTGCAATTGGAGGCGTAGAAGGTCGCGGCGATGCCGCTGGCGGCAAGGCCGGCGACGGCGCCGGCCGCACCCGGCTTTTCCGGCGCGCCATGGCGTAGGGCGAACAGGAAGCAGGCAAGCGGCCCGATCGATAGCAGCGGAATCAGTGTCAGGCAGAATCGGGCATTGTGCCCAATCATCCGCGCACTCCAGCTATCGGCCGGCATCACGGCCATTTCGGCGGCGGCGGCGGCAAGCAGCAGGACGGGCGCCAACAGCAGCGTCCAGCCCCACAGGCGCAGCGATGCGCCCGGCCGCCCGATACGGAAGGCGACGGCACAGGCCGTTGCAGCAAGCGCGATGGTCACGACGAACTTGAACAGGAAACGGACGGTGTTCATCGCTGCATCGATATCGGCTCGAAACCCGATCATGGCGAAGAAGATACCGCCGCTGATCAGGATGCCTGCGACGACCGCCAGGGTCAGGACCTTGCCGATCCGCGTGCGGACCGGCGCGTCCTGCGCCAGAAGATTGATGAGGTCATCGGTTTTCACTGGTCTCACTCCGATACAAAGCCGCAAGCGCCTTTAGCGCGCGATGCAGAGCCACTCGCACCGCCCCTTCCGTCATCTTCAGCCGGTCCGCCGTTTCCCGCACGCTGGCGCCTTCGACGGAAATCGAGCGCACGATCGTCTTCCCCGGATCCTTTAACTGTTCCAGCATACGATCGACATCGAGCCGGTCCAAGGCGTCGGTATGCTCTTCCGCCTCCAGGAAATCGATCACGTCGTCAATCGGCACGCTCACATGGCGCCCACGCCTTCTCAGGCTGTCGATCAGCTTGTTGCGTACGATCGTCGACAGCCAGGGGCCGATCGGACGCGATGAATCCCATGTGCCGCGCTTCAGATGGACGGCCAGCAGCACTTCCTGAACCACATCCTCAGCCTCGCTTACCGGCGCGCCCAGCTGATCGCAGCGTCTTTTCGCCATGGCGCGCAGACGCGGCGTCACGGCGGTGAGGAAACGGTGGTAGGCCTGCGCATCGCCGTCAATGGCGGCACGCATCCAGACTGCCCATTCCTCTTCGCGCGCCGAATGATTCATCCGACATCTCCTCTACGCAGGACCGCAGGCTTTCGTTACCGGCAACGGCACTTATTTTTCAAGCTTTTTCCGTTTCCATCGTAACAGCCGAACCCCCTCGCATTTATCGGTGCCGACATAGGCTCCTGCCATGAAGCGTGTACGACTCCGGCTGGGCAAGTAGCCGGCATAATATAAATGACGTCATCTCGAAAAAAATTTCGATGCGGCTGTAACATGCGCTCCAGACGCTCCGTAGACCTCGATGCAAGCCAATGATGGCTCGCATCCATCTAGGAGACAGATCCATGAAGAACAGCATCCTCACCCTGGCCATTGCTGGCTCGATCGCCTCGGCACTTGCATCCGTCGCCGCCCCGGCTTCGGCCGCCGATACCAAGGAAAAATGCTATGGCGTCGCCCTCAAGGGCCAGAACGATTGTGCCGCCGGCAAGCATGATTGCGCCGGCAAGTCGACCATGAGCTACGACAAGATGTCCTTCAAGCTCGTCCCCACAGGCACCTGCACCTCGATGAAGACCCCGAAGGGCCACGGCTCGCTGACCCCGGCCTGATCCGAAACCGGATCGATTGTCAACCATCGCTCGTAAGGAGTTTGCCATGAATAAGATGTCCTCACTCGCGCTGGCCGCTTCGGTCGCAGCCGCAGTGACGCTCGTTGCTGGCACGACGACCGCATCGGCCGCCGATACCAAGGAAAAATGCTACGGCGTCGCCCTCAAGGGTCAGAACGATTGCGCCGCCGGCCCCGGCACGACCTGCGCCGGCACCTCGAAAGTCGACTACCAGCGGAACTCGTGGAAGCTGGTTCCCGCCGGGACCTGCGAGACGATCAAGACGCCGAGCGGTCACGGTACCCTGGCACAGGGTCCAGCCCCGGTCTGACAAGGCAGCGCAAACGCGTGGGCGGCGCAACCTTTTACGAGCGCCGCCCGCCTTCCGAACGCAAACCGCGTCAACTTTGCTGGAATTGCCCGAACCCGGAGGCCCGCAATGAAACCGTCAGAACTTCCCCGCCGTGCCGGCGTCGGCTTCAAGCCGGAACATTTTGCCGCGATCAATGGCGCCGCGCAGCCCATCGGCTTCTTCGAAATCCATGCCGAAAACTACATGGGCGCCGGCGGTCCGCCGCATGCGCGGCTCGGCAGGCTGCGTGAGGATTATGCCCTCTCCATCCATGGTGTCGGCCTCTCCATCGGCTCGATGCAGCCGCTCGATGCCGATCACCTCGCCCGTCTGAAGATCGTCTGCGATCGTTATGAGCCCGAGAGCTTTTCGGAACATCTCGCCTGGTCGAGCCATGACACCACTTTCCTCAACGACCTCCTGCCCCTGCCCTATACCGAGGCGACGCTCAGGCAGGTCTGCGCTCACATCGATGAGGTTCAGGCACGGCTCGGCCGCCAGATGCTATTGGAGAATCCGGCTACCTATCTGCTCTTCGAGGAAAGCACGATCGAGGAGACGGAGTTTCTCGCCGACGTCGTCCGCCGCACCGGTTGCGGTCTGCTGCTCGACGTCAACAATGTCTTCGTCGCCGCCACCAATCATCACATGGACGCACGCGCCTATATCGAGCGCTTCCCGGTGCAATGGGTGCGCGAGATCCATCTAAGCGGCCATTGTGAGACCATCGACGATTCAGGAGCACCGCTTTTGATCGACAGCCATGACGCGCCGGTCAAGGATCCGGTCTGGACGCTGTATGAGGAGCTGATCGGCCGGACCGGGCCGATCGCCAGCCTGATCGAATGGGACAATGACGTGCCGGAATGGACGGTTCTGAGAGCAGAGGCCGAAGCCGCCGAGGCTATTATGAAGCGCGCCGCCGTACGTCGGGCAGCCTGAGGAGAACATAATGTCTCTCGCCATACAAAGTCAGTTCGCCGCAGCCCTCATCGATCCAGGCCTCGCCGTACCCGAAGGGCTGATGGCCTGGAACGGCCCGAAGCCTGCACGACGCTTTGGCGTCTATCGCAACAATGTCGCCATCGGCCTGATCGGCGCGCTCGCGTCGCGCTTTCCGGCAGCAGAAAGGATCGTCGGTGAGGAATTCTTCGCGGCCATGGCGCATGAATTCATCCGGCTGCATCCCCCGCGATCACCCCTGTTGCTCGCCTATGGCGATGACCTCCCTGATTTCGTCGAGACTTTCCAGCCGGCACGGGAAATCCCCTATCTGCCTGATGTCATGCGATTGGAAGTCGCCCGGGGGCGGGCCTATCACGCCGCTGATGCGATACCGCTCGATGCAGCGTTGTTGGCGACCGTCGAACCGGGGGGTCTGGCGGAACTGGCTTTCGTGCCGCATCCCTCCGCCAGCATCATACGTTCCGCCAACCCGGTCATCACTATCTGGGCGATGAACACCGGCGAAATCGAGCTTGCGGATATTGCCGACTGGTCGGGCGAGGATGCTCTCGTCGTCCGCCCGCACATGATCGTCGAGGTGCATGGCCTGCCGCCGGGCGGGGCCGCGTTCCTGGAGCAGCTATTTGCCGGTGCCGCTCTTGGCCGTGCCTTCGAAGCGGCTCTTGCCGAAGCTCCGGATTTCGATCTTTCCGCCAACCTCGCCGGCGCGTTTACGGCGGGTGCTTTCATGGCCATTCGCTGAACGCTGGAGGCGGATGATTTCAGGCCGAAACGACCCGAAATCTGAATCCGCCCTGAAATCAAAGGGTAGAGCATGATGTCGTCCGAAATCCCTTCGCACTTCGGCATCATGCTTGAGGGAGAACCGACATGCAGAACCAGATGATGACGGCCGCTCCGGCCGAGCGCCAATCCATGCCCCGAAGGCTCTATGGCAGCCTGAAGCTTCTCGACCGCATCCCGCATGATCTGATCGCACTCGTCGCGCGGCTGTCGATTGCCGCCGTCTTCTGGCAGTCCGGCCAGACAAAGGTCGATGGCTGGCATGTGACCGACAATGCCGTCTATCTCTTCCAGACGGAATACAAGCTGCCGCTGGTCGATCCCTGGATCGCCGCCCATATCGCCGCCTTCAGCGAGCATTTCTTTCCCTTTTTGCTCGTCATCGGCTTCGCAAGCCGGCTCTCGGCGCTGGCGCTGCTTGGCATGACTGTGGTCATCGAGATCTTCGTCTATCCCGATGCCTGGCCGACGCATGGCACATGGGCGACCTGCTTTCTGGTGATCATGGCCGGCGGGCCTGGACGCATCGCGCTCGATCACCTGATCGCCAGGCGGTTCGCTCGCTCGGCCTGAGATTGGCCGGATGGGAGCGCCAATTGCGAGTGGCGTTCCCCGATGCCAAGCTGCTGCGTAATTCCTGCGCTGTCGCTGTCGCAAAACTGCTGCGCAATTTTGCGGGGCATGCTTCAGCGAAGAACGGGTTCGCCGTGGAAGCGGCGGCGCGAAGGCTTGGAGACGCCGAAGCCGACCTCCATCATCAGCCGCGGCTTCTGCGTCGGCACGGTGCCCATATGGAAGCCGAAGGGATCCTCGACGAAGCCGGATCCGGCCTTGCCGGTCAGCGTCAGCGCATTCGCCTCGCCATAATAATCGTGCACTTCGGTTGCCGGATGCCCGACAAGCAATGTCAGCTGATGCCGAACCCGCCGGCGCCTGTGGCTTCCCTTGATGAAGACGTGCGGCCCGGTGCCCTCGTCCACATCGACCAGATTGAAGAAGAACTTCAGCATCCGCCAGTCGTCGAGATCGAAGTGATATTTGTCGAGGGAGGCAAGGCTTCTGTCGGCTTCGGATGCCTGGGTGGGAAAGCTCCACCAGATGCGGGTGGTGATCACCTTGGCCTGCCCGCCGAGATATTGGCGGGCAACGTCGATCAGTAGCGGATCGCGCTGGACAGCCATGACTGCGGGGCAATCCAGCGAGCGTTCGAAGAAGTGACCGCTGAGGATCGATCGCCCGAAACGCGCCTCGGCTTCCCTGTGTTTGCTCGCGGCGAATTCGAGCTTCCTGTTGAAATTTCCGTAGCAGCCGGTATTTCCGGCGAATTCGGCGATCTCCTGGTGAATGTGATCCGGCAGCATCAGGCTCGGATAGATGCCATCCGTCCGCAAGGCGTCGATGACCGCGCTGCGCTCGACGCCGGCAAACATCGAGGCGCCGGAAACCGGGAGTTTGACGGCCCGCTTGGTGGCAAGCCAATGGATCCGCCGAAACGGCAAGGTCCTGGCCAACAGGAACATAGGCAACCAGGCCGGATTCTCTTTGAGATCGGTCAGGTAAGTCGGTATCCTGACAGCCATGCGCTTGAAGCGGCCGCCCTGCCGGGCGATGGACTCCAAGTCATTTGCCGGGGGATTGTGCATAGCTATCCTTTCCGCACAGTTGCAAAACCCTTGGCAACAGGCCCAACATCCTGTTGATTCGATTTAATCCTTTGAAACTTTAAGTTAATTCGCGCTGGCGAATGTCTGTTGCAACGCAGCAAATAGAAGTCGGCCGTCCTTGGTCAAGAGGATGAAAACTCGAAATCTGATTGAACCGACAGAAACTCCTGCGGAAACACGCACGGCGCCCCAAAACGTTTGCCGGATCGCCCGGCGCGGTTGTTTCTGAGGCTTGACGGCCCAGGCGTCACGGAAGAACGCGGGAACAGCGCGTTTCATTTGCTGTTACTTAGGATAATAGAGCTAAGAACCGGTCAGGCGCAGATGAAAAGAGGAGATTGCGAGTGCCGGGCGGCGGTCTACGCCGGCTGCGTTTCCAGCAGTCTTCTAACAGTCACATTCCTGTTCCCATTATTGGATAGATGAGCGAGAAAACGTCAAAGAAGGCCCCCATATGACTGAAACGAAGACCTTTGATCCGGCGGAAGGCATAGTCGATTTCGACGCTGGCGAGGGCGAGAGCCCGACCGTGGTGGAGATGGACGATTATACCAAAAGCCTCGCTCAGGCGAAGGCGAAGTCCGTCAAGCTTATCGACGCCATCACCGGCCAGGTGCTGAAGAAGAAGGACGCGGTTCACGTCGACGACCTCCGCCCCTCGCTTGCGGATTTCATTCGGCTGAAGCATCCCGAGCTGCGCGCCGACGATTATGTTAGCCGCAAGGTCATGGATGACTATCGCGCGCAATATATCGCCGAATTGCTGACGGTGGAGCGCGGCGAGCTTTCAAATCTCGAGGACGAGGTCGTTGAAAGCCTGAAGACTCATGATACTCTCGCCGAGAATATCGAAGAGGACTACGAGGACAACCGCTCCATCGGCGACCGGATGGCCGATGGCGTCGCCTCCTTCGGCGGCAGCTGGACCTTCATCATCTCCTTCTGTCTGTTTCTCGCCGTCTGGATGGCCATCAATCTCATCATGGGCGACAAGCAAGCCTTCGACGCCTATCCGTTCATCCTGCTGAACCTGGTTCTTTCGACGATTGCGGCCCTCCAGGCGCCGATCATCATGATGAGCCAGCGCCGCCAGGAAGAAAAGGATCGCCTGCGCGCTCTCAACGACTACAAGGTCAATCTGAAGGCCGAACTGGAAATCCGCCATCTGCATGAAAAGGTCGATCACCTTCTCAATCGCCAATGGGAGCGTCTGACCGAAATCCAACAGATCCAGATCGAGATGATGCTGGAACAGGCGAAAGCCGCCACGCGGGCGATCAAGGCCAACAAAGCGGCGAAGGCGAAGACCAGTGCATTGAAGAGCCTCTTCACCAAGGTCAAGGATCCCGATTCGGACGATTCCGTCAACTGACCTTGGACCCAAGCGGCTGCACTTAACCAATCGGGCACAGAAGGCAGAGCTATCGGGTCAATACGAGTTGAAGCGGACCCTGAACAAGGGGTTGGGATTGGGGATGTAGTTCGCTAGCATGCGGATGTCCCGGGCTAAGGTACCAGGCCATTTGGCTTCTGCAATCCCGACCCTTTTGCAGGCGAGTAGGGTCTGCTGCCGCAGGCGGAATCTCCAACCGTTGCATTCACTGAAATTGTCGCTTTTTCTGATCGCCTATCTGGAACAAGGAGATCGCTATGGTGAAGCTTGCATATGGTTTAGGGGGACTGCTTGCTCTGGTCGGTCTCGTCTGGATGGGGCAGGGCAGTGGGTATTTTCCATATCCGGCCGAGAGCTTCATGATCGACCAGTCGCCCTGGATTTATCGGGGAGCTCTGGTCGCCATTGTCGGCGTTGTGGTGATCGCGCTGGCGCGACGCAAGCGGCCGCTCCCGTGATTGCCCCTGTTCACCAGTGTCGCAGGAATCTCTTCGCCCCGCACTGCAGGACCACGGCGAAAACGATCAGCGTATAGATCGGTACCTTCGCGGAACGCCTGAAGGTGGCTTCGGTCGATTGGCGACGCTTACGACACGGAACATCGATTTAAACTGACTGTGGATTGGCGTAGGTCCCATGGCATCGATCCGAAAGCAGGGGGCCTTCGTACTACTCTCGCCGCCTAATTTCTATTCGATGGACGCACTGTAGGCGGCACACATGGCCGCATAAATTAAACCAAACAGCCTCCGGCAAACCCGGCGTAGAACCTTGTCTCTGCCTGGATCGCGATCGTTACAACGTTGGTGGCTGTGTTGCCCCATTGAGGCAGGAGAGCGCAATCAATAATAGATTGAACGGGGCCAGCCGATTTGAAGGGTTTAGATCAAATAAGGCTCAGCTCTCTTTTGACAGCAGCGTGCAGCCATCATGCCAGAAATTTGTATCGTAAATCGTAGTGCGATAACGGCCGTACCGGGAGCCATTCCGCAGGAACGAGGGGCGAGCTTACTTTAACTTCAAACCCATGAAACCAGGCAATTTTGGCGTAAATGACCGCGTAGCTTGAAATCAGGCTCTCTGTATATCCAGTTTCGTCGTTCGCCCGGCTCCGCACCGCCCTAGGCTCGGCGACGGCGGCAATCGCCGCCTCCATACTTGGAACGTCACGATCCGCCAGCGCCAGAAAAAACTGATGATCGATGATGTATTTCTTCAGCTGCGACGTTTTCGGGGGATCGGCCAAGACCCGTGCGCAGCGATCTCTCAAGCGATCCCATTCGCCGCGAATGGCAACGACGCCCTGATAGGCAAAGAAATCGGCGGTTTTCGTATTTTCGATCCGATCCGGATAATAGAGGTCCGGGTTATTCGCATACCACTCGATGAGGTCTCGGTTGTCCGACAGCAACGGATGCAAAAGCTCCAGAAGCTTGCCAATTGCACCGTTCCGGTCGATTTCGATCTCGTAGATTTTTCTTTTCAGGCTGGCAGACAGAAAAAACCAATCCTTCATCGCATTTAAATCGTGCAAGCCAAACCATGCGTATATGGCATTCGCAAAAGCATTGCTGCGAAGATTGCGCAAACATCCTTCGAAACTGCCAGTTCCCGCTTCAATAAATGACAAGGCTCGCTGAACAGAGACAGAAAGTGCCTCCATATGCTCTTTCACATGTATCAGGCGCTTCTCGGCAGCCTCACTGAGATTTACGTCAGTCATGGATCACCTATTTTATGCAGCGTGTCGCTCACCACTCCGAATAAGCGCCCTTCCAGCTTTCCGACCACCCGAGAGGCAGCCTCACGGGTGCGGAATCCGAGAGCATGGCGCGCACGATTCCGCTTTCATCGCGCGCAGCGTTCCGAGCTGATCGCGCGCAGCATTCCGAGATGATTGCGCGCAGCCTTACAAAGTAAAGGCGCGCGATAAAAGTC
>Ga0209026_1000557_pt1 | contig 25576 bp, 15 predicted proteins | sample AraplaCL_Col_mCL_FD_184262 | JGI IMG/M metagenome (GOLD analysis project Ga0209026, IMG submission 184262) | Arabidopsis root microbial communities from the University of North Carolina, USA - plate scrape CL_Col_mCL (SPAdes) (version 2) | ecosystem: Host-associated > Plants > Roots >... | reverse complement strand
GCACCAGCGTCATCCATCGTCCAGTCGTAGCGGACCGACAGCGAGCCCTTGAACTTCGACGAGAGCGGCAGGCGCGATCCGGCGGGGGCGATGGGCGTCGGGCAGACGACGATCGGACTGCCCGAGGCGTCGATCCGGCCGCAGTAGTTGTCCAGCAACTCGGCGTCGATGTACGAGGCCGCGCCGCTGATCGACAGGCCGCCGCCGAGGGCCGCGGCGAAATCGCTCTCGACGCCCCGGACCCGCGCCTGGCCCACGTTTCGCACCTCGGCGATGTTGGCGGTCGTCTGGACGGTCAGCTGGAAGTCGTCCCAGCGGTCCGAGAACACCGCGCCGTTAAATCGCAGACGCCCGTCGATCCACGTCGTCTTCCAGCCCGCCTCGATGTTCTTCAGATAGTCGGGCTCATAGGCCCGCGAGAGCGGCGAGCGGTTGATCCCACCCGGTCGGAAGCCTTCTGAATAGGTGACGTAGACCATCCGGTCCTTGTCGATCTTCCACGTCGCGTTCAGGCGCGGCGAGAAGCCGTCGCCCTTGGCCTTGCGGTTGATGTTGGTGCATGGCCCGTCGCCGTAGACCGTGGGGCCGAAGCAGGCGGCCTCGCTGCCCCTCAGGCCGAAGAAGCCCACCAGGTGGCTCGTGGCCTTGAAGACCCGGCCGCCGGCCGTGAGCGTCAGCGACGGCAGGACATCGAACGAGACCTCCCCGAACGCGGCATAGTCCCGATCCGTGCGCTGCTGGTCGGTCAGCCACTGGGTGTTCGGCCAGCCGCTGACCGAGATCGCCGTGGCCAGCCCGTTGATGATGTACTGGCTCTGCAGCTGGTGGCGCTGGGACTGGTAGAACAGGCCGCCGGTCAGGCGCAGCCGCCTGTCCTGGGGCGTCGCCACCCGCAGCTCGTGGCTGTCACGCGTGTACAGGCTGTTCGACCGGGTGTGCTGCGAGGGGTCGATCGGCCGCCCCGCGTTGTCCACGATGATCTGCCCCATGCCGAACAGGGTGTCGTAGAAGAACGAATAGTCCGAATAGTCGAACTGGCTCTCGAATTTCCGGTTCAGGTAGGCGCCGGCGTAGGTGACGTCGAGATCGCCGATCTTCCCCTGGATGGTCATCGCGGCCTGCCAGTAGGTATCGTCGCGCTTGTCCGGGAAGAAGCGCTCCACCTCCAGGTCGGCGGCGCCCAGGATCTGGTAGGTGTTGCCGTCCGCCTTGGTCTTCTGGATCATCACGCCAGGCGTGATCGTCCAGTTGTCATCCAGGTCAACGCGCAGCGCAGCGCGGGCGCCGGACACCTCGACGTCGTTGAAGTTCTTCTCAGCCAGCGCCGCGTTGTCGATGGTTACGCGTGAGACCGGATACGACCGGGTGGCGTGCACATTGTCGATGTAGCCGGGGTCGAGCCGGTTCCAGCCCACCGCGCGCAAGGTCACCCGCTCGGAGATCGGGATGTTGATCATCCCCGCCACCGAATAGCCGACGCCGCCCTTGAACGTCGCGTTGGTCTCGACGTCCAGGCGCCCGCCGCTGACGCCGCGCTCCGGCTTGTTGGTGATGATCCGCAGGGTGCCGGACTGGGAGCTGGCGCCATAGAGCGTGCCCTGCGGCCCCGCCAGCGCCTCGACCCGGGCGATGTCGAACATCTGGATATCCAGGGTGCCTTGAATCGTCGTGACGGGCTGTTCGTCGAGGTAGACGCCGACGCTGGGCAGCGAGCCCGAGGCCCCGCCGTCAGGGCCGCTCGAGATGCCGCGCATGAAGATGTTGCCGACGCCCGGCACGATGCTGCGGATCGAGACGCTGGGCAGGTGCCGCGCCACGTCGACGAAGTCCTTGGCGTTCAGTCGCTCGATCTTCTCGGCGCCCAGCGCCTGGATGCTGAGCGGCACGTCCTGGAGGTTCTCGCTGCGCTTCTGCGCCGTGACGATGATCTCGGACAGCTCGGTCTGGTCCGCTTGCGGCGCCCGCCGCTCAGCTGCAGCGGTCTGGGCCATGGCCGGGCCGCCTAGCGCCAGCAGCGACACCGCCCCTCCGCACATCAACTCGACCGCTCTCGCGCGCCGCATCCGCATGTTCATCCCTCCCCTGGACGTTGTTGGATTTGATTTTGTCTATTTTAGAATATTCGTCAATCAACCTTCACGCGAACGCCATCGCCGGCGCGGCCGATGCGGATCGATGAGCTAGTGGGAGGCGGGGCGGCGGCGGGCGATGGGCCAGGCGACGAGCGCACCCGCCACGCTGCCGACCGCCAGGATCAGCATGGACGCGCCCTGGCTCGCCATGACCGCCAGCACCAGGCCGACAGCCGCGCCTCCCAGGAGGCGCGCCAGCCTTCGCCGCGCGGTCGCGAGCCGCAGCAACGCCGCACCCGCCAGGGCGTAGACGCAGAGCATCAGGACCACGGCGGCGTTGATCACCACGGTGAACTGGCGTGCGATCGACGGCGCGGCGATCAGCAAAGCGATCGTGGTCAGCAGCAGGCCGTTGAACAAGAAGTTCGCCGCCGATGGCCCCTTGGCGATGGCCGGCTGCGCTATGCTTGGCCTTACGGCCTGCTGTCCAGCTGCGGAAGTCAGCAGCACCCACCCGCCCAGCGTGCCGGCGGCCTTGAGGGTGGCGCAGAGGGCGACCAGCACCGCGAAGGAGCCACCCGCCATCCGGCCGGCGGCGTCGGCGAACGGCGCCGGCGAGGCCGCCAGAGCGCTCGCCGGCAGGATCCCCATGAGTGCGGCGCAGGCCGACAGATAGACGACCGCCGCAAGCAGGACGCCGCCCATCGTCGCCAGAGGCGCTGTGCGCGCAGGGTCCCGCAGCATCCCGGTCGAGAGGCAGGCGCTCTCCAACCCCAGGAACGCCCAGAGGATCAGGACCACCGCCTCGGGCAGCACCGCCGCAGGCGCCCTGCCGCTCACGTTCCACGAGCCGACGAACACGGCGGGATCGAAGAAGAACCACCCTGCCACGCCGGTCGCCAGCACCGGCGCGAGACCCAGCAGCAGCGTCCACCCCTCGAGCTGCGCCACCAGGCGAGGCCCGGCGAGGTTCAGCAGCACGAACAGCCAGATCACCCCGATGGTGCAGGCGGTCGCATAGCGCATGTCGCCGAGCGCTGGCGTCAGCGCGCTCAGATAGCCGGTCACGGCCAGCGCCAGCGCCACATTCCCCAGCACGCCCTGCAGCCAGTAGAGCACCGCCGCGACGAACCCAGCGCGTGGCCCGAAGGCGGCCGAGATGCTGCCGATGAAGCCCAACCCGCCGTCGCGCCCCAACGTGGCGAGCCAGGCGAAGACGCCGGCGAACACCAGCGCCGCGGCGATGGCTGCAACCCAGGCCAGCACGCTGATTGATCCGATCGACGCCAGGCTGGCGGGCAGCAGATAGACGCCCGACCCGATCATGCTGCCGGCCACCAGCATGGTGGCCAGCAAGGGGCCCAGGCTTCCGCGCGGCGCGTTCATCGGCGCGCCTAGCGCTTCGCCGCCATCGCCTTCAGCCCGGCCTCGATATTGGCCAGAGCCTGGTCGGTGATCGCGCCGTCCGACACGCCCTGCAGGTCCTTCAGGCGCATGCCCTTGAATTGGTCGTAGGCCGGGTGCGTCGCCAGCGTGGGCAACTCACGGTTCACGAGCTGCCGGCCTTCCCAGCTCATCATGATCGCCTCGATCGGCGAGTCGATGCTGAGAGCGCCGTTGGCGGGCGGCAGGGGCGGAGGCTCGACCAGCGGCTTGAATTGCAGCGCCGCGTCGTCCGGCAGCGTCGGGAACGCCGCATGCGGCTCGGCCTGGTACCAGAAGGCGACCGAGGAATAGCCGTCTTCCAGCACCTTGTACCGCTCGGGCGACTTCCACCCCAGGGACTGGAGGGTGACCCGCAGGTCGGACTTGAACCGGATCGGGTCCAGGATGTGCCAGCGGTACTCGCCGATCCGCCGCTCCCGATCCTTCATGTAATACTGGGTTCCCATGTCGGTCTTGTTGAACGTGTGGAAGCCGGCATAGGTCGTCGAGAAGTTGGTCTCCTCCAGCTTGCCCGTTCCGCGATGGCGGAAGCCGTACGAGCCGAGGAAATAGTCCTCCTCCCCCGTGAAGTTGATGGTCGGGAAGTCCCGGTCGCCGTCGATGTAGAACTTGAACTCGCCCTCGCCCCACCACCCGGGACTGAAGGCGGCATGGGTCAGATATGTGCCGACGTAGTGGCCCCGTCCCTTCACACCATCGAGCACCGTGTAGAGCGCCTTCGGCTTCACCCGGTCCGTCATCCGGAACTGGGCGTGGAAGTAGGCCGCGTCGGCCGGCACCTTCGTGAGCGCGTAGTCGACCTGGTAGTAGACCTCGTTGGTGTGGGCCGAACGGTTCTCCAGCTCGATGCGGAATTTCCGCCGGAACGGCATCGGCCAGAAGCTGTTGAGGCCGCTCTCGGGATTCACCGCCACGACCGCCGAGTCGATCAGCGCCGTGGCGTCCTTGCCGAACGCAGCGGCGAAGAAGTCGCCCACGGGCGCCTCGACCGAGGGGGTCGCTTCGCCATCCCAATAGATCCGCAGGATCATCGAGCGGAACGAACCCTTGCCGCCGATCGTCAGCCAGATGTGGTTGATCACCCCCGGGCCCTGCGCTTCGCCCAGCACCGTGCGACCGCCCGGCGGAATGACGATGAAGGGGTTCACCTTCCAGCCCAGGCCCAGCTCGCTGGCCTCGCGGCCAGCGCTGCCCTTTTCGATCGGCGTACGCGACCCGCCGCCCTTCTCGCCCGTCAGGTTTTCCGGGCTGATCGACCGGCTCTCGGCGTCGCTGAGGCGATAGAGGTCGTCGATGGCCTGACCGGCCGCGGCCGGCCCCGCACCCACGACGATCGCCAGGATGAGGGCGGCGGCGGACGCCCAGCGCGCCGCCGGTCGATGAGCGCTCGATCGAACCATGGTCTTCCCCCGATAGTTGGCCAGCTCTCCGCCGGCCGTCGCGTTGCAGTGGACTGGATGTCGGATCGCCGAGCCGGCGTCCGGGTCAGGGCCCCGCCGCCCGCGTCGCCAGGAAGTCCAGCGCCAGCAGCGCCTGGGCGCGCACGCCCACTTCCAGCGCGCGCTCGTCCATCACGTTGAACATGGGCGAGTGGTTCACCCCGGCCGGAAAGCCGATGCCCAGGTCGTAGAACAGGCCCGGGACCGCCTGCTGGTAAAAGGCGAAGTCCTCGGCCCCGGTGATGTACTCGATGTCATCCTTGATATCGCCGCGCGCCGCGCGCGCCAGGGTCGGCTTCATCCGGGCCGTCAGCGACGGATCGTTGCTGGTCACCGGGTTCGGCGGACCCCAGGCGATCCTGCCGCTGCCGCCATAGCGTTCCGAGATGCTGGCCACCGCCTTCTCGGCGCGCGCCATGATCTCCTTGCGCAGGGTCGGATCGAACGACCGCAGCGTGCCGGTCATGGTCAGGTCGTCCGGAATGATGTTGTAGCGCAGGCCCCCATGGATGGTGGTGACGCTCAGGATGGTCGGCGTGACCGTCACCTTGATCTGCCGCGCGGCGATCTGGTTGAACGCCTGCACGATGTCGGCGGCCATCGAGGCGATGTCGATGCCGGCCCATGGGTTGGCGCCATGGGTCTGCCGGCCCTTCAGCGTGATCTGATAGCTGTCGTCGGCGGCCATCATCGGCCCCGGCCGCCACGCCAGGCGCCCCGGCTCCCCCGGCGCCACATGCAGCCCGAAGATCGCGTCCGGCTTCGGATTGGCCAGCGCACCATCCTGGATCATCAGCGCCGCCCCGCCCGGCTCGCCGGGCGGCGGCCCCTCCTCCGCCGGCTGGAACAGGACCACCACCGTGCCGGGGATCTGGTCGCGCATCCCCGCCAGCACCTCGGCCGCGCCCATCAGGATCGCTACATGGGCGTCGTGGCCGCAGGCGTGCATCACCGGCACGGTCTGGCCGTTGTAGTCCGCCGTCGCCTTGGACGCGAAGGGAACGCCGGTCTGCTCGGCGACCGGCAGGGCGTCCATGTCGGCCCGCAGCGCCACCACCCCGCCGGGCTTGCCACCCTTCAGCACCCCGACCACGCCTGTCTTGGCGACGCCCGTCCGGACCTCGAAGCCCAGCTTGCGAAGATGATCGGCGACCAGCTTGGCGGTGCGCACCTCTCGGTTCCCCAGTTCCGGGTGCTGGTGAATGTCCCGCCGCCACGCCACGACCTTGGGCTGGACCGTGGCGGCAGCAGCGAAGACGGCCGGCTCCAGCCACCCGATGGCGACCCGGCCCCCCGCGGCCGACGGACTGCCGCCGACGAGCGCCAGCACAACGGTCACGCCTGCCAACGTCCGACCCATACCCATGTCTGCGCCCTCCCGCCGATCGCCGCCACCGGCCAAAGAACGATATCGTCTAAATTAGACCATTCGTCCACTTTTGATCTGTAAGCCGCCGGAAGCCTATCGGGCGCGCCACCTCAATCGACGGCGTTGGTAGGTCCGACAACGATATTGGACTGGCGCGGCTTGATCGTGGCCGGGCAGTCGTGACTGGGTGCGCGCAAGGCCAACAGGCCGCCCGACGCCATTCCCTCCTACGGCCGGTACGGCTTAGGCGTGACCAACACGCAGGACATCCCCCTCCCGCAGCTACACTCCGCCCGCCAACGTCTACCCCCCGCGCCACGCTGGCATGCTGACGAGCAAACGCGCGACTAGTGAGGCTTGCGACCAACCGACAATTGACACCGCCGTTCGATGATCCAGAGTCCGCGACAGGCAGGGTAGTCGGGGGACGTAATGCCAAAAGCGATCACGATCGACTTGAACGATTTCCGCATCGACGTGCGGGACGGAGCGGCCACGACGCGGGTCATCACCGACTTTTCGGTCGGCAGCCCGACACACCCGACGGACCGCGTCGCCACCGGCCTCGACGCCGTGCGCAAGCTCATGCACATCAGCACCAAGTACCCGGAGCCCGACGGCGGGGCGAAGATGCCCTACACGCTGTTCTTCAACGACGGGTCGGGATGCGCCTTCCACGCCGGCACCACATCGGTGGCGTCACACGGCTGCATCCACCTCGACAACGAGGATGCCCAGTGGCTCTACGGCTGGGCGGGCGCCGCGCCCGTGGCCCTCGCCTTTCCGGCGGGTCCCTACCCGGCCAATCCGATATCGGCGAAGGTCTATCGGCAGGGGGCGCAGAACATGAGCCGCGTCCGCATCGGACAGATCAAAGCCGCGCTCGCCGCACACGCCTTCCTATCGGCTTCGCCGGTCGGCGTCTTCGATGGCGCGCTGGACGCCGCGGTGCGCGCCTTCCAGACCGCCCAGGGCCTGGAGGTCGACGGCAAGGTCGGCCACATCACCGCCGGCGCGCTGGGCGTCACGCTCTAGCCGCCACTCAGTTGTGGCAGCCTTGCAGGTCGGAAAGGCTATCCGGCGGCTCCGGCCCGACACCCGCATCGTCCCAGGGATAGATCCACATGGTGACCAGCAGGGCCTTGTCCCAGCCATCCTGTTCGATCTTCACCCCGCTGGTCACGCGCCCCGGCGCGCTGACCTTGTAGACGCGCACGAGCGGACCATCGCGGCGAACACACTCGAGTTTGAACTCGAGGCCCGGGAAGGCCAGGTCCTGTGTCGCAACGGCGCAGACCGACGCGTCGCCCTTGTTCGGGCAATGGACGTATAGCTTGATCAGGTCGGGGCCGCCGGCCCGCGGGCGCCAGCCCTCGAGGCGAACGTCCCACGCGTGCTCTAGCCGGCCCTTCTGCTCGGGATCCTCGGGCGAGATCGGATGGGTCATGACCATCGGCGCGCCGCGCAGCCACAAGCGCGCCGACGCCTCACGCCACCAGATCTTCTCGTCGTCGATATGCTGAGCCCCCCAGGGGGTGGTGAGATCCACGGGCAGCGTCCAGTCTTCATGAAACTGGACGTCGCCCTTGGCGTCGCGGGTCGGCATGACCCGTCGCAGGAACTCCGACAGATTCACCGGCCTGAGGATAGCTGCCTCGGGCGGAGTGACAGGCGCGCTCTTCGCGCCGCCGGCCCACAACCCCGCCATGACCACGGCGCTCGCCAGCAATGCGCCGCATCGAAGCCGCGATTTGCCCACCCGGGGCAAGGAGGCGGGCGCGGAGGACCGATGGGTCCGGATCTGGCCGGGCATGCGAAGCTCCCTTGTGCGCGCCGCGGACGGGCGCGCCGTCAGTAGGTCGGTGCGGTCTCCAGGCGGGGCCAAATCAATACGCGGGCGCCGGCCGGGATCTGCTGGCCGCGATAGGTCGGTAAGGGCAGACGCTCTCGCCCCTCCCCTCCTTCGGTGAGGGTCGAACGGATCGAGCGCTCGAGCTGGTCCTCGCTCAGCGCATAATACTTCTCGACCTGCCCCCAGGTCGGAACGCGACCCCCGTTCATGGCGGCCAGTTCAGCCGCCTCCATCGGGATCGCGCCACGATCGTCGAACGGCGGCGGGACAGCGGGACGCGTGAGGTCCCAGGCAGAGATCGCCACCAGGACGACCGCCGCAACCATCGTGGCCAGGGGAACCTGGCCCGGGAGGGCGCGCCAGACCCTGCGAAGGCGCTGAGCCGCGCGGCTCACGAGCGCCCTCCCGCGGCATAGGCCGTCTGCAGTCGGGCCTTCAGCGTCGCCAGAACCGGCGCCGCGAGGCGATGCGGGCTGCCGCGCGGATTCTGCACGTTCACCGCGATGGCATAGGCGGCGAGCGGGGCGCCGGAAACGCAATCCGGGTCCGTGCCGGCGGGGTAGACGGCGGCGACGAAGGCCAGGGTGTGAGCGTTCTCGCGTTCGGTGGGCGTCGGCAGGGCGACGCGGCGCGGCCCGCCGGCCCTATCCAGCAGATACGCCGCCTGCCGCTCGGCCAGATCGCCGTCGTTGTATCGGACCATGCGCGCCACCGCGGTCTCCACCGACGCGCCCTGCATGAGTTTCAAGACCGCCCGATCCTGGGACAGCAGGCGGATGGCGTCCGCGGCCTTGGCGCCGGCGTGAGCCACGACCGGTGCGCCTCGGCCGCTGCCGTCCCGCACCGCCAGCACCGGAACGCCGGAGCCATCGGGCTGGGTAAAGACGTAGCCCTGGAACAGGAGCTGATCCTCGGCGGCAATCTGCCGGCGTTCGGTCAATGACAGACCTTCGATCCGCGGGGTGCCCGTCTTGCCGTACAGCACAACAGGCAAGGACGCGGCGCGCCAACGCGCGGCCAAGCTCACCGGCGTTACGCCGCTGGCCTTGGACGCCGTGCCGCGGGTCATTACCGCGTTGAGCGCCCGGCACATCTGCGCATGCAACATTTCCGGATATTGCGCGGGCGCCAGGGCGCCGGGCTTGACGCCGTCGTCCACAAATCGGGCCCGCACTTCGCGACCGGTGACAAGCCGCGCGTAGCTCTCCGCCAGCTTGACCGTCGTCCAGGGGTAGTTCTGCCCGCCGAGGATGATCGGGATGTAGTCCTGGGTAACCCGCCGCGACTGGTCGTAGTTGAACGCCAAACGGACCGGCGAAGATGCGGAAAGGCCGTCCGTGTACGCCGTGTGCGCGCCGCCGGCGTCCAGCCCCAGACCGCGCCATACCGAATAGTCGGTCTGCCCCGGCGCCGTCGGAACGTTGCGGCCCGCGCCATACAGCTCGTTGAAGCGATGACGCCAGTCGGGGAAGTTCAGCAGATCGCCATAGCGCCCCTGGATCAGCGCGCCTTCCTGCAGCGGCGGCAATCCGTGGGGGACGCCGTCGGGGCCGAGGCGCCAGGCGTTCCCAGGCGGCGCCACGTCCAGGTTCGGCGCAAGGGCCATGACGGCGAGCGCGGCGGCATACTCGTTGGACGACACCGCCAGGAAGGTGTCGAAGTTGATCCATTGCGCGTGCGGGTCCTGCGTACTGATCCACCCCCCGCAGCCCGCCGCATCCCCGAGCGGCACGCCGAGCAGCGACTTCACGAAGAGCGCGGCCTGGTCGATGCAGGTGTCCGAGATCGCCGTATGGCGGATCTCCAGCGTCCGCAGTTGCGGCCGGCTGGAAAGGATGGCGGCAGAGACCGGCGGCTTGGCGGCCGAGCCGATGGGCAAGGGCGTCAGGCTGTAATCGGTGGCGCGGCCCAGGGTGCGCCCGGACGACAGGGGCTGATCCCGCTGCGGGTCGTAGCTCGCGGAGGCGACAATGTCTCCGGTCAGGGCGTCCAGCACCGTGATCCCGGCCGGATAGGCGCCGCGCTCCGGGCTCGCGGCTAGCGCGGCTTTCACGGCCTGATCCACCTTCACGTCCAGGGCCAGGCGATAGGGCTGCGTGCGAAGCTGTAGACAGGTCGCCGTATCGTCGCCGCAGGCCGCGGCCCGCGCGTCCAGCATGCCGATGACCGGTTCGAGCAGCTCCGCATAGCGTGCGTCGGTCCAACGCCCTCCGAGGACCTCGGGCGCGCTGAAGGCCCGGCGTTGCCCGCCTACCGTCAGGCTGACCGTCCGCAAGCCGTCGCTGACGAGCGCCCGACTAGACGGGAAGAGCCGCGCCCCCTCGTCGCGGGCCAGCTGCCGCGGCCAGCTGTCGACGGTGACCACGCCGGACTTGGCTTGGATCATGGTGGCGCTGCCCACCTGGATCACCAGCGCGAGCGGAACGCCGTCGCGTCCCTCTATGCTAGCGATGGTCGCGCCGGGAAGGTCCGCGTCGACCTCCACACCGCTTTGCGGGGCGTAGATGGACAGGCCCTTGAGGTCGGCCTCGGGATGGCTCGCCATGTCGCCCGGGACGAGGAACAACCGCGGCGCGCCGTCCATGGAGAGAACCGCCGCGGCCGGCGCCCCCTGCGACTCGAGACGACCCCGCCATCCGCCGCGCTCGAAGGGCGACGGCACGGTCTGGGCGCCCGCGGCAAAGCCCAGCAGCCGGCCTTCGATCCGCCAGAGGCGCGGGTCGTTGTCGGCGATGTCCCGCGGCAAGTTTGACACGCGATAGAAGTCCTGCACCGCGCGCGGCGCGCGGGTGAAGAAGTCCGGCGCCGGCCGCACGACCCGGCCATCGGTCCCGACCACCAGCCACGACTCCGCAGCGTAGACGTCCCGGACGGCGCGGGTATAGCCGAGGGGCTCGAAGGACGCGCCGGACTGATTGTGTTCGCCGGGCAGCAGCACCGCGACGGCCGCCAGCAGCGGCAGCAGGAAGACCGCGCCAGGAAGCCACCGACGGACCTTGCGACGCCAATCTCCCGACATCAGGCTCTCCACCCGAGAGACCAGGCCGAAATCCCCAGGAGCACGAGACCTTCGAGCAGGTCGCTCGGCGAGTAGGCCGACAACATCAACACGTTGCGGCCGGTAAAGGGCGTCAGGTTGATATTGGCCAGGATCATGTAGGCGCTCGCGCCGAAGATGGTCCAAAGCGCAGCCAGGCCGGCGGCATCGCGCAGATCGAGCCATCGGACGCCACGTGCGCCGAGGTCGGCGTGCATCCGGAGGGTCACGCCCGCCGCCGCCGCGCCCAGCGCCAGGAGGAAGGCGGCGCCGCCGGCCCGGCCGAAGGGCGCCAAGAGGTGGACCGCCGCGAGGTTGTCTGAGAGATGGTAGCGGCGCAACTCGCCGGGCTCGGGCAGCTGCAGATATCCCCGGCCGCCCAATCCTTGCGAAGCGAACTCGGTCCAGCTGTGCTTGGCGAGGCGCTGGCCCTCCGCGCTGGAGGTGCCGACGCCCGCCGCCGCGGCGGGATCCCGGAACATCAGAAAGCGCTGCGTCCAGCGGCTCTCGTCGACCGCCTCCGCCAGCTGCGCGTGCCGCGCCTCACGCGCCTTGGAGCTCATGTCCTGCTCCTGCGGCCAGTCGCTGGCCTTCGGCATGGGCGCGATGACCTGGACCGCGACGAGCAGTCCCACGATCGCCAGCGCGGGCAGGGCGTACGCGCGTCGCGCCGACGCGGAGGGGTCGCCATCGACGGGACGCCAGATCGCCACCACGATGCCGAGCGCGAGCAGCGGCGCCAGATAGACCAGGCTGTAGCCCGCGTCCCGCAAGAACGACGCCGCCAGCGGAGCGCCGAGGAGGACGCCGCCGGCGAGCACCCATCGAATCTGCGCCTGCCCCGCGAACCGCGCGATGACGTAGGCCCAGAACAGGACCATCAGAGGCGTGTAGACGGTGGACACATTGCCGCCGACGAAGAAGCGCTCGGGGATGAGCCGGAGCGCCACCATGACGCCCAGCGTCCCAGCGATCAGCCAGATGTCCCGCCGGCCGAAGCGATCGGGCGCCGCATCGCTGGATGCGAGATGCGCCGGCGCGGCGGCCTGTCGCCACCAGGACCAGGCGGTCGCGGCGAGAGCCACGACGACCAGCGGCGCGTAAGCCATCAGGCGCACCCCGCCATTTATGAACCACAGGTGCGCTGCGATCGCGGCGATCACCAGGACCTGCCCCACCCACACCGAGGGCCGGCTGCGCAGATGGGCCGGCGCCAGGCGTCCCAGGATGTAGGGCACGAGCGCGAGCGCGAATATGGCCGCTGGCGCCGTGGCGGCCGTCACCGGACGCGGGTCGATGACGGCCCCTTCGACGGCGACGATGACGCGCATCGTGAGCAGGAAGTCGGCCAGGGTGAGGATGATGAAGGCGTATGGCGAGCTGCGTCGCCAGGTCCAGGTGGCGGCGGCGGCGGCGGCCAGCGCCGCCAGCGCGAGCGGCACGAGGCCGCGGACAGGACGCCAACGCGCGTCGATCCGTTCGACCCCGACCCGGGCGCGGATCTCCTGACCCAGCCGCACCTCGCCACCGAAAAGATGGGGGGCGCTGACTTCACCGTCGCCGGCCAGGAAGAAGTAGCGATGCTGGCGGTCGATCTCGATCCGCTGGGGCAGCTGTCCCAGGACCTTGTCGCCGAGGCTCACAGGCGTCAGGTGGGCGGCGTCTCCGCCCCCCTCGTCCTTGCTCGCCGGCGCGAGGAAGAGCCTGATGCGCCCCTCCCGGCCAGGCGGCAGGGCGCTGCGTATGTCCGCCGCCTTGAGGACCTGCGCCTCCGGCGTGTTGAAGTCGATCCTGAGGACCCTGGACACCACCTCCCGGGCTCGCGCCGGCGCGGGAGGCGCCAAGCTGACCGTGACGCCCCGCCGGTCCGCCAGTCGGATCGGCGGGATCTTGCCGTCGTCGCCGAGCTCGGCGTCGTAGGACCAGTTGTCACCCACATGCAGCGTCAGGAGCGCCAGGTCGATGGGCGCGCCCTCCCGCAGAACCGGTGGAGTCGGCATCTTCCGGGCGGTCTCCGGAGCGCAGTCCCCCGGCGCCACAAATGCCCCAGCGTCGAGCAGCGTGGCCTTCAGCTGCAGGCTCTTGGGCTCCCGCCACAGGAAGGTCCGGCTCGCCGCAAGGGGACCCGCGCTGACATCCCCGACCTTGGCGGCGCCATAGACGCTGAGGGGGAAGATCTCTCCCCAGCCCAGCCATGGCAGCCGCAGGAGACCGGGCGTCGCGGCGGCCTCCGCCCCATGGACGAGAAGGTGACCGCGGCCGATCTCCACCCGCCGCCACTGCGACCCGGAGCCCTTCCCGGATCTTGCGGGAAGACAGATGCTGTCGCCGACCCCGACGTCGACGGTGTTCATTCGCCGCCACGGTTCCTTGAAGGGGCCCGACCGGGTCGGTCGCCAGTCGACGACACCGGCCGCGCCGGCGCTCGGCGGCAGGCGATAGACCACGTCACCGCCCGCCCCGGTCGGCGCCAGGACGAGGCCGGATTGGTGGAAGGCGTCGCCGATGGCGTCGCGACGGGCAACTACCACCGTGTCCACCGTAGCGTCGCCCCCCGCCGTCACCGGCTTCGAGAAGGGTGTTTCGATCCCGCGCAGGGAGACCCGCACGTCGCCCAGTTCCGCACGGCCGCTGATGAGAACCAGGACCAGGCCGGCCGGCGCGGCGGCGACACCGATCAGCAGGATCAACAGACTGGCTCGCCCTTCCTGCCAGATTCCGCGCCAGCCGGCGGCCACCAGGAACAGGATTGCGAGCGCGCCCGCAAAGCCGGCCAGGATCATGGGGCGGACGCTCTCGGCTCGTGTCGCCGACGCCGCGGATCAAGCGCCTCCACCAAATGGCTCGAGCCGAAGACGGCGACGTATCGCTGCCGGCGGAACCGGTAGACTCTCAGGCCAACGGTCAGCAGTGTCAGGCCGATCAGCACCAGCACACCGGCCAGAGCCAGCCGCGCGTACTTCAGCGCCGCCGCCCCCAGGCCCATGTTGGCCATGGCGGCCTTGTATTCGCCCTCGAACCTGTTCTCGAAATCGCGGTCCGCGCCGGGGCATTCGACATCAAGCCCCTCCTGGATCGCCTCGCGATGACAGTTGTGGGCCTTCCAGGCCTGGAGCTTCTGGCCGAGCTGCGGATCGTTCGTCAGCGGAGGTTCGACCGGCCGGCCGGCCACGAGGTCGGCGATGGCCGCCAGTTGGAGCAGGTCGGACTCCACGCCGCTCGGCAGGGCGACCGCCATCGCCACTCCAGGCCGTTCCTGCCGCACGGCCACGGCCTTGGCCAGGGCCGCCAGACTCGGGTTCTCGCTCAGGGCGCCCTGGCGCACCAGCAGGTCCTTCAGCCCGGGCACGCCCTCGGCGTCATAGCCTGGCGGACTGCGGCTCTTGAGGATCGCCACGAAGTAGTCGCGCCAGATGTCGGCGACCGACGCCTCCACCAGGTGGAGCCGCGGGTTCAGGCCGGGGATGGCGGCGAGGTCACCGCTGAACTGGGGATTGTCGGCGTAGTCCCCCATGACGGTCCCGCTGAGCCGGAGGGCCATCTGCAGGGGCGCCAGCGCCTCATCCGGCGTCTGCCGCGCCAGGGCGATACGCCCCTTCAGCCAATAGCAGACGATCGTCGCGCCGCGCACCTGGCCAGACGCGTCCAGCAAGGTTTCGAGCTCCCCCTTGCCCAGCTTGTCCGGGCAGGCGTCATGCTCCGCGAGCCGCGCGGCGGAGATCGCTTCCTGGGCCGCCTGCGGGTCACCGCGCCACAGACGCAGCAGGGCAAGGTGGTAGTTCACCGCAAAGGTCTCGGGCGGCTTGCCGATCGGCCCCATCTGGTTCAGCGCCCCGCCGAGGTTGTTCTCGGCGGCGCGCGTGCTGTTGCGATCGAGCGGAACCTGCCCCGCATTGACACGCCACTGGTCCTGCAGAGGGCCGGCAAGCGCCGCCAACCCACGGTCGAATGCGACCCGGACGGTGCCACGCGCTCCGGAGGCCCGCAGCGGCACACTGCCAGGCCCCCTGGCCGGCGCCGTGGCGAAGGGCGGCGGGCCCAGCGAGAGCGGGGAGCCCGTCAGCAACCCCTCTCGCTTCACACGCTCCCGCTCGGCCGGGGTCCAGAGCCGGTCCGCATCCCCCGGCCAGCTGTAGACCTTCGGCAAGGGTGTCGGGGCGAACAGGAGCAGCAACCCCGCCAACAGGGTGATAGCCGCGCCGGCCCACCACCGGATCGCCGGGCCCATCAGCGCCCGGCGCACACGCCCGGTGATCGGCGGATGGTGCGCGGGAGGCGGAGGTTCCGCCTCCGGCGACACCGGCCGTTCGGAGGTGACCATCCCGGCGACGGCGCCGCGAACCTCGCGGCCCGGGCCTATCTCACTGTTGATGTTGTTCATGCCCCCGCCGCCCAGACCGGCTATCTGTCGTCGAGGGCGTCGCCGAACGCCCGGTCAGCAGACTTGCGAATATCGATGACCCACTCGGTCAGTACGGCGTCGTCCGGCGCCGCATGCCCGTGCTGCAGCAGATTCCCGAACCAGCGGCGACTGAAGCGCGCTGGCCGCTCCCGGGTCAGGGGCCGCGTGATCTGCGAGAGCATCCAGCGCGCCGCCGGCCAGACGCCCAGGCTTGGCTCATCGCCCCTCAGCCTCTTGTTGTCTTCCGCACAGCCCTCGTACGACGTGACGAAATCGACCCGCGTCCGCTCGAAGCCGCCGACGAGGTTGTTCGCCAGTTTCGGCGCCGCGGCCGCCAGACTGCCGAAGGGGTCGTCCTCACGCGGCCAAACCCCCGCAGTGGGCGTGAGCCGGCCGTCCCGTCCGGCGCCGAAGCACTTGTCGGCCTGCGACATGAGCATCGAGGCCGGCAGACGCGAGATGCGGTTGTCCTCCAGCCTGAACGCCGCAAGCTCCGCGGTCGGCATGGCCAGGATCCGGGCCACCGCGTCCCGGAAATTGTCCTGCCCCTTCAGCGCCTCGACCAGGTTGCAGAGCGTGCGCACCTGCCCGAGGAGCGTCGCGGTGCGCTCGACCTTGGCGTTGAAGCCCCCGAAGATCTGCGGCGCCGGCACCACCAGCATGACGCCATGGCAGGCCGCCAGCACGGGGTAGATGCGGCGCACCCGCTGCTGGTCACGGGCGTCAAGGCCGCGCTTGTCCGCAAGCGCGTGCTCGAAGAACTCGCCCGGCACGTCGATGACCCGGAAGGGCGCCTTGCGGCCCGTGCAGGTGTAGATGTGGATCTCGTTCGTCGAGCCGAACTCGGCGTCGGGAAGTTCGGCGCGCAGGGAGTCGGCGACGCGTGTCGGACCGCTCTCCCCGGCGTTGTAGGTGAACTCCGAGACCTCGTAGAGTTCGTTGCTGGCGATCGCCAGGAGCTTCTGGATGAAGAAGGTCTTGCCCACGTCATAGGCGCCGATCACCGCAAAGGTGGGGACGTCCAGCGCCAGCGCTTCGACGACCGCCGCCAGTTCAGCGTCCATATGCGGCGCGTCCGGCTGGCCTTGCGCATCGTCGGCCGCCTCGTCCGTCTTGCGACGTTCTTCGGTCCCGGGCGCGATCTGGGCGATCACCACGCCGGCCGCGTCCTGCGTCGCCGCGTCCGCCTCGACCTTCTCCTCGGAGCCCACGTCGAAGCCGACGACCGTCTCCTCTACGTCGGTCTGCGGGATCTCCGTCGTCTCGATGGCCGAAGCGCCTTCGTCGACGGAGCCCTCTGTCTCACCGGCGGCGGACGTCTCCTCTTCCGCGATGGACGACTGGGACAGAAGCTGGAGCGCGTCCAGCGGCACGCTGCACGTTCCGCAGAACCCCTTGGCCAGATCCTCGGGCGTGACCTCATGCCCATGCTCGCACTTCACGGCGCCGGCGCCTTCGTCGCGCCGAGCATGCGCAGCCGGGCCAGCATGACGAATGCGGGCAGCGCCGCCCCGAGCGTCTCCGCACGCCCACGCACGGTCAGGGGCGCGGTAAACGCCTGCCGTGCATCGTCTATGAGCGAACTCGCCCTCGAACGCCCCAACACCCGCATCAAAGCCCCCACGCCCCCCTGGCCGAGGAGGATCGCCAGGGCATCACACCGCCCCTGCCTCTCCGCCTTCACCATAACGTCTTCGATCAATGCTCGCGCGACAAGGGTGGTCGAGCGTTGTTCGCCAAAATCTTGCATGTTTGCCGCGTCCGCGAGCCGTCGGGCGAGCCTTGCACCCAACCTCCAATGCCCAGGCAGGATCGGCGTCGTGTCGCGCCAGACACCGAGCAGCGTGATGAGATTGTCGGGGTCGGCGACCGCGTCCGAGCCGACGGCCCGAGCAAGTGCGGCCGGAAACCTGGCCACCAGATCCTCGGCCAGGCTGGCAAGAACTTCCGGCTTGAGGCGCAGCGCCGCCCCACGCTCCAGGGACAGCCGCGCCAGGGTCAGCGGCCCGGCGTCGATCCTGGCGAGCTGGTCCGCAATATCGGCCTCGCCGCAGGCGTTGAGCAGGACCGCCGGGTCTTCCGAGTTGCGCACCAACTCGTTCAGCAGGCCCAGGATGCCGGCGCGAACATCCTCGCCATGGTCTGCCGTCGGGACGTGAACCGCGGCCCGCACGAGACGCTGCATCCAGAGGGCGCGGGCGCGGTCCGGCAGGCTCAGCAGGAGGGCCAGGCCGCGCCGCAGGATCGCCTGTTTCGCGTTCTCGCCGGGGACGACCCACGGGCTGGCGGCGGCCAGGGTCTCGGCGCCCATTCGCCCGCGTTCCGGCGCGCTTTCCATAGAGCGCAGCAGGGCGGCGAAGGCCTCTACGGCGGGGGAGGCCCCGGCCCCCGCAAGTCCCGCCAGGCCGAAGGCCACGGCGTCGGGCGCTGCGCGCCACTCGTCCGCGGCGAAGATGCTGACGTCCCAGGCGCGGATCGGCGCCGGCGTGTTGCTGAAGCTGGCGGCCATCAGCTGGGTGCGGGTGACGCCCTGAAGCAGCTGCACCAGCGTGGACGTGGGATCGAGGTCGTCACCGAGCGCAAGCTGAAGGCGCTCGACGCCCACGCCGTCGCGCAGGCGTTTCAGGTTGGCGTCGGGGCCGACCTTCGCCCCGGGCGCATAGGCGTTGAAGGCCCCGACGTCGACGACCACGGGATCCAGCGTGGCGCCCACCGGCGGCGGACCATCGATGTCGGGGATCTCGGGAATGAAGCGCGCGAGGCGGAACTCGACGAGGTCCAGCTGCGGACGCGTGAGCACCAGGGCGCGCGTCAGCACGATCGGGTTCCCTTTGACCCGGCCGCGCTCGACACTCGCGGTCACCGCCCAGAGGTCCCGCGCCGGCGGCTCGCTGAGCTTGAATCCGGCGTAGGCGACGCCGCCCGCCGGAATGTACTTCCCGATGCGGTGATTGAAGTCGCGGAGCGCGTCCAGCGCCTCGTTGGGCAGGGCCAAGCGCGCGCTGGCCGCCAGCTCGCGGAAGTTCCGCCCGTCGTCCACCGGGCCGAGGACGATCTGCTCGACCGAGAGCTTGGTCATCCGCCGGCGGCCACCGCATCGTCCGCGGTCGTCGCTTCGCCGAGACGAGGCAGGAGCTTCTCGACCAGGCCGCGAATGGCGGCGCGGCTGGGTCCTTCCCCTGCTGCCGCAGCCTTCCCAAACGCCGGCTCCCCCGTACAGGCGCTCGCCGCCGCCAACGCGTCTCGCAGCGCCGGATTCGCGCCGCCGTCCGATGGCAAGGTCGCTCGCGGGCAGCCACCGGATCGCTTGTCCAGCGCGCTCAGTGCGACGCGGAGCACCTGATACTCCGCCCCGGCGCCGGCCACCGCCTTCCAGCCGTTTTCGAACGTGGCGCACGCTACCGATGGCTTGCAGAGCTTGAGGACATCCGGTTGCATCTTGAGGACGTTCCAGCCGGCAGCCCGGAGGGCCGGTTCGTCCAGCCGCGCCAAAGGCGGCGCCGATTCTTCGTTGGTCTGAGCCTTGTCGGGCGATATGGGATCGGCCTGGGTGGCCTTTTCGCCTCGCCATTGCGCGAAGAACGGCGAGGTCGCGCCCGCGTAGAGCAGCAGGCCGGTGAACGCGGCCAACACGGCGATGCCGAGGAGATAGACCCAAGCCCGCCCGGGCTTCCCGTCCGCCGACTTGCCGCCGAAGGTCCGCGCCAACCAGGACTGGGGTTTCGACACGGCGTTTCGCTGCCCTGCCGCAAGTCCGGCGTCCTCGGCCTGGGCCTTGCGGGAGCCGTCTTCCACGCCGGCTCCGCCCTGCGCCGCATTCGGGGTTCCAGTCTTACCCCAGGTTCCGTCATGTCCGCCGGTGTCGCCGACCGCCGCGGCGTGGCCTTTTTGCCCGCCGGCGCGCGCCGCCTCGGCCGCCTCCTGGCCCTGCCCCTCCCACTGCCCCGCCCCGGCCTCCTTCAGGCCAGCCTCGGGCACAAGCCGCTTCAGCTCGCCTAGTTCGGTCATCACGGGTGCGAGCGCCTTCTGAAGCGCGGACGCGATGAGGCCTGACAGCGCCTCTGGATCGCGGGTGGTGTTCAGCTGTTCGTTCAGGTCGGCGATCTTGAGCTGGGCGGCCTTGAGCTCTTCAGTGCGCTGCGCGTGCCCCTCGCGCAGCGCTGCAGTCGCCGCCTCGGCCTCGGCAGCGCGGTTGCTGGCCGCGGTGAGGCGATCCTGGGCTTCGCGCTCCTGCGCCTTTGTCGTCTCTAACGCCGCCAGTCGCTCACCCAGTGCGCGCAAAGCCACCGCCGTCTGTTCGGCCCCAGCCGCGGTGTTCGTCGCCAGGCCTTGATGCTGCGTCGCGATCTCCAGCTGCGACGTCTCCAGGACCTTGATCGCGTCCTGGAGTTGCGTCACCGCCGCCGCCACCGCCGACTTCAGGCCTGCCGCCTCGGTGGCGACCGCCTCTGCCTGCGCCTTGCTGGTCGTCTCGAACCGGGAGACGGCGGCCGCCATGACGCCGGGTTCGATCACGTCCGAAAAGAAGCGCTGCAGCTCAAGACGCAGCTCGTCCGCGTCCGCTTCGTCAGTGGCCTGTGGCATCGATCCCCCGCGACGGGGACCACGCGCCGCGCGGAAGATCCCCGTTACCGGAACTACTCAAGACGAAGCCTTCGGCGTCAACCGCCGGGGCGACAAAACTTGAGAGCGGATGCAACTTTTCCGAGCTTGCCGCCAACGGAGGACCGCTGGGGCAGCCGGATGTGCGCCGCGCCGCGACTTGGCGCGACGTCCGCGCGCGTTGGCCGCGCTTAAGACGCGGATCGCCTCCGTGGGCGCCGCAAGCGCCGACCCTGGCGTCAGAGGGGTGGGAGGGTCCCGCCCTCGCCGGTCGCCACGGCGTCTGCCCGCAGGCCGCCGCCGGCCTGGGGCCAGCCGAGGATCAGCACCTTTACGCCTACCCGGATGTGCTGGCGCCCTTCGTTGTCGATGCTGACCACGGCGGCGTCAGCCGGCACCGTGAATACATGCTCGCCACCGCCGTGGCCCAGGCGCAGTTGAGCTCCATCCTTGCTAGGCGTTACCGAGACCAGGGCGCCCTGGGTCAGCAGGCCTCCGGGCGGCCGGTCCCAGGGCATGGCGCCCTCGCCCATCTTCACCCCGGCCGAGAAGACGTGAGCCTCGACGGCGCGGTCCGGCGCGCCCTTGGCGGTGATCACGCCGACGAACCGGCCAACCCGTGCGTCCTGGATCCGCATCGGGCGCATGACCTGCACGCTCCACGCGGGCGCGAGGTCGAGGCTGGTGGTCTCGCCCTTGGCCGAGCGCACCACGATGCGTTCGCGGGTCAACTCGACCACCTCGCCGCGGACGTTGACGAACGGCGGGGCGGCCGGGGCGACGACAGGGGCCGCGGCCTGCATCAGGGCGGCTGCAACGATACCGATCATGGTCAGGCCACTCGCACGCGGTTGATGGGATAGCGGTTGAAGCTCTCGTAGCCGGTGTCGGTGATCACCCCCGACGAGCCGACCCACAGGCCGCGCTTCGTGCCGGGCGCGGCGACCCAGGCCTGAAGGGTCAGCGTCTGGCGCGCGCGCAGGGGCACGTCTTTGAAGGGCTTGGCGAAGGGCGCGCTGAGGCTGGTCTCCATGGCGCCCATCTGCGGCGGGTGGTTCATGGCGCTCCAGCCGCCGACCAGCACATTGGCCGGCTGTTCGAAGCCCGCCGCCCGTATGGGCTCGAGGAAGCGGTCGACGTCGCGGCCGGTCAGCCCCGGCTTGAGGTTGGCGGCCAGGTCGTCATGGACCCGCGCGGCCACCTCGAACAGCCGCCGGTACTCCGGCGTGGGCTTGCCGACGAAATAGGTTCCCCAGAGCTTGGCCCAGTAGTTTCCGCGGCCCAGGCACAGCTCGGTCATCACCACCGAGCCGTCGGCGATCGGCGCGTCGGTCGGGTAGAAGTCCGGGTAGTAGCCGGCCGGGTCACGCATCGACGTGGCGCCGATGTGGCCGAAGGGATAGGTGGCGCCCGACCGCGCCGCGAACACGTCCATCGCCCGGCGCACCTCGCGCCCGGTGACGCCGGCGTGGGTGGCGCGGAAGACCTCCTCGTGTGCGGCGTCGGTCAGGGCGCCCGCCTCGCGCATGATCGCCAGCTCCTCGTCGCTCTTGATCAGGCGCAGGTCGTCGAACCAGGACGTGGCGTTCACGAACACGGCCTGGGGCAGTTCCGCCGCCAGCCGCGCCCGCTGCTCGGCGAACAGGGTGGGCCCGTAGTTGGCGACCGTGCCGGGCCCCACCAGGCCGATGCGGCCGCGGTCGGCGCCAAGCTCCTTCAGCCGGGCGATGGCGTTGCCCAGCGCCTCGCCGCTGCGGATGTCCTTGATGCAGGAGATCGCCCGGGCGTTGGGGATGTGGAACGGGATGGCCACCATCAGCGTCGGCTCGCCCGACTGCGGCACGACCAGGAAGGTCTCGATCACCGCCGCATAGCCGGACAGGTACTGGACGTTCACCTGGCCCGGGCTGTTGCCCATCGCCGTGTGCCCATAGACCAGCAGGGCATCGACGCCCTGCTTCGCCATCTCGTCGCGGACCAGCCTGTGCCTGCGGGCCATCTCGGCCTCGCTGAAGCTGGGGAAGGCGTCGTTGCGCACATGCGCCGGGGCGGCGGCCGAAGCCGCCGTGGGAAGGCCTAGGGTCATGGCGGCGCCGGCGGCTCCGAACAGGGCTCTTCGATTGAGGGAGGGGGTCTGCATCGTCCGCCCCTAGAACCGCGCCGAAACTTCGACGCCGTACTGGCGCGGCGGGGCCCAGTTCACGAAGCGCGCCCCGAAGTTGTCCGAGGTGCCCATGGTGGAGAGGTAGTCCTCGCCCGTGACGTTGGTGGCGAAGCCGCGCACGCGGTAGCGCTCGTCGGGGCTGTCCCAGATCAGGGTCAGGTTCAGGCGGCCGTAGCCGTCCTGCCCGTCCAGCGGACCGTTGAACTCCCGGAAGTAGAACTTCGACGTCAGGTAGAGGTCGGCGCGCGCGGTGACGCGGCCGATGGCGACGTCCTGAGCGTACTGGACGCCCAGGTTGCCGGACGCCTTGGGCGAATAGTTCAGGTAGTTGCCCTTGAGGTTCTGCACGCCGGCCGCGACGTTCAGGCTGTCGGTGTTGGAGAAGACGCCGTAGGTCGACTTCAGCAGCGAGGCGTTGGCGTTGATCGTCCAGTGGTCGTCCAGCGCCCAGACGGTTTCGACCTCCAGGCCCTTCACCGTGGCCTTGGGCGCGTTGATGATCATCGCCGCTAGCCCCTGGATCTGGGACATCTGGAAGTCGGAGTAGTCGTAGTAGAAGGCGCTGACGTTGAACGTCAGCCGGCCATCCAGCAGCTTGCTCTTGAGGCCCGCCTCGTAGGCCAGCAGCTTCTCGGGCCGGAAGGTCTGGCCGCAGCCCGACGCATTGACCCCGCCCGATTTGAAGCCCTTCGAGACGGTCGCATAGACGTTGCGGCTGGCCGCGGCGTCCAGGTCGTACTGGACGCCGCCGCGGGGCGTGAAGGATTCGAACTGGATGTCCGCCACCCGCGACGGGCAGGTCGTGGCCACCGGGATCGTGAGCGTCGGCAGCCGGATCGGGCCGGCCTGATTGGTCTGCACCGTCAGCAGGTCTTCATGCGAATAGCGCGCCCCGCCCAGCAGGCGCAGCCGTTCGGTCAGGTGATAGGTCCCATCCACGAAGCCGGCGTAGGCCTTGGTTTTGGCGGGGGCTGTGGACAGCAGGAACTGGGCGTTCGGCGCCAGGCGGACGGTCCCGGTGAACAGGCCCAGCGGGAAATCATAGCGCACGAAGCTGGAGAGCTTGTCGTCCAGCAGGTAGCCGCCGACCAGCCACTCCAGGTCGCCGGTCCGCGCCGAGAGGTTCACCTCCTGGCTGAAGGTGCGCGAGCTGAAACGATTGATGGTGGGGGTGACGGCGAGCTGCGTGCCGTCGGCGTCGAAGTCGTTCTCGTAGTCGTAGCGGTAGAAGCCGGTGATCGACTTCAGCTGCATCCCACCCAGATCGAAGCTGAGGGTGGCGGTGGCGCCGTGGGCGTCGGCGTCGCGCGAGCTCTTGCGGTCGGCGCTGGTGCGGCGGGGGGCCAGCGGCACGTTCATGCCGGCCAGGTATGGGTTGTTGGCGATCGCCGCGGCAGTGGGCCGGTTGCGCAGGACCAGATAGTCGCCGCCGCCCTCCTGGTGCATGCCGAACACCACCAGGTCCAGCAGGGCTCCGTCGGTGATGTCGTACTGCAGGCGCAGGCGCCCGTTCAGCGTCTGCTGGGCGCCGAGGTCGGGATTGCCGGGCACGACGTTGCGGATGAAGCCCTTGTTCTGGTCGGCGTAGTCGACCACGAACCGGGTCCGCAGCCGCTCGCCCAGCGGCGCGTTCAGCACGGCCTGGAGGTGGCTGGTTTCGTACGAGCCGTAGCTGGCCAGGGCCGAGCCTTCGAACCGGTCGGTCGGGGCGTTGGTGACCACGTTGACCGCGCCGGCGGTGGCGTTGCGGCCGTAGAGGGTGCCCTGTGGGCCGCGCAGGATTTCAATGCGGGCGACGTCGGCCTGGCCCAGCGCGGCTGACCAGGGCCGGGTCTGGTAGACGCCGTCGACGTGGAAGGCCACGCCGGGCTGGCTGGCGTTGATCGTCTGGCCCACGCCACGGATGAAGACGGTGGTGGTGTTGAAGCCGGTGCCGGCCTGGAAACCAGGCGTCTGATACTGCAGGTCCTGGACTGTATTGATACCCCTGTCACGCAGGGCCTCCTCGCCCAGGGCCGAGACCGCGCCGGGCACGGATTGCAGGCTCTCCGCCCGCTTCTGGGCGGTGACGATCAGCTCCTCGACCTGGACGGCGGACTCGGCTGCCCAGACGGGTGACGCCGCCAGCGCGGCGGATGCGCAGAGCGCGATCTTACAGATTCGATCCATGACAATTTCCCCCTTCGACACTCGACATTCCCCGACGCCGAGCCTTGTTTTCTGACATATGCATGCAAGCCAACTCGACTTGAGTCAATCAGTTGATTGATTGAAGCCGATTGGAGTCGGACGAGGAGGGCGATAGAGGCCGTGGCGATGACATTCAGAGCTGCCCCAGGGCGTCGGGCGCAGGGGCGCCGAACCCAGATCCTCGACGAGGCGGCGCGGCAGTTGAATGCGCGTGGCATTGCGCCGGCGTCGCTGGGCGAGCTGGCGGCGACGCTGGGCCTGACCCGCGCGGCGCTCTACGGCTATGTGAAGGACCGGCGCGACCTGGTCTTCCAGTGCTACCTGCGTTCCTGCGACCTGATCGGCGAGCGGCTGGACGCAGCGGCCGGCGAACAGGGCGACGCGCTGGATCGCATCGAGTCGTTCATGGGCCGGGTGCTGGACGCCGACCTGCCCGAGGCGGCCGCGATCCATGAGCTGGGCTTCCTGGATCCCGACCAGCGCAACGAGATCGAGCAGCGCGTCGCCGGCGTCACGGCGCGCCTTGCCGCGTTGCTGGCGGACGGCCAGCGCGCGGGCCTGATCGCGGACGTCGACCGCCAGGTCGTCGCTCGCTGCCTGCTGAGCCTGGTCTACTGGCTGAAACTGGCGCCGCGCTGGCTGTCCGAGGAAGCCACCCTGCCCCGCGACAGGCTGCTGCGGGCCGCGCGGCGCATGCTGTTCGAAGGCCTGGGCGTTGGCGTGACGGAGGCCAGCGAGGCCGCCATCGACCTGGACCGCCTGACCGCAGACCTGGACGGCGCACTCCCCCGCCGCGAGGCCATCCTTGCCGGCGCCTCGCGGTTGTTCAACCAACAAGGCATGGAGAGCACCTCGGTCGACGCGGTGGCCGCGGCGGTCGGGGTCGCCAAGCGCACGCTGTACTACCACTTCCCCGACAAGGCGGCGCTGACCTCTGCGTGTCAGTTGCGAGCGTACGCGATCTTCCAGGAGATCGGCGCGCAGGCCGCCGCGCTGGCGGGGC